>Ga0066606_10000896_pt1 | contig 18614 bp, 19 predicted proteins | sample SaaInlV_DNA_100m_FD_60386 | JGI IMG/M metagenome (GOLD analysis project Ga0066606, IMG submission 60386) | Marine microbial communities from expanding oxygen minimum zones in the Saanich Inlet - SI075_LV_DNA_100m | ecosystem: Environmental > Aquatic > Marine > Unclassified | place: British... | reverse complement strand
TAATATTTCAAATAGTGATAGGGATTTTTACTTTAATTTTAGTGGTTCCAATTTCATTAGCTCTAATACATCAGCTTGGAGCTTTTTTATTACTAATGTCTATAGTTTTCTCTATATTTACTTTTTCTAAATCTTAAAAATAAATCTATCAATTACGTAGATAATTTGCATAACAGGTAAGTACAAAAAGGAAGAAATCATTAATTTTCTAGCAGATAAATCATCTGTATTTTGATATAATAAGATTGATTTATACGTAAACCAAATCCCTAATAATAAAATCAAAATAAAAGAATAAGTTGATAAGGTTAATTGTGATGTTTTACAAAAGAAAGGGGTGACAGAAATACCTACCATAAATATTGAAGTTACAATTGAAATTAATGGAGGATATTTATTTTTCTTTCCTCCAAAAAGCATTTTAAATCCAGCCTTTTTATAATCTTCATGCTGTACCCAAGCAATAGCAATAAAATGTGGAAATTGCCAGAAAAACTGAATAGCAAACAATGTTCCAGCTGCTATACCAAAGTCATCTGTTGCTGCAACATAACCCAATAAAAATGGTATTGCCCCCGGGATTGCTCCTACAAAAATTGAAATAGTAGAAAGCCGTTTAAGTGGAGTGTAAGACAAAACATATAATAAAATAGATATCAATCCGAAAAAAGAGGATTTTGACATAATTCCATAAAAACTTCCTTCTGGGTTTATTTGATTCAAAAGAAAAAGTCCTATACATCCTATTAATGTAGCAAATACGGAAGCCTGAAAAACAGATAATTTATTTTGAGGTAATGGACGAATAGAAGTTCGTTTCATTAGTTTGTCCTTATCTTTTTCTAAAATTTGATTAAAAGCATTTGCCGAGCCGGTCACCAAAAACCCTCCTATGGTTAAATAAATAAAATCTCTCCAAATAAAATCATCAAATCCTAACAAATAACCAATCATAGCAGAAAAAACTACTGTAATTGATAATCTGAATTTCAGTAACTGAAAAAAATATTTTAGCATAATAAAAAGTTATGCGGTTTGATTTTTTTTTCTTTTTTGAAGAGTATAGAAAATTCCAAAAAATAACATTGCTAAATAAGGTGTTGCCATTAAATATAGGATCCCCTCATTTAGCCCCGCCCCTTTTGTCCCACCTGATTCTAAGTCTGCTTCTACTGCTGCCTTACACATAGCACATTGAGAAAATGATTGCAATGAAACCATTACAGAGAATAGTAATAATATGATTTTTTTATTCCACATTTTTTGTTGCTTTTTTATCTTGATGATATTCAGCTAATAATACTTTTACATCTTTTATCAAATCCTTTATTGCATAGTCCTTAGTCCCGTCATAATTGCCAACTGGATTACCAACATAAGTATATTCTTCATTGCAGTTTGAGCAAGATAATTTAGATTTTTTAGTAGAGTGTCCACAATTATTACATATATAATTAGAATATCCTGAACGCACTCTCCCTTCTTTATCTACTAGTACTAAATATTCTGAATGTAAAAATCCGCCAGGAGCTAATTCATCTTCAGAAGCATTTAATAAATAAGATGCTGCGATTTTATAAATCTCCTCTTTATCTCCGGTTACAAAATTAAAATTACTCTCATCAATCCTCATTTTAGTTGCATATTGCTTCAGTATTTCAGGAGTATCATAATTTGGATTTACTGTATGCGACAAAAACTTGATGTTTGGATACTTACTTAATTCATGTTGAATGTACCTCATGTTTATAGTCATTGTAGGACATATTGTAGGACATGTTGTAAAAATGAAATTAGCAATATAAATATTCCCATCATAATCTGCATTGGTAATAGTATCATTATTCTGATTTATAAATGAAAATTCATGTATTGTATGTCCTTCTTGACCAATTACAGCTAATGTTGCAAAATTATTAGTAGCATTTTTTAAACAACCAGTATACCACAGAATTGGCGCCACAAGTAATACAAATAAAAGAACCCACTTTTTTATTTTTGTGTGCATCGTATTAAATGTTAATGCATTAATGAAAGAGCATATCCTCCCTCAGTAAGTAAAATAAATAGTAAATAAGGGATAAGAATTAAAGGTGGTATTAAAATGGTCCATTTTAGACTTTTTCTTTCATGTCCTAAATGCATAAAAGATAATACAATATATGCTGCTTTTACTATTGTAAGAACAATAAAAATATGATTTAATAATTTTGTTCCTAAAAATTGAGTGTTTATTAGGAATCCTGGTTTGATGATTCCAAGTACTACTTCTACAGTTGTTACAATTAAAAGAATCCAAAATACTTTCCAAATCCACCAATTACTATTTGTTGTTGTGTCTGCCATAATAATATCTTTTTATAAATTAAACTAAGTAGAAAAATGTAAATACAAATACCCAAACTAAATCTACAAAGTGCCAGTATAATCCTACTTTTTCTACCATTTCGTAATGACCTCTTCTTTCATAAGTCCCTTTTATTACATTAATCAAGATTACAATTAATATAATAACACCACTAAATACGTGAAACCCATGAAAACCAGTAATGAAAAAGAAACACTGACCAAAATTTTGAACTCCATATTCATTATGTTTCAAATTTGCTCCTAATACAACTTCAGTCCCTTCTTCTTGAAGAAATTTAATTGATTCTGAATTGGACAAATAAGATTTATTAGCTGTTCGAATATTAAAATTAGGTTTTGTTTCAAGTTTATTGATAACGTTATTAATAGTAAAATGATGATGAGATCCGTCATGTCCATCTACCTCCATTAAATTATAAACAGAAGACATTTTGTCTCTTTCTGCAATATGCACTATACTTTCTGTTTTCGTATCAATTGCTCCTTTATCCCCATGAATAAAATGTCCCCATTCCCAAGCTTGAGAACCCAAGAACATAAAACCTCCAACTATTGTTAATGAAAGCCAAAGAATTACTTTTTTCTTCTGCATTTTATGACCATAATTCACCGCAAGTACCATTGTTACAGAACTCATAATTAATATAAATGTCATAAGTGCTACAAATAATAGTGGATGATCTCCATGTAAAAAAGGAAAGTGAGTAAAGACCTCCTCAGGCACTGGCCATATATCAGGATATTTAAATCTATAAAATCCATAAGAACCTAAAAATGCAGAGAACGTTAAAGCGTCTGTAATAAGAAAAAACCACATCATTAATTTCCCATAACTAGCTGCAAATGGTTTATCTCCACCTTTCCAGGCTTGTCCATAAGTTACTTTCTCTGACATAAATTTTAAATTTTAAAATCTTTACAAAAATAAAGATTTTGTTATTTACTCAACTATTTTATTTCTATTTATCATAAATACATTAAAAAACAATATAAATATATCCATAATATGGTTAAAAAATGCCAATAAATAGAAGTTATTTCTAACCCTAAATAATTATCAGCGCTGTATTTTTTTCTTATTGCATTTATTACTGTTACCATTAGAGCTATCAATCCTCCAATCAAATGCACAAAATGAGAGAGGGTTAGTACATATAAAAATGAACCCGAAACATTATAGGTTGAAGTACGCGTAACACTTAAATTATAACATCCAGGCAGGCAAACAGGAATAGAGAAGTTAGAATCAGCAAATATAGTGGTGTTAGCTTCCAAGAAGGCATGACCATTTGTATCTTTCCAAACTAAATTATAGTTGAGGGGATATGGATGAGTAGTAGAAAAAACAGTAACTCCTGACTCGCAAGTATAATAACAGCTACCATCATCCACTGTTGTATTACGATTGTAATTTAAAGCTAAAGTATCTGTACAACCGTAAATAGTATCACTTCTTTTTGGTATAAAAGCATAATCAGGTAGCAATCCTTTATTAAGTATTATACCGCTTGAGATTACATCACTATATATAATACAGACATCATATGTGCTACGATCGTTTATGCTACGATCGTTATTGTTTAAACTATCAACATGAATTGGTATCCCCAAGGAATCGTCAAAATAAGATATAGTCATAGTGTTATCATTGGGGACATTCCCAGTAAAATAAACTCCTTGATTTATCATCTCCTTCCAACCATTAAGTTGGAAAAAAGAAAACAATAAACCTAAAATAAACGCAATTAAAACTAAACTAAAAACTGATTTACCTTTCTTGATTTTTTGATTAGCAACAACAAGCGCAAAGCTACTAAGTATAATTGTTATAGTACTGTACCAAAACCACTCTGGTAAAATTAATTCTACCCAGTTTCCTTCTCCCTTACGTACAATATATGCGGATGTTAAGCCAGCAAAGAACATCGCAATAGAACCCATCCCTATCCAAATAAGTTGTTTAGAGGTGTTCTTTTTTAGTGTTGATTCCATTTAATTAATGTTCTTCTTCACCTTCTTTTAATGGTTCTGTTTGCGGAATAAAATCTTTTTCTGCTCCTGGCTTAGAGTAATCATAAGGCCATCTATACACTGTTGGGATTTCTCCAGGCCAGTTTCCATGCATTCTTTCAATAGGAGTTGTCCATTCTAATGTATTAGATTCCCAAGGATTTTTAGTTGCTTTTGTTCCTTTAAATATGCTATAAAAGAAGTTAAAAACAAAAATAAATTGTATTAATCCTCCGACAATAGCAAAGGTTGTAATGAGTTGATTGATATCCGTTAATTCATCAAACATTGGGAAAGCAGAATTCGTATAATATCTTCTTGGTAATCCTGCCAAACCTAAAAAGTGCATGGGGAAGAAAACTCCATAAGCACAAATAAATGTGACCCAGAAATGCAGATAGCCTAACTTCTTGTTCATCATTCTTCCATACATTTTTGGGAACCAATGGTATACACCGGCAAACATTCCATAGATAGCAGAAAGTCCCATAACAATATGGAAATGACCAACAACAAAATAAGTGTCGTGTACATTAATATCAAGAGCTGAGTCTCCAAGAATTAATCCTGTAAGTCCGCCTGTTAAAAATGTAGATACAAAACCAATTGTAAATAGCATTGCAGGTGTAAATCGAATACTTGCTTTCCAAAGTGTTGCTAAATAATTAAATACCTTAACTGCTGAAGGAATAGCAATTAATAATGTTGTAAATGTAAATACTGAACCTAAAAATGGATCCATCCCTGTAATAAACATATGATGTCCCCACACAATAAATGATAAAAATGCAATTGCTATCAATGCTAATACCATTGCTTTATATCCAAAAATGGGTTTTCTTGAATTTACAGACATTACTTCAGAAACAATCCCCAGTGCAGGTAGTAAGATAATATATACCTCAGGATGTCCAAGGAACCAGAATAGATGCTCAAATAATATAGGTGATCCCCCAGTATGATGCAATGCTTCTCCTCCAATTATAATATCTGAAAGATAAAATGAGGTGCCGAAACTTCTATCAAATATTAATAGTAATGCACAAGATAATAATACCGGGAAAGACAGTACTCCAAGAATTGCTGTAATGAAAATAGCCCAAATAGTTAATGGTAATCGAGACATACTCATTCCTTTTGTTCTCAAATTAAGTATAGTAACAATATAATTAAGACCTCCTAATAATGAAGACACGACAAACAACGCCATTGCAATTAACCATAAATCTTGACCCAGCCCAGAACCAGGTATCGTTTCTTTGATTGCTGAAAGTGGTGGATATATTGTCCAACCAGCTGAAGCAGGACCAGTATGTACAAACAAAGAAATTAATAATACTACAGTTGCAGCGAAAAAGAACCAATAAGATAACATGTTTATAAATCCTGAAGCCATATCTCTTGCTCCAATTTGCAATGGAATAAGGAAGTTAGCAAAAGTACCTGACAAACCAGCTGTTAGTACCCAAAAAACTAAGATGGTTCCATGCATGGTTACTAAAGATAAATATAAATTCGGGTCTAATACTCCTTCCATAATAGGAGTTCCTATGACATTACCATTTGCATCTAATGTTGGATTCCAATCAACTCCAAACCATTCTAATATTGCAAAAGGTTCTCCAGGACTTGATAGTTGTAAACGAAATAAGATAGACATTAACATGCCGACAATTCCCATTAACATACCTGTAATAAGGAATTGCTTAGCAATCATTTTATGATCAATACTGAAAATATATTTGGTAATAAAGGTCTCTTTATGATGATCTGACATCTGTTATATTATTTTTGTGTTACTAATTCTGTAATAACGGTTTGAGTTGATACTTTTTCGGATAAGGTTTTTTGAGATGACATCCAAGTATCATATTCTTCTTGAGTTTCTACAATAAATTTCATTTGCATATTATAATGTGAAGCTCCACAAATTTTATTACATAAAAGTACATAATCAAAATCTTCTCCTTCTGTTGCTTTCATCTCAGCAGTTGTTTTTGTAGGAGTAAATGCAAATTGAGTAGTCATACCTGGTACACAATTCATTTGAACCCTAAAATGTGGTAAAAAGGCAGAATGGATCACATCCTGAGAACGAAATTTTAAAAGAACCGGTTGTCCTTTTACTAAATGAACTACATTATCTACCGGCGTTGTAATTATATCATCTTTCCATGCAGCATTTACATCATTATCTCTAGTATCTACACCTAACGCATTTGTTCCGGAAGGATTTATGGGAGAAACTAATTTGTAATGAGCAGATCCAAGTTTATTGTCTGCCCCCGAATATCTTGCTGTCCAATTAAATTGTTTTGCATAAAGCTCTATTACTGTAGCCCCCTTTACATCTGCATTAGTAATTTTATTCCATGTAGATAATCCATATAAAATAACTCCTGTCAATACTATTGCTGGAACAACAGTCCAAATAATCTCTAGCTTGTTATTATGTGCAAAATAGTAGGCGGTTTCATTACCCTTTCCTTTTCTGTATTTGTAACTATACCAAAATAATAAAGGTTGAGTTATAAGAAAAACAAAAATAATTAACAACATAGTAAAGGTCATTAATTCATCAATTATAACTCCGTGTTCAGAAGACGCTTCAGGTAATAATAAATGTTTCCATTCAAAATACTGCCAAAAAAAAGAAATTAAAAATAATGCCCCAACAATCAACATCATTTTTGAATTAAAGATATTATCCTTTTCATTTACTTCATTAACATCCTGTTTGTGAACAGCGGACATTAATTCGCTTACTCTTAAAATTTGGACAAGAGTTACAATGCCTAAAAACCCAACAATAAAAATTAGAATATTTGTCATTACTTAAAAAATTTTTCGGACGCAAAAGTAAAAAATACAATCTTAGAATTGTATGATTTTTGTCATATTTTTAATATTAATTTTATATTTATACCTATTCTAGATAATAAATTTAATTATCTTCTATGTTCCATTCTGCAAATGAAGAAACTGTTTCAGATAAAACGACTTTTAATAATTCCACATTTTCTGGCAATAAAGAGATGATTGAATTAGCAAAATCTGAAACTAAATTCTCAGAAGTTGGTTGATATGGTAAATAATAAACTTTATCAAAAGCAGACAAATCTAAATTTGCATGTGGAGAATTTGCATTTAAAACCAAAGAATGGTCATATTTATTAATGATTGTTGGTTTTATTATGGACTTTAAATCCATAAAATCTATTACCATTCCATCTTTAATGTGTTTATTTTCTTTTTTTACATCACCTCTAACCGTTACCCATAATCGGTACGAATGCCCATGAATATTTGCACACAATCCGTCATATCCATGTAAGGCATGCGCCATTTCAAATTTAAACTCTTTAGTTATTCTAACTTTTGCCATATTACATTACTATATTTACAATTCGTTTTTGGACTACAATTACTTTTTTAGGGGACTTCCCGTCCAAATAATGAGCAGTTTTTTCATGTTTCATTACTTCATCTTCTACCTCATCTTTTGTTAGTTCAGCATCTAATAAAATTTTAAATCTCATTTTCCCATTAAATGAAACAGGGTAATTTATCTGATCTTCCACTAAATAACTTTCATTAAATTTCGGGAATTCTGCTATTGTTACAGAGTTTTCATTTCCTAATTTATTCCAAATTTCTTCCGAAATATGCGGAGCATAAGAAGAAAGTAGAATTGTAAAATCAGAAACAATTTCTCTACTATTACATTTTTGCTCTGTTAATTCATTTACACAAATCATAAAAGTACTCACAACCGTATTAAAGGAATGACGATTAATCTCTTCTTCTACTTTTTTGATGGTTTTGTGTAAAGTTTTATGATTTTCTTGTGTTGGTTTGTCATCAGAAACCAGGAAATTGTTTTCATCATCATGGACTAGCCTCCAAAACTTTCTTATGAAATTATGAACTCCATTTATACCTTTAGTGTCCCATGGCTTAAATTGCTCTAATGGCCCCAAAAACATCTCATACAAACGTAAAGTGTCTGCTCCGAATTTCTCTACAAGTTCGTCTGGAGTTTGCACATTATACTTTGATTTTGACATTTTCTCCACCTCATTCCCACATAAATATTTTCCATCATCACTTAATATGAATTCTGCGTCTGAATATTCTTTTCTCCAATTCTTGAATGCTTCAACATCAAGCACATCATTATCAACTATTCTAATGTCCACATGTAATCGGATTGTTTTGTGTTCTTTTCTTTTATCAAAGCTTACAAAAGTATTTGTGTCTTTTATTCTATACACAAAGTTTGATCTCCCTAAAATCATTCCTTGATTTATCATCTTTTTGAACGGTTCATCAAAACCAATAAATCCTCTATCGTACAAGAATTTAGTCCAGAAACGAGAATATAATAAATGCCCTACCGCATGTTCTGCTCCTCCAATATACAAATCTACTTGTCCCCAATAATCTGATTTTTCTTTACCGCAAAATTCACCGTCATTTGTTGGATCCATATATCTTAAAAAATACCAAGAACTACCTGCCCATCCTGGCATTATATTAGTTTCCATTCTGTCTCCTTCAAACACATTCCAATCTTCTTTTTTAGCTCTTGCCAGTGGAGGTTCTCCACTTGAAGTTGGCAAATATTTATCTACCTTAGGAAGTGTAACATGCTTATCATCTTCCAAAATATAAGCAGTTTCATCTTTATAATAAACAGGGAATGGTTCTCCCCAATATCTTTGCCTGCTAAAAATTGCATCTCTCAATCGATAATTAATTTTCCCGACTCCAAAGCCTCCGTTCTCTATTTCCTCAATTGCTTTTTGGATTGCTTTTTTTGCAGGAATTGCATTTAAAAAATCAGAATTTGCAAGTAATACATCTTTCTCCTCATGTGCTTTTTCACTTATATCTACTCCATCAAAAATATTGAGAATTTCAATCCCAAAATGAGTCGCAAAATCCCAATCTCTTTGATCTCCGCAAGGAACTGCCATAACCGCACCAGTTCCATATGTTGCTAGCACATATTCACCAATCCAAATCTCAACTTTATTGCCTGTAAAAGGATGAATTGCAAAAGAACCTGTAAATACTCCACTTACACTTTTATCAGCTTGTCTTTCTCTTTCAGATTTTAATTTTGCCTTTTTTACATAACTGTCCACATTTTCTTTTTGAGATGAAATTGTGAGTTTTTCTACTAATTCATGTTCTGGAGATAATACCATAAAATTAACTCCAAAAATGGTGTCTGGTCTTGTGGTAAAAACTTCTATTCTATCTTCTGAATCCTCAACCTTAAAACTTACAGAAGCCCCTTTAGATTTCCCAATCCAATTTTTCTGAATCTCTTTTATCGATTCAGACCAATCAACAGTATCCAAACCACTAATTAATCTATCAGCATAAGCGGTGATTCTAAGAGACCATTGTTTCATCAATTTTTGTTCTACCGGAAAACCTCCTCTTTCCGAAAGCCCGTCTTTGACCTCATCATTTGCAAGTACCGTTCCTAAGCCTTCACACCAATTTACCCAGGTATCTGACAAAAATGCTAGTCTGTAATTCAATAATATTTTTTCTTGTTCTTTTTCGGAATAATTATTCCATTCAGAAGCGGAAAATTCAGGAGTATTCTCATCACAAACTGCATTAGATTGTTTGTTCCCATTTTTTTCGAAATCTAAAATCAATTCTAAAATTTGCACCGCTTTATCTTGAGAAGTACAATAATACGAATCAAAAAGCTGCTTGAAAATCCACTGAGTCCATTTGTAATAATTTGGGGAAGAAGTCTGCACTTCTCTGCTCCAATCATAAGAAAATCCTATCTGATTTAATTGTTTTCTGTATCTTTCAATATTATCTTTTGTTGCAATAGCGGGGTGAATTCCTGTTTGAATTGCATATTGCTCTGTCGGCAATCCAAATGAATCAAATCCCATTGGATGCAGAACATTATATCCTTTCAATGTTTTATAACGAGCAAAAATATCAGAAGCAATATAACCTAATGGATGACCAACATGAAGCCCAGCTCCTGAAGGATAAGGGAACATATCTAAAACATAATATTTCTTTCTACTCTTATCTTCTACTGTTTTATAAGTGCTATTGTCTTCCCAATAATTTTGCCACTTTTTTTCTATTTCAGAAAAATTATATTCCATTAAAAAATATTTTTAAAGCCGCAAAGTTAAGGAATAACATCAATTAATAAATTGTATTTTTTAATTTAGCGAAAAATTATGAAAAATATTTTTAATAAAAGAGGGAATTTATCTTCTATCTCAACTATCATTAGTTTATCTTTAGTGTTATTTGTCGTTGGCATTTTAGCTCTTGTACTAATAAATGCCAAACAAATTTCTAATCAAATTAAAGAAGAAGGTATTCTATTTACCATTATGTTGAATGATTCAACTGATAATACTTCTGAAGAGATGCTTTTAAATCAGAGAGCAGAATTCGAAAATTATTTAGACGGTTCTGATTACTTTTTAGACTTTAAATTAATTGATAAAGAAATTGCCTATAAAGAATTACAGGAGGATATGGGAGAGGATTTTTCTTCAGTATTGGATATTAATCCTTTGCCTGATTCCTATGATGCACATGTAAAAGCAGAATTTTTAGATACAACGGGACTTAAAAAAATAGAAAATTTTATAGAGAATTATAAAGGAGCGGATGTAGTGCAATCTGTTTTTTATCAAAGAAATATGGTGAAAAAAATAAATTCAAATGCAAAAAAGATAAGTTTATTTTTACTGGCTTTTTGTGTAGTTTTTTTCCTAATTTCTTTTGCATTAATTAATAACACAATTCGTCTTTCTATTTATTCAAAACGTCTGTTAATCAGAACTATGAGATTAGTAGGAGCTACAAATATGTTTATCCAAAAACCATATTTAATTAGTAGTGTTTACCAAGGATTCTTCAGTTCAGTTATAGCTATTTTTATGCTAATTGGAAGTGTCGAAATGTTAAAAGAAATATTCCCTGAACATATACAAACAAATGATTTTCTGGAAATAGCGGTTATTTTCGGACTAATTCTTATTTTTGGAATCATAATTTCTTGGATATCTACTTTCTTTGCTGTTAGGAGATATCTGAACTTAAACGAAAACGAACTATTTAATTAATGTCATGAAAGAAACTAACAAAAACTCAAAATTTGCTTTTACTAAAAACAATTATATCCTATTAGGGGTGGGAGTATTATTTATTATTATTGGTTACTTTTTAATGCAAGGTGGAGGATCTGATAACCCATTAAATGATACTTCAGAAGAGATCTTTTCCTTCAGAAGAATAACGCTATCTGTTATTTTTTGTATAAGTGGTTTTATTATCAATATTTTCGCAATTTTATACTCTCCAAAAGGAGAATAAATGGATATATTACACGCGATTATTCTTGGAATTATTCAAGGATTAACAGAGTTTTTACCTGTTAGTAGTAGTGGCCATTTAGAAATTGCAAAAGTTTTACTTTCTGAAGAAAATGTTATGCAATCTAGTATGTTAATGACAGTGGTTTTGCACGGAGCAACAGCATTTGCTACAATTTATATTTTCCGAAAAGATGTTTCTGAAATTTTTAATGGATTACTCTCAGGTGTAAGAAAAGAAGTTAACTTCTCAATAAAAGTAATTTTATCTATGATTCCAGCTGCATTTGTAGGAATCTATTGGGATAAAGAAATAGAAAATCTTTTTAATGGGAACTTAATACTTGTGGGATACATGCTAATTATTACTGCTCTACTTCTATATTTAGCTGATAGAGCAAAATCTACCAAAAAAAATGTAAGCTTTTTAGGATCAATAGTTATTGGGATTTCTCAAGCTATCGCTATCTTACCTGGAATTTCTCGTTCAGGAGCTACAATTTCAATATCTGTTTTATTAGGAGTCGATAAAGAAAAGTCTGCTCGATTTTCCTTTTTAATGGTAGTGCCATTAATACTTGGTAAAATGGCAAAAGATATTATTTCAGGAGAAATCCAGTTTTCCTCTACAGAAAGTTTGCCTTTATTATTCGGATTTATTTCTGCATTTATTGTAGGAGTTTTTGCCTGCAAATGGATGATAAAAATTGTAAAAAATAGTCAGTTAAAATACTTTGCATTTTATTGTGTAATTGTTGGAGTAACTTTAATTACATATCAATATGTCAATTCTTAAAGCTAATTCTAGAATTACTTCTGAAACTGATTTTTTAGAGGGGCAAGTTTTACTTTTTAATAAACCTCTAGGTTGGAGCTCTTTTGATGTAGTGAAAAAAGTAAGAGGAATCATAAAATCATCAAAAAATATAAGAAAAATTAAAGTTGGGCATGCTGGCACATTAGATCCTTTGGCTGATGGTTTGTTGATTATTTGTACAGGGAAATTTACAAAAAGAATTGATGAAATTCAAGGTCAAAAAAAAGTATATACTGGAGAGATTACATTGGGAGCAACAACTCCATCCTACGATAAAGAAACAGAAGTAGATCAAACTTTTGATGTGTCTAAAATTACAGATAAAATAATACACAAAACATCTAAAAAATTTGAAGGAAAGATAATGCAAAAACCTCCAATTTTTTCAGCATTAAAAAGAGAAGGTAAAAGACTATACCAACATGCAAGAGAAGGAACTAAAGTTGAAATACAAGCAAGAGAAGTAGAAATAGAATCTTTTAAGATAATATCAATTGAAATTCCTAAAATTACTTTTGAAATAATATGTAGCAAAGGAACTTACATTCGGTCCTTAGCTCATGATTTTGGAAAAGAATTAAATAATGGAGCTCATCTATCGTCACTCAGGAGAGAAATGATTGGGGATTTTAGTTTTTCAGACGCAATAAGTATAGATTCCTTCAAGGAAAATATACTAAAATAGTAATTCGCTTGACTTCCGCATACTGAGCATGTATATTTGCGGACTTATTCAAAATAAAATATATGAAATTTAAGTTATCCCACTTCAAATTCGATTTACCTGCAAAACTTATTCCTAATACTCCAAGCCAGGAAAGAGAGGAATGTAAATTAATGGTTGTACATAAAAGTACAGGAGAAATTGAGCACAGAACTTTTAAGGATTTAATTGATTACTTTGATGAAAATGATGTTATGATCTTCAATAATACCAAAGTTTTCCCAGCTCGAATGTTTGGGAATAAAGAAAAAACTGGTGCTAGAATTGAAGTTTTTCTCTTAAGAGAATTGAATCGGGACAACAGATTGTGGGATGTTTTGGTAGATCCTGCCAGAAAAATCAGAATTGGAAACAAACTTTATTTTGGAGAAAATGATGAATTAATTGCTGAAGTAATAGACAATACGACTTCTAGGGGTAGAACCTTAAGATTTTTGTTTGATGGTACTCATGAAGAATTTCAAGAAACATTAGATTTATTAGGTCAAACACCTCTTCCAAAATTTATTGATAGAGATCCTACTGAAGAAGATGACGAACGTTACCAAACTATCTATGCAAAAGAAAGTGGTTCGGTTGCAGCTCCAACTGCTGGTCTTCATTTTAGCAAACAACTAATGAAAAAAATGGAAATCAAGGGTGTTAATTTATCTGAAATTACTTTACATGTTGGATTAGGAACATTCCGTTCTATTGAGGTGGAAGATCTTTCTAAACATAAAATGGATTCTGAAGAATGTAAAATTACAGAAGAAAATGCTGAAATAATTAATACTGCAAAAGAATCTGAAAGAAAAATATGTGCTATTGGAACTACTGTGAATAGAGTAGTAGAAAGTTCTAATACCACTACTAATATGGTAATCCCCTTCAATGGTTGGACAAATAAATTTATGTTTCCTCCTTATAATTTTAAAGTAGCAAATTGTATGGTAAGTAATTTTCATTTGCCAAAATCTACTTTATTAATGCATGTAGCTTCTTTCGGAGGATATGATTTAGTAATGAAAGCATACAAAGAAGCAATAAAGAAAAAATACAAGTTCCATACTTTTGGAGATGCAATGCTAATACTTCCTTAATATGAAAAAAGTGGCTCTTATTGTTGCTGGTGGTAAGGGGTTCAGAATGAATTCCGATATCCCAAAACAATTTCTACTTTTAAAAGGAACTCCTGTCTTAATGTATACATTAGAAAAGTTTTCTGCTTTAGATGAGATTATTTTAGTATTACCAAAAACACAGATTGAATACTGGGAAAATCTATGTAAAGAGTATCGTTTTTCAATTCCTCATACATCTATAGAAGGAGGGAAAACAAGATTTCATTCAGTAAAAAATGGGTTAGATAGGGTCGACAATAATTCTCTTGTTGCTATTCATGATGGAGTTCGTCCACTTATTTCTACTAAATTAATTGATAATTTAATAAATGAAACTAAAAACGGCATTGGGGTAATTCCTGTTGTTCCTGTGAAAAATTCTATTCGGAAAGTAAATGCCAAAATCTCTACTCATGTTGATAGAACTAATTTGTATAATGTACAAACTCCACAATGTTTTTTAAGTGATGATATTAAGAATGCTTATACACAAGAGTATTCTAAAAAATTCACTGATGATGCCTCTGTATTCGAAAGTAATGGAGGAAATATTAAAACCATTATAGGAGAAGAAAGAAACTTGAAAATTACTACCAAAGAAGATTTAAAAATTGCTTCTATATTATTTTAATTGTCTTTGTTTTATTAAAATCCGGAATCAAATTCACTCCTGGGTTTTTCCCTTTATCAAATGTTCCTAAATTTTCAAACCCTAGCGCTTCTGCTCCATTTTTACACGCAATTTTCAAAAGTGTATTCAAATCAAAATCCGAATTTTTCTGAATAATTAAAATTTCCTCCAAGATAGAAAGTGAATTATTAGAAGCCAAACTATCCGTTCCAACACAAAGTTTTTCAGGATTCAAAATAGAATAATCTGGTAAAGAATCTTCAATATATAAATTTGCCTTTGGGCAAGTACAGTAATAATTGTCTGTTATATCTTCCTTTTTACTGAAGGTATTATGCACGATCAGTATTTTTTTTCTTCCTAATTCTTTTAAAACATCAATAGAATTATCTCTATCTTTCCAAATTTCAGAACTTGCATTTATATTTTCTAACCACTCAAATAGTTTACCTTCTTTCTTTACAAAAAGTTGATTTTCTTCTTTTGTTTCTTGCATATGTATTGTAAGTAAGTCGTCCTGATTATCAAAAAAATTACTGATCCCGTTCATTAATTTTGGAGGCACTGAATAAGGAGCGTGTGGTACAATTGTAGCTTTCATTCCTGAATTTCTGAACTTATCCCTAATTATCTTTGCTGAAGTTAACGTTTCCTTAATCTTTTTTTCATTAATCTGAAACGTTTCAATAAAGTTGTAGTACAGTAAATTTCCTGTTTGTTTTTGTGAAAGTGTGTCAGTAGTATTAGAAATATCCCCAACAGCAACAATGCCATTTTTTATCATTTGCTCCTCTGCTTTAATAATTGCATTTTGGATTACTTCCTGATTAAACTTATTTCTTGATTGAATAGCCGCAACAAAATCTAAAAATCCTTTTCCTTTTTCTGCTTTTCCTAAAAGATGAGAAAGCTCTAAATGGCAATGTGCATTTACAAATCCTGGACAAAGTAATCCTTCAAATTTTTCTAATTTATCAAATGATACTTCTGATCTACTCTCAAAAAGATTTATTATTTCTCCTTTATCAGAAACTTGTAAAACTCCGTCTTTTATAGGAGAAACATGAAGTGGGTAAATCCAATCTGCAGATAAAAATCTCATAGTACAAAAGTAAGGAATCTGAATTACTATCTTTGCAAAACTTATGAAGAAAGATATCAGGGAAATCTCACAAGAAGAATTAGAACAATTTTTCTTAGAAAATAATCAACAAAAATTCAGAATCAAACAACTTAATGAATGGCTTTGGGGAAAAGGAGCTAATTCTTTTGATCAAATGAGTTCTTTATCAAAGGATTTAAGAGAATTACTTAATGAAAAATTTGAATTTAAATCTGCTAAAATTGATCAAGAATTTAAGTCTACTGATGGAACTATAAAATTTAGTTTTAAACTTTTTGATGATAAATTAGTTGAAGGGGTTTTAATTCCTTCTAAAAAAAGAGTTACTGCTTGTATTTCTTCTCAAATTGGATGTAGTTTAGATTGTGCTTTTTGTGCTACTGGAACAATGGGGTTAAGTAGAAATTTATCTTCATCTGAAATCTTTGACCAAGTATTTAAACTTAATGAAGAATCCGAAAGAAATTATGGGAGATCACTAACTAATATTGTCTTTATGGGAATGGGAGAACCTCTTCTTAATTACAATAATTTATTAAAATCAATTCATCATATTACTTCTGAAAAGGGAATGGGGATATCCCCTAGAAGAATTACTGTTTCAACTGCTGGTTTGTCTAAACAAATAATGAAATTAGGAGATGATGAAGTAAAATTCAATTTGGCTATTTCTCTGCATTCTGCAATTGATGAAATTAGATCTGATTTAATGCCGATTAATAATGCAATAAATCTACAAACTTTGAAAGAGTCTATTCGTTATTTTTATGAAAAAACAAACAACAGAGTAACATACGAATATATTTTATTTAAAGGTATAAATGATAATTTGGATGCTGCTAGAAAATTAGCTGCGTTTTGCAGGATTTCTCCATGTAAGGTAAATCTTATTGAATATAATACTGTTGATGGATTTGATTTTGAAAAATCAACTGAAGAAAACACGGAAGGTTTTATTGAATTTTTAGAGCACAGAAACATAATAGTTCACCTAAGAAAAAGTAAAGGAAAAGATATAGATGCAGCTTGTGGACAACTTGTAAATAAGCTTCAGTAATTTTTTTAACAATTTTAAATTTCTGAAAAATACAGCTGCAAATCTTTGTATATTCGCTATTCTATTCAAAAAAAAATAAGTGAGTATTGTTTCCAAAATAAAGTATCCTATTAAAGATGAGATGAAGCTGTTTGAAAAAAAATTCAAACAATCTCTACAGTCTAAAGTCCCATTATTAGACAGGATAATGCACTATATTATTAAAAGAAAAGGAAAGCAAATGAGACCAATGTTTGTTTTCCTTACTTCTCAACTTTTTGGTGAAGTAAATGATAAAAGTTACAGAGCTGCCTCCCTTATTGAACTTCTTCATACAGCAACTTTAGTGCATGATGATGTTGTTGATGAAGCAAATTTGAGGAGAGGATTTTTTTCAGTGAATGCACTTTGGAAAAACAAAATTGCTGTATTAGTAGGTGATTTTCTTTTATCAAAAGGACTATTGCTTTCAGTAGAAAATAAAGATTATGATTTGCTAAAAATAGTAAGTTCAGCGGTAAAAGATATGAGTGAAGGAGAGCTCTTACAAATTGAAAAAGCTAGAAAACTAGACATAGAAGAATCTGTATATTTTGATATTATTAGGAAAAAAACAGCAGTTCTGATTTCAAGTTGTTGTGCGTGCGGAGCAAGTTCTATGAATCAGAGTGAAGAAATAATAAAAAAACTATATTTATTTGGAGAAAAGGTTGGTATAGCTTTTCAAATAAAAGATGATTTGTTTGACTACACAGAAAGCTCCTTTATTGGGAAGCCAACAGGAATTGATATACGAGAACAAAAGATGACCCTTCCTCTTATTTACACCTTAAATAATGTAGATAAGAAAACTAAAAACGGAATTATTAATACCGTGAAAAACGATCATAAAAATGTTAAAAAAGTATCCGATTTAATTGAGTTAGTTAAAAATACTGGGGGATTAAAATATGCGTCCGAAATAATGAAAAACTATCAAAAAGAAGCTTTAACTATCCTTTCAGAATTTCCTGATTCTGATGCAAAGAATTCTTTAGAATTATTGGTTGATTACGTAATAAATAGAAAAAAATGATTCCAAAAGAAACCATAGATTTAATTTTTGAAAGTTGCGTAATTGAAGAGGTTGTTGGCTCCTACCTTCCTGATTTAAAAAAGAAAGGGACAAATTATTGGGCTTGTTGTCCTTTTCACAACGAAAAAACTCCTTCATTTTCTGTATCTCCAACAAAAGGTATTTATAAATGTTTTGGATGTGGGAAAGGAGGAAATTCAGTGAATTTTGTGATGGAATTAGGTGGATTTACCTATCCAGAAGCACTAAGAGAATTAGCAAAAAAATACAATATTAAAATTAAGGAGAAAGAACTTACTCCAGATCAAATAGATAGAGCTAATAAAAGAGATGGTATTTACTT
>Ga0066606_10000894_pt1 | contig 18631 bp, 15 predicted proteins | sample SaaInlV_DNA_100m_FD_60386 | JGI IMG/M metagenome (GOLD analysis project Ga0066606, IMG submission 60386) | Marine microbial communities from expanding oxygen minimum zones in the Saanich Inlet - SI075_LV_DNA_100m | ecosystem: Environmental > Aquatic > Marine > Unclassified | place: British... | reverse complement strand
TGGCATAGCAGCCTGCCGGTGCACGATAACGGCCAACCCGCCTTGGTTTTTAAAACCTTTTGCAGATGTGCGCGTGGCCAGCGCGTTGACCTTGTCCAACTGATCATCAGAAAAGGAAAACCCGTCTGCCTGAACGGCCCCAAGGACGGGACTCCATTTGGTTGGCGCCGGCACCAGTGGCAGCCCGTCATAGGGGTCATAAGGCAACTCAGGTTCCATCCTGACGCCCCGCTCCAGGCCCGGCAGGCTATGGCAGGTATCGCCCACCCTTAGATAGCTGCCCAAGGGCAACCATGCCCTGTTTTTCACGCCAGTATTGGGATCATCATAGGTCAGATCAATCACGTGGGTCTGCCCAGCGGCAAGCGGTGGAAGCTGCACCTCATGAAAGCCCCCGACGCGCCGGATCACGCGGCCCCCTGTGATCACCGAACCGGGCGCCATCAGGGAAAAGCAAAACACTGGATCAACCAGCTTTTGCGCGCTTATCAGCGTGCACCGAATGTTGCCATCTTTTAAAATTGCATCGAAAGATAACTTCATATTAGGCCTCAAGCCGCAGCTCGGTGACAAAATCATATATATCGGAGCGGTAGATGCCGCGCGTCAGTTCGATCGGGCGCCCAGAGGCCAAATAACCGACACGCACAATTTTCAGCGCAGCCGCGCCTTCGGCCATTTTCAGCAGCCGCGCTTCCTTTGCCGTTAGGTTTATGGCCGTTACCCGTTGCAACGCCCGCGTCGGCGCTCGGCCCTCGGCCCTCAGGACAGCATAAAGCGAGGTTTTTACTTTTTCTGGCTGATGCAGAATATTTTCCGGTAAAGAGCTTTCTTCAATGGCCATCATGATCCCATCTGAGCTGCGCAACCGTTCGATCCGGGCCACCCGAACACCCGAGCCTAGCCCCAAGGACACAACCTCATCCGGTGTTGGCGTAAACATTCCATGGGATAGCACAGTGCTTTCCGAAGATTTCCCGCGCGCCTGCATGGTTTCGGTAAAAGACACCAACGACGAAAGAGACTGCTCAAGCTTTTGCGCTTGCGGCAAAACAAACGACCCCGCCCCCCGGCGTTGCTCAACCAAACCATCGCTGACCAGTTGCGCTATTGCCTGCCGAACCGTAACGCGGCTGATCTGAGCTTCTTGTGCGAATAGGCGTTCGGTTGGTAATTGCACATTAGGTTGCAAGTCGCCTGACAAAATTTGATCCGCCAAATATCGATGCAACTGCTGGTAACGGGGCCCGTGTTTAGGCTTGTACCAATCCTTTTGGTCAATTGATATTTGCAAAGCCCGCACCCCTAATAAAACCACATTTTGGTATTTCATTTTTGATACCAAAAACCCTATCTACTTCAAATATACACCCAAGAACCTGTTAAAAACAACTAAAAACATCCACTTCCTCAAATCTTAACTTTTTTGGTATCATATAGGTAGTAATAATATTTGTCCTTGGTATTATTTATTCAGTGGAGCAGATTCTTTTTGTGCTCTGCTAAAATTGCACGAAAATATCTTTGGGGGACAAATTGAACGATTCTATTAGCGCAGAGTCTATTTCTCGTGATAGTAGAGCGCCACAGGCTCGCAGGAAAAGCCTTTCAGAGCCAATTTTTGGCTGGTTGCTGGTGGCCCCTGCAATTATTTTTATTGCCATCATTGTTGCCTGGCCACTGGCCGAAACATTTCGTTTGTCTCTCACCGATGCCCGCTTGGGCGGCGAGAATTATGTCGGTTTGGAAAACTACCAAGAGCTGCTGGAAAAGAAAAAATTCCATCAGGTCATCACCCGAACATTTTTCTGGATGTTTCTTTCTGTAAGCTTGAAAATCATTCTTGGGCTGATTGGCGCTACGCTTTTAAACGCAGCCATCCCTGGCCGTGCGCTGTTTCGGGTTTTGGTAATGCCGCCTTGGGTCATTCCGATTGCCATCGGGTGTATCGGCTGGCTGTGGCTTTACAATGGTCACTTTGGTCTGATTTCGGGTGTTGCCCAGCGAATTGGACTGATCGACGGACCATTCGGATTTTTGGCCTATAAAACTTCGGCATTTTACTCGGCCATTATCACCGATGTCTGGGTCGGCACCCCAATGGTGGCGCTGTTTTTTCTAGCGGCCATGCAAGGCGTGAAACGCGACCTGTATGAAGCGGCATGGGTCGATGGCGCCAGTCGCTGGTACCGGTTTCGCCGCATTACAATACCCCAGATTATGCCGGTTATCGTATCTATGGCGCTGCTCTCTGCCATCTGGACCTTTAACAGCTTTGAAATCATCTGGATTCTCACCGAAGGCGGTCCACGCGGGGCGACAACCACGCTCATAGTCGACACGTATAAAACTGCGATTGGCAATTACAAATTTGGCGAAGGTGCTGCCCGGGCGGTGGTGATTGTGGCTTTGCTGGCGGCTTTTTCACTCATCTACATGTTCTTTTTGAACAAGGTGAACAAGATGTATGGGAATAAATAAAATGATGGATCGTTACTCTCGGATGCAACTTGTGGCCATCTATGCATGTATTGGCGTTTTCCTAACGTTTATCCTGCTTCCATTTTTCGAAATGTTCATGACATCATTGCGCCCGCTTGAGCATCTTTTCCGGGCGCCCTATCAGTTTTGGTCAGATGACTTTAGCTTTGATGCCTACCGCAAAATGTGGGAAACTGTGCCGCTTCTGGGCCGCTATATCTGGAACTCGATTTATATCTCTTCGATGGTTACCTTGTTGACCATGATTTTGGTCATCCCCGCAGCATATGCCTTTGCGCGGCTTGATTTTCCGTTCAAGAACGCCACGCTTTCCATGTTTCTTGGGGTGAACATGTTTACCGGCGCAGTGCTGCTGATACCCCTTTATCGGGTGCTGCGGACGTTAGGACTGCTTAATACCTATTGGGCGATGATCGTCCCCGGAGTAGCCTTTTTAATCCCAACAGGGATTTGGCTGCTGCGCTCTTATCTCGAAAAAATACCACGCGAATTGGAAGAGGCCGCCTTTGTGGATGGCGCTAGCCGGCTTTATACGCTGCGCCGGGTGGTGCTGCCGCTGGCTGTGCCAGGCCTTATTGTTGTGGGCGTGGCCGTCTTTATCGGCGCATATGCCCAGCAATTCCTCTTCGCTATCACATTCAACCAGACCCGCGAATTTCAACCACTACCTGCGGGCCTGTATGAATTCATCGGCTATCAGTCGGTGACTTGGAACGAAATGATGGCCGCAGCCTTGGTAGGGGTTTTACCTGTCATGGTCATCTTTTTGTTCTTGCAAAAATACCTTGTCGCAGGGCTTACGGCTGGAGCTGTCAAGGAGTAACCAAGCTAAACATGGGAGAAAATAAATGAAAAGTATCAAACTACTGACAGTGGGCGCTGCAATGCTTGCTGGAAGTGCGATCTCTGCGCAAGCGACAGAATTGCATTTCATCATGTGCGGCGGTGAAATCCGTCAAGCTGACCAAACGGTTGTTGACGCCTTCGTCGCCAAGCATGACGGTGTGTCAGTCAATATTGAAGCGGTGCCATGGGGCACTTGTCAGGATAAATCCCTGACACTTGCCGCAGCTGGCGATCCGCCTTCCATCGCCTATATGGGTTCGCGCACCTTGCGCCAGCTTGCAAACAATGGCCTGATTGTATCTGCCCAGATTTCTGATGATGTCATAGGGGCATATCAACCAGGCATTCTCAATACTGTTACCGTTAAGGGAACACATTGGGGATACCCACGCGCGTTTTCAACCAAAGCTCTTTTCATCAACTGTGGACTGGTTGAAGAAGCTGGAGAGCAATGTGTTGCTCCTCACACGTGGACAGGCATGTACAACCTTGCAAAAGCCATCAATGACAATACCGAAGCAGCTGGTGTTGGACTTGCGGCAAAAGACTTTGACAACACGATGCACCAGTTCCTGAACTATCTTTATTCAAATGGCGGCGTTGTGATCGACACTGAAACCGGGGAAAATATGCTTGATAGTGACGCAACACGCGAAACTTTGGCCTTCTTCGGAAAATTGGTTGATGTGGCTCAAGATGGTCCCACCGCTTGGGAACGCAGCCAGTTGAAAGACCTTTATAATGATGGCAAAATCGGGATGTATATCGATGGTCCATGGGGCCGCGGTCAGCATAACGCAGGTATTAAGGAAATCACCGTGCCGATTCCAGCCGGACCAAATGGGGACAACGGCACCATTTTGATCACCGATTCAATTGCGGTTTTCAAAGGCTCAGGTCATGAAGATTTGGCCCATGAGCTTGCCGGTATGCTGACAACAGGTGAAAGCCAGTATGCACTGGATACCGAATGGGGTCTGACACCAATCTTTGACTATGAAAAGCTTGGCTTTGATAATCCATACTACAAAGGTGACGCCTACTGGCAGGTCTTTGTAAATGGCATTGGCGCAGGTGGTCCTGAGCCGCTTGTTGAAGATTTCAAATCACTGCAAGCCGTCTTTACCAACATGATCCAAGGCATCGTGCTGAAGGATGATACTGTAGACAACCTTGTAACGATTGCCGGTGAAGAACTGGACGAAGCTCTTTGAGCTGATTTTCAGGGCGGCGGTTACCGCCGCCCTGACCCAAATACTTAAAGGAATATTTTGGTGGCAACGCTCGATTTACAATCAATTTCAAAGTCCTTTGGCACAGCAGAGGTGCTTAAGGATGTCTCGCTGGCGATCAAGGATAAAGAATTTGTAGTCTTTGTCGGCCCATCCGGATGCGGCAAATCCACTTTGCTACGGATCATTGCCGGTCTGGAAGAGGCCACCGAAGGCAAAGTGCTTATCGGCGGTGAAGACGTCAGCAACGCCGCGCCTGTGGATCGCGGCATTTCAATGGTTTTTCAATCCTATGCGCTCTATCCACATTTATCTGTATTTGAAAATATTGCCTTTCCACTGCGGGTTCAGAAGCTCTCGAACTCAGATGTGCGCGAGCGTGTTAACCGCGCCGCTGAAATCCTACAACTGACCGAAAAATTATCCCTTAAACCCGGTCAGCTTTCGGGCGGGCAACGACAAAGGGTGGCCATTGGCCGCTCAATCGTGCGAAACCCAAAAGTGTTTTTGTTTGACGAGCCATTGTCCAACTTGGACGCCGCATTGCGCGGGGATATGCGTGTTGAACTTAGCCAGCTTCATCGTGAATTGGATGCCACGATGGTCTACGTGACGCATGATCAGGTCGAAGCTATGACAATGGCCGATCGGATTGTGGTTTTAAACGAAGGTCGCATCGAACAATTCGGCACGCCAATGGAGCTTTACCATCATCCGGCAACAAAATTTGTGGCCGGCTTTATTGGCCAGCCGAATATGAACCTCGTGCCCGGTAGCGTCACTAAAGTGAGCGCAAAGGGGCTACATGTAGAGCTGATCGAGGGCACAGAATTATGTTTGCCTGTTGCAACAGAGGCCTCTCAAGTGGGCGATCGCGTCGAAATAGGTATTCGACCCGAAGATGTGCAGCTGGGCAAAGAGAACGGTCTTAAAGTCAGGGTGAATGTTCTGGAACGTTTGGGGGGCACTTCGATAACCTACGGCCAATTGCCAAACAGCCAAATTAGGTTCTGCTCTGCACTGGCAGGCGATGCGCCAATCAAAGAGGGCGAAGTGATATCGCTTTCCGTAAACCCTGATGATTGCCATGTTTTTGATGCCGCCGGTCGGGTTTTACGTCGGACCAATGCCCCCAGCTTGATAGATTGAGGGACCGGATATGCGGATCGTAACAGCTGGTGTTGGTCTGCGTTCGGGGCATGTTTTGTCGATCCTGCGCAAAACAATGCCCGAGGCAAAGATCGTCGGCTATTACGATCCTCAACCATCGCATCTTGACATGATCGGGCTGGAAACCCCGCGCTACCCGTCAGTTGAAGATATGCTTTGCGATGCCAATCCTGATTTGTTTTTTGTCGGATCCCCGAATGAATTTCATCTTGAGCAAATTGCTCTTGGATTAAAGGCTGGCGTGCGGATTTTCACAGAAAAGCCGGTCGTGGTGTCTTTGCAGCAAACCATGCAGCTTGCAGAGCTTCTAGCTGAACACGGATCGGCGCGGGTGATGGTCGGGCTTGTTCTGCGGCATTCACAACATATGACAGACTTGTGCAAAGCCCTTGATGCAGATGTCCTTGGCCCAATTGCATCGCTTGAAGCAAATGAGCATATCGCGCCCTACCATGGTGCATTTTTCATGCGTGACTGGCGCCGTATGCACGGCCATTCCGGGGGCTTCATGCTCGAAAAATGCTGCCATGATTTAGACCTTTATAACATGATCACAGGCTCGCGGCCAAAACGTGTGGCAAGCTTTGGGGCGCGCCGGTCGTTCCTGCCGGCCCATGCCCCCGCCAGCAATTCGGAAAATGATATTTTTCATATCAAAAAATCGGTCTGGAATTCAGTGGATGATCCCTTTCAAAGCGATGGAGACATCGTGGATTGCCAAACTGCAGTAGTTGAATTTGAATCTGGCGCTTCAATGAGCTTTCATACAAATATCAATGTGCCTGACGAGCATCGCCGGTTTTGCATCATTGGCGCTAAAGGAATGGCAGAGGGCGATTTTGTCCGCGGCTTTCTTAAAATAACCCACCGCGATGGAAGCGTTTTTGCAGATCACGATTATTCAAACGGTGCGCTCGCAGATATGAGCGCCCATTACGGGGCTGACCATTTAATGGTCCAAGACATTGTTGCATTCCTGCGCCAAGAAAAAGATGCCTTGCCGGTCAGCATTGTGGATGCATTAGAGGCCGGCATCGGGGCGCTTGCAATTGATCAAGCGCGTGTCAGTGGTCAGATCGTAGATCTATCCCCCATTTGGGCAGAGTTTGACAGCTACAATCTGCCAGCGCGAAAGGACCAAGATGTTGGCTAAAATTGAATTGGGCCAGCAAATGGCCGCAGAGATAGAGCAGAGTCCCGATGTTTTTTCCAAACGGGTATCCTGCACAGTTGATCTGGAAGGCCAGCTTGATGATCTGCTGGCCATTTATACGATCGCCAGAGGGTCCTCTGATGCGGCGGCAAATATACTGTCTTATGAATTGATGCGCGAGTTGCAATTGCCTGTCACATCACTTCCTCCGTCGGTGTTTTCATTGGGCACGGGCGTCTGTCTAGATCGCAGTGCGTGTTTGCTTATTTCCCAATCGGGCGCGAGTGAAGATCTGGTTAAATCTGCCCACGGCGCGCGTTCGCGCGGCGCTAAAGTTGTGGCCTTAACCAATCAACCTGGCTCTGCGGTGCAAGAGGCAGCCGACATCTGTGTGCCGATCAATGCAGGCCCCGAGCTTGCCGTGCCTGCAACCAAAACAGTGATCGGCTCTATTGCTGCCGGCATGGCCATTCTTGCTGCGCAAAGCCCAGACTATGCCGCCATCTGCAAAAAAGCCGCAGCCGAGTTCGCCAATATAGCAGGCCGGCAGCACCCCCAGTACGAGACCATTGTTAATGGGCTCATACGCTCACAACATATATATGTCATTGGACGAGACACCGGTTTGGGAGCCGCGCAAGAAGTTGCTTTGAAACTTAAAGAATGTTGCGCTTTGCACGCAGAAGCCTATTCAGCATCCGAGGTTTTACACGGACCATTGCAACTGGTCACGAAACCATTGACCGTTCTTCTTTTGGATACCGGACTAGAAACCACGACGAAAAGTTTGGATCGGGCAGAGGATAGGTTTCGGGCTTCGGGCGCTAAAGTGTTTCGCATTTCGCCATTAGATGTTGGCGTGCCGACTTTATCGCCTGCGGCATCGGCGGCAATATTGCTTTACTTGGCCTATCCGATTGTGAGACAGGTTGCACTCGCTCTTGGTCTTGATCCCGACACACCCCATACGCTTTCCAAAGTGACCAACACACTATGACATTTCACACCGATATCCTGCCTTGGGCAACATGGCGTGAAACTGTTTCACAGCCAGACATCTGGCGCCAATGGTCAACAGAATGTCCAGTGCAAAAGCTGCGCGGTTGGATCGCAACGCAGCCCTTCGATGAAATTTGGTTTTGCGGCGCTGGAACTTCAGCTTTTATAGGAGATATTCTGGTTGCCGGGCTTGAAGGACAGGCAACAAAACCGCTTCGGGCGCTGCCCACAACAGATATCGTCGCCCGGCCAAAAGACTATTTGAACGGTCACAAAACACCGCTGGTGGTGAATTTTGGCCGCTCGGGGAACAGCGCTGAAACTTTGGCTATTCTTGATCTGCTTGATCAGCTGGCCCCCGACGCGCCTCAGCTCAATATCACCTGCAATCCCAAAGGGGCTTTGGCCTTGCGCGGCAACCACGCCAATCGCCGCATCGTTCTGCTGCCGGACGAAACACGCGACAGTGGGTTTGCAATGACCACAAGCTTTTCCACAATGCTTTTGACAGCGGTTGGGATATTTGATGATGGCGCGGTTTTGGAAGAACTGCTGCCCTCTCTGGCGCAGGAATTTGATCGCTTACTGCCCGCGTTTTGCGACCTTGCGCGCGTCAGGCCAGAGCGTATTGTTTATGTCGGCTCAGGGCCCTTGGCCTTTGCCGCCCGCGAGGCGGCGCTCAAAACACTTGAGCTGTCCGCAGGTCACATACCGGCGCTTTGGGATAGCACATTAGGCTTTCGCCATGGTCCAAAATCTTTCGTACAGCCGGGCACTCAAATCGTGGTATTTATGGCATCGCACCCGCAAGCAAAGCTCTATGACGCTGATCTAGTTAAAGAATTGCGCAAGCAGTTTCCTGATAACCCGATTGTCTCGCTCGGCCCCAGTGGTGATATCGACACCCCATCTTACCAGCGCGATTTATGGGCCGTTCCGCTGGCGGTTGGATTGGCTCAGGTTCTTTCAATTCATTGGTCTCATCAACTGGGCTTGAATGTTGATGACCCCTTTGCCGGGCAAAATACCCTTAGCCGTGTTGTGTCAAATGTGCGTATCCATGAGGTGGCGCAATGATTGCAGCGGGCATTGATCTGGGCGGTACCAAAATAGAAGCGCAGGTGTTTGATGACAATTGGGATTGCGCCGAAAAACAGCGCAGTGCGACGCCACAAACTTATGCCGATCTGTTGAGTGTGGTCTCAGCGCAGGTTAGCTGGATAGAAAAAAACCATCCCGGCTTGCCCATTGGCATTGGCGCGGCAGGTTTAATCGCGCCAAGCACCGGCTTGGCTCTTACGGCCAATCTGCCTGCCTCGGGCAAACCATTTCCTAAAGATCTGGCGCGCGCATCCGGTCGAGCGATAACCTATTTGAACGATTGCCGGGCTTTTGCCCTTTCTGAGGCCATTTTCGGGGCTGGACGGCCCTTTCGCACAATGGTTGGCATTGTGTTTGGCACAGGCAATGGCGGCGGGGTTGTGGTGGATGGGCAGCTTTTGTCCCCAAGCTTGGGCGTCGGCGGAGAATTTGGTCATCTGTATGCCCCCGCCCATCTTGTAAAGACCTATGATCTGCCGATCGTTCAATGCGGCTGTGGCCGTATGGGGTGCATTGAGACATTTGTTTCGGGCCGAGGCATGTCGAGACTTGCACAAACACTCACCGGCCGCGCTGTGCAACCTGCCGATATCGCATCTGCGCGGCACCATGATCCGCAAATGGAAAAGGTCTGGCAGGTCTGGTGCAAACTGGTGGCCGAGCAATTTCTGGCCTTCGATTATATTTTGAACCCTGACGTTATTGTTTTGGGGGGCGGGCTTTCAAATATATCCGGGCTCTGTGATGAGCTCGGTGCAGCTATGCAAAACGCCCAATTCAAAGACTTTCCCATCCCAAAAATACTATTGGCGCAGGGCGGCGATGTTAGCGGGGTGCGCGGGGCGGCCTATGCCGCCTGGCAGGAGGCACAAAATGGTTAAGGCGCTGTTGGATATTGTACATCGCAACCGCGCGGGTGAAAGCATTGCGATCCCGTCTGTTTGCACGGCTCACCCCGATGTTTTGCGCATTGTTTTAAGATATGCCGCAGAGGTAAATCAACCGATTGTCATAGAAGCCACCTCAAATCAAGTCAATCAAGAGGGCGGTTATACCGGCATGACACCCAGCCAGTTTGTGGGTTTCGTTTCGGATTTGGCACTCAATGCTGGCGCTGACCCAACCGCCATTATTTTTGGCGGGGATCATTTGGGGCCACAGGCCTGGCGCAATTTGCCAGCCAAAGAGGCTATGGCAAAAGCAGATGTGATGATCCGTGAATATGTGCAGGCTGGCTTTTATAAGATACATCTAGACTGCTCTGAAGGCTGCGCGGGTGAACCCGCCCAAGTGGATGAGCAAACGGCAGCTCAGCGTGCAGCGCGTTTGATGTCTGTTGCCTTGCACGCCAGTGACAACCCTGAGAGTTTGACTTTTGTCATCGGCACAGAGGTCCCCTCCCCTGGCGGCGCCAGAGTGGACAGTCACGGAGATATAGCCGCAACTACCGCAGCAAACGCCGCCGCAACGCTTCAGGCCCATGAAAGCGCATTTGTGGATGCAGGTCTTGGGGATGTGCAGGCTTTGGTCTCGGGTCTGGTGGTGCAACCGGGTGTCGAGTTTGGTCCCATGACGGTCTATCACCTACCCCTAGATCGCTCGTTTGATTTGCGCTCGGTCATGATGCGCTGGCCTAATTTGGCGCTTGAAGCGCATTCAACCGATTATCAAAAGCCCGCAGCCTATCCGCGTCTTGCCGAACTGGGTTTTGCCTATCAAAAGGTTGGCCCAGCTTTAACATTCGCCTGGCGACAAGCCATTTATGCACTGGATCAGATGCTGTCTTTTCTTCATGGGTCAGCGCCGATTGTCATCCCGACAATGGAGCGCATCATGCTTGAAAATGCCGGCGCATGGCAATCGCATTACCAAGGCGAGCCAAATGCAAAGTTCGCACAGCGGCATTTGGCATTGGCGGATCGCATCCGCTATTACTGGCCACATCCTGACGCACAGGCCGCTGTGAGCGCGTTGATGACGGCAATGGAAAGCCAAACTTTGAACCGGTCTGTTTCAGAGCTATTTTTCCCCAACTCTACTCTTGAGCGTGCAGAACTGTGCGGCGGTTTGAACGCCGAGACATTGATCACCTCAAGCGTGGAGCAAAGTCTAGAGCCGTACTTTTTCCACTCAGGCAGCTTTGCTGCTCCGACACGCGAAAGGTCAGCATGATGATACCATTGAATGGATGGATAAAACCTAAACGCGTCTTTGACGGCACTAATCTTCTAACAGGTCAAGCAGTTCAACTTAAAGACGGGTATTTGGTTCAAATATCGCCAGTGGATGAGATGCCCAACACCGTTTCGATGGTTGACTTGCACGGTATTTTGACACCCGGCTTTGTGGATTTGCAAGTCAACGGCGGCGGCGGCGTCTTGCTGAACAATCAGCCTAGCCACAATGCAATGTGTCAGATCCTTCGCGCTCATAGGCGCCACGGCACTGTCGCCATTTTACCAACCGTCATCACCGACACCCGCGAGGTATTGCACGCAGCGGTTAATGCTGCCCTAGAGGCAAAAGAGGAGGCCGGTATTATAGGCCTGCATATCGAAGGACCCCATCTTTCCGTGACGCGCCGCGGCACCCATGCCGAAGAGCATATTCGCCCCTTTGATCCAGAAACTCTTGGCTTGGTGGAAAAACTTCGCAACTCTGACATTCCTGTTATGGTGACTGTTGCGCCCGAAATTGTGGGCAAGACAGTCATTTGCGATCTTGCCAACCTTGGGGCGATTGTGTCCATTGGCCATACCAATGCCACTGTAGAAGAGGGCCGTGCGGCGCTCGCTCAGGGGGCACGGTGCTTTACCCATTTGTTTAACGCTATGCCGCCAATGATCAACAGAGATCCCGGCGTTGTTGCGGCCGCCATAAACTCTGATGCCTACGCAGGGATCATTTGCGATGGGCATCATGTGTCTGATGAATTGATAAAAATGGCCCTGCGTGCCCGGCCTTGCCCCGATCGCATGTTCGTTATTTCAGATGCGATGCCAACAATTAGCGGCCCCGAACAGTTCAAGCTTTATAATACAGAGGTGAAAATAAAAGATGGCCGGCTGATTAATAGTCAAGGCAATCTGGCCGGAGCGCATATCACCATGTCTCAAAGTGTAAAACGGCTGATCGACTGCATTGGAATATCACCTGTTGAGGCCCTAAAGATGGCTATATCCGTTCCCGCGGATGTCATACAGAAACCTGAACTCGGGCAATTGTTAAATCGTCGTGTTGAGGATTTAATAATATTACGAGACGACTATGGGTTCGATAAATTCGCCTCAGAATAAATTAACATCTTTATTATATTATTTGAGAACACTTAATATTAATTTAACTTAATAATTTTTATGTGGCTCCTGATTGTAAAATATATATTATTTTAAATAAGCAAATTAGATTATTTAAATTTTCTTGTTTATTTGGGGCCTCACTATGAGAGAAACGACGGTTTTGGCGTTAGATGTTGTTGGGTTTTCAAAGCAAGTTGCTGAAAATCCTAAAGTGACCATAGATGTTTTGTCTGCACGAAGAAAACGCATTCATAAACTTGTTCTTTCAATGAATGGGCGCGTATTTAATGAAGCCGGAGACAGCATTGTTTCAGAGTTTTCCGAAGCAGATAAAGCTGCGCTTTGTGCAATGGCAATTCAAGAGGAAATGTCCCGTTTAAATGCGGGTTCTCCAACAGAGCGGCGGATGATGTTTCGCGCAGGCATCAACCATGGTCCGGTCATGGATGCAGATGACAATGTGTTTGGAGACACTGTTAATGTAGCCGCCCGGCTTGAGGCCGCCTCTTCTCCTGAAGGTGTTTATCTAAGCAAAAGTGCTTTTGATAAGCTGATGTCGGATACCAAAAGCTCTTTTGCCTATTTGGGCGAATTAAGCCTTAAGAACATTCCAAACCCGACAGCTGTTTATATGTGGAAATCAGGATATCAAATGGGGCGCTATGGGGCGTCAAACACTGAAAAAGTTGCCAATGTCGAAACTCTGCCTGGTTCAATTGCGGTATTGCTATTTAAAAACCTGAATTCGGACGAAGAACAACAATACTTTTGCGAGGGCGTTTCAGAAGATTTAATTAGCGCCTTGTCGCGATATAAATCGCTGCGGGTGACTTCAAGCAACGCAAGTTTTGCCTTTGTTGCCAGTGAAAAAACATTGCAAGAGATCAGCCATGCGCTGTCGGCAAAGTATATCCTGTCGGGTGCCGTGCGCAGCATGGGCAACCGAGTTCGTATCAATATAAAATTAGACAACTCTGAATCCAGTCAAACCATATGGTCCGAAAAATTTGAAACCACTAAGGAAGGCATTTGGGAATTAGAGGAGACCTTGGCATCGACCGTAGTTTCAAAACTCGTTGGCCAAGTGGAAAAAGATGAAATGCGCTCATCAGCCAATAAACCGCCTGAGGATGCGCGCGCGTATGATCTGGTTCTGCAGGGACTGAAACATCACAGAAATTCAATTGTTTCGCGTGAAGATGCGCGCAAGGCCTATGATCTTTTCAGCAGAGCTGTGGATCTTGATCCAAACTATCCCAGAGCAATGGCATGGAAAGTTTGCTCGACGGCCAACCTATCATCCTGGGAGCCAGAGATTTTAGGACCAAACTGGATGCAAGATGCATTAAAAAGCGTTGAGAAAGCTCTTGAACTTGACCCTGACGATGCTGAAGCCAACAGGATCATGGGCGCTATGCAATTATCAAATGGAAACTACGAAGCTTCGTTAGAGCATCACCGCCATGCCTGTAGTCTTTGTCCCTCTGATCTATATATAGCCGCCAAGCACTGCAAAGTACTAATGTATGACGGTCGATTGGATGCGGCGCAGAATGAGTTGGATCGAGCAACAAAAATAAATCCAACGGCCTCTGATCTACTTTATGAAATTGAAGGTGTGTTAAAATTCTGGCAGCAGGATCATCAAGCCAGCAATGATATTTTTAAAAGAATAAAGTTTCCAGATCCGATCATTTCTGTGTTCGAAGCTGCAAATAATTATCATCTGGGACGTATTGATCTGGCTGCGCAGAAAGTGGCGGAAATCGAAGCAGATTATGGGCTTTCTGTCGAACGTTTGATCCAAGACGAGCCATATCGTAAAGAGGAAATGAAATCCATGCTAGAGCCAATTCTTAAATCCAGCGCCTTGGTGTAAAACAAAAAATAGCCACATAAGCTGCATTGCAAAGATAAACGCCCGAGCATATGCGTGGGGAAATAAAGCGTTGCCAATCTGCGTAGCATATCTTTTTCAATCGAAGAACGTTTTGGGGTGAATATCGGTCAAAGCCTTACCACAATATAGATTGATACACGGCGTATGATTTGAATTTCAACAATATTTAGCTTGGATCAGTTGGGCTCTAATGGCATAAATATTTGCGTTTAAGTCGCGTGCCACGCCACAAAAGGCTTACTGAAATTCAAGGTCTGGATAAGTCAAATGAAAATTGAACGCATAGAGGAATTGCGGCTTTCAAAAGCCGATGATGCGGCAATAGCCGCTTTGCTCAATGCCTCATTTGAAACTAACTTTGGCCAACGTAGTTTTTTTGAGCAACGCCATCATCTTCGCCTTTTGATACGTGAAAACAACACTGTCATTGGCCATATGGGGATTAGCATAAGAGCTATACAAATGGGGCCCACGCTTTTGACAATTGCGGGTCTGGGTGACGTGGCCACAGATATAAACTACCGGGGACAAGGTATTGCAACCCGCTTGATGCACCGCGCTATTCAGGAAGTTAATGCCTCTCAATGCGCGTTTTTCTTACTATTCGGCAACCGGCCTCTTTATGCAGCGTCCGGCTTTAAATCAGTGACCAATACAGTCCGGCACTGCTCTTTGATCGGTGCAAAAACAGGTGATATTGTCGAAACCAGCAACAGCGGGCTTATGGTTTTGCAACTTGGGTCCACCCGTTGGGATGACGCGGCGCTGATTGATTTGGCGGGCCATGCGTTTTAAATTCTGATCTTGGTTATATAGGCTGCGGTTTGCACCAAACAGGCGGACAACAGCTTTTCCGCCCTAAACTTGCGATGCAGCAGAAATGCAACAGCCTGCAAACGGCCGCTATAATACGCGCGCGCGCCGTTGCCAAAATGGCCAAGGTCAACTATCCGATACCCAGGACGAACCCGCGCCGAGGCATGTATCTAGGATGCCCCCCAGATTGCCTCGGCGCCCGTTCAAATTAAAAGGGCGTCCTACCACCTGAAAGGTTATAGAACGCCCTCGGATAACTACTGCTTCTGAGCCGTTAATCTACCTATACACTGTTCACCAGCTTTTTAGAGCGAACTCTAATCTTCTGGTAGGACGAACCTCATATAAACAGCAACTCGGAAAACGGTTAACCTCTAATCTCGACAATTTAGCTGATGTTACTCGGCCTCCTTGCTTTAATCTTTGATTACCCCCCAGTTGAAATCCTAAGATCATCGTGTCACGAAACATGTTTAAATCAAGATAAAAAATCATATTTCTTGAGTATCGCGGGCTTATCCACAGAATTGTTTATCTTATCCATAGGTTCTCCACAGGCAGATATCATTTTGGATCTGTTTTAATCTATTTTTTCCCGAATCACTGTGTGCGATCACATTCTGATCACCCATTACATCTAGTAAATTGCCAAGCTTAACTGCATTTACGCAACGACAGAGGATTTATGTTTGAGCGCTTAAATAACACTTGCTATAGATTTGTAATTGGCAAAGGGGAAATAGGATGAATTCCAGAAATAAATCCACGTCATCTCCAAATACCTGGGATCGCAGCGGGCTTCCAGCGTGGAGTTTTTTTAACAAAGAGATGCTGGAACAGGAAAAAGAGCTTCTTTTTCGGCGCCATTGGCAATTGATTTGTCACCAAAGTGATATCCCAGAGCAGGGAAATTTCATCACATGTGATTTTGTCGGTGAGCGCGCATTGATCATTCGCGGCAAAGACGGTCAGGTACGCGCCTTTCATAATTTGTGCCGGCACCGCGGGTCACGGGTTGTTGCAGAAGAAACAGGGACTTGCAAATCGGCAGTCATATGCCCTTTTCACGGCTGGGTTTATAACCTTGACGGAACATTGCGGGGCGCGGCCCAACCCGGATCTCTGCCGGACTTAGACCCCGTAAAATATGGCTTGAAGCCGATTGAAATGGAAAATTGGAACGGGTTTATATTTGTAAGGTTTCAGCCCGGGCCACAACCCTCAATTCATGAAATCCTCGCGCCATTTGATGCCGAAATCGAGCAATATGAACTGGCCGACCTATTACCATCTGGTGATGATTACTGGACGGAAGATGTCGCCGCCAACTGGAAATGCGTGCGCGATGTTGATAACGAAGGCTACCATGTTCCTTTGGCACATCCTGGTTTGCATGACCTTTTCGGATCAAACTATCACGATGAACCCTTTACCAATGGAACCGCACGATCTGTGGGCGCCTTTCGTGAAGGAAAAGGCCGATTATGGAGCGTGCAAAACTATAAAAAAATTCTAAGCCACAAAGAAGGACTTGATGAAGAACATCAAAATTGCTGGCTGTATATCGGAGTTTTCCCAAATCTTGTTTTTGGTCTTTATCCAGACTCGGTCATTTTTTATCAGGAATTCCCGATTGAAAACGGTAAAACCATTCAACGTGGTGCATCGTATAAATTCCCCAAAGAAGACCGGCAAAGACGGCTGTCGCGTTATCTAAGCATGCGCATAGATCGGTATACCTCTAAAGAGGATGAGCAATTGATAGAATGGACTTGGGAGGCTGCCTTTTCAAGCGGATATGACGGGATTATCCTGTCAGATCTAGAGTATGGGGTGCGCAGTTATCACGATGCACTGCGGGTCTATTTCCCTATATTGGACGCCCCGGAGCCCCCGCAAGGAATGCTTGAGGAAATGAACAAGGATCTGCTTGCCGGCAACCCGTAAATTAGGTGTCATTTGAGACAAAATATAGATGGGTTCGCAAATGAAATGGAACATTGAGGTTCACGAGAAATGAAACCAGTAGCAGCAAAAGATCGCCGCGTCGTCAACATAAAAGACGCCAATTTCACCCCCTATGATCCGGAAGAGACCGGTGAAAAAGGCACCTCTTTTCTAAAGCTCAATCCCGACATGCCACCAAATTTGGGCTTCTACATTTATAAAATGGAACCCGGCGCAAACTCTGCGCCGCACCGCCATGGCGGCGCCGAAGAATTTTATGTCATCGAGGGCGAGCTTAAAGATCATGACGGATCAATCTACAAAGCCGGCGATGTGGTTTGGCTTGCCCCTGGAAGCGAGCATAATTCCTACTCGGAAAAAGGGTGCACAGTTGCCGTCTTTTCCGAGCAATCAGAAGAGCCGGCTGATTAATTTTGGGCCTAATTTTAGTTAGGGTTGCAACGTGTCCATCATCCGCTTCCATGTCAGCGCTATGGTTATGCCGCTACCTCTAAACTGATTTAGCGGAACTTTTTTAACTGGTGAAATAGGCAGGAATTCATTGTCCTCAATTTCGCCCAAACAGTGCTTTGCAAGAATTTTCCCAAATGTGGTTGTCATGGCGACGCCGCGCCCATTAAAGCCCAGGCCACAAAATATCCCATCAGCCAATTTATGAATATGCGGAACGTGATCAAGGGTTAGGGCAACCCGTCCGGTCCATAAGTGCTGTAACTCAACGTCTTTGATATCAGGAAAAATTTCATACAGGCGCCGAATGCCAAATGAAAACTTATTTTGGTCAATTGACTCGATCTGCGCGTTAGTACGGCTGCCAAAGATAAGACGATTTTGCGCATCAAGCCCGAACCAAGACAAAAGTCTTTGGGTATCGGCAACCCCTTGGCGGTTTGGTAAGATTTTATCGCAAAGTTCATTTGGCAGCGGATTGGTCGCAACCACACCCGTTAGCACCGGCACCAGTGATTTTGAAAGCCCCGGCCACATATTACCGGTATAGCCGTTGGTACAGACCACGACGGTCTCGGCATTCACACGCCCTTGCGTGCTATGAACCACCCAAGCTTTATCGACCCGTTCAAGCGATAAAGCCGGGCTGTCCTTATATATATCGACACCATTCGAGACACAGGCTTTCGCAAGTCCTCTGGCGTATTTTAGGGGGTGAAGCGTGCCGCCTCTTTTATCCAGCAAACCCATATAATAGGCATCGGTTCCAACCATCGCCGGAATTTGATCCCGATCAAGCTGGCGAACGTCAACATCCCTTGCGCCCCATTGTGCAAGGTGAGCTTTGATTGTTTCTGCGCCTTTGGGGCCTTTTGCAAGCTGAATCCAGCCCGTCTTTTGCAGATCACATTCAATTTTATATTTATCCACAACATCATATAGGACAGCAGGTGCCTGTCCTACTGTTTTTATAATCTGCGCCCCTCTTTCCGGGCCAAACCGCGCAAGTATTTCATCAGGCATGATTTTAAGGCCCGGTATAACTTGCCCGCCGTTTCTACCAGAGGCGCCCCAACCGGGTTCATGCGCATCTATAACAGCTACTTTTTTGCCGCGTTCGGATAAATGCAAGGCGGTTGAAAGCCCACAAAATCCTGCGCCTATAACCGCAACATCGGCTGTGACCTCCTCTTTC
>Ga0066606_10000884_pt1 | contig 18724 bp, 18 predicted proteins | sample SaaInlV_DNA_100m_FD_60386 | JGI IMG/M metagenome (GOLD analysis project Ga0066606, IMG submission 60386) | Marine microbial communities from expanding oxygen minimum zones in the Saanich Inlet - SI075_LV_DNA_100m | ecosystem: Environmental > Aquatic > Marine > Unclassified | place: British... | reverse complement strand
ACAGTGATCGAGTGTTCACTTTGAACTTCAGTTATTTTTTCATCCTTACTTTCAATACGCAAGTTAATAAAATCATTAAACGCTTTACGCATATCATCGACCATCTCAAGATATGAATCAATCTCATCCCTGGTTGGCTTACTTATGTCCTTCTTGAATTTAGCGAACATATCTTCTAATTTATGAGATATGTCCACTATTTTATCTATTGAAACGCTAGCTGCTGCACCTTTAATGTTATGAGCTGTACGAAATATTTTTTTAAGTAAATCTCCAAGATGTTTCTTATCCTCTGTATTTTCAAGCTCTAAAAAGAGGCTAGTTAAACTCTCACATTCCTCTTTCAGCTCAACAGAAAAGGTCTCTAGCAACTCTTCATACATGTCATCATCAAATTCCATTGGAGCTACTCTCCTTTTGGCAACTTATAACCACTTACACTATCTTTCAAAGAGTCGCCAACAATAGTTAATGCCTCTATAGACTGTCGTGTCTGCTCAGTGGCAGATACAAAATCATTGGTAGATTGCTCGATAGCTCCCATACTCTCTGTCATTTGCTCAATTCCTGCAAATTCTTGCCTTATAGCTGAAACTATTTGTTGTGATGACATCGAGCTCTGTCTTATCACATCAGCAAGACGCTCAATAATACTCCCCGTTGCTTCAACTTGCTCAAGATTGTTCTTAACCCCATTACTACCTTCCTCAGTTGCAATAACTGCTCGCTCAGCCGCCTGTTTAATATCTTGTAAAATTATTTGCACATTTTCGGTAGCCTGCTGTGATTGTTCTGCAAGATGTTTCACCTCACTCGCAACTACAGCAAACCCTTTGCCAGCCTCACCAGCTTTAGCTGCCTCAATTGAAGCATTCAAAGCTAAAAGTTTAGATTGTTTTGATAGGTTACTTACAGTTTCGGTAATACTTCCAATCTGTTGGGTTTTTCCGCTTAATGTTAAAATTGTAGTAGCTATTCCATCCATAGTCCCTTTTAAATTTTTTATTCCATTGATTGTACTGGTAATAGCCTCCAATCCTCTTTCACCTTCAGAATGAGTTTTTTCAGCCAGTTCACCAAGAGCACTAGCTTTATCTAACGTCTGCAGAGATGTTGCTTTTATTTCATCAATCACACTTGTAGTCTCAGATACTGCACTAGATTGCTCTGCTGAGCTTGCGGCCAAAGTGATAGACATAGCCTCAAGTTGCTCCATACTTGATGAAATTGTTCCTGTAATTGATAGCGTATTCATACTTGAATTTACAAGTGACATCCTCATTTTATTCAAATCTTCACCTAGTATAAACAAATCATCTAGCATGGATAAATCATCTGTAGATGCCATTTCGATTTTTACAGTTAAATCTCCCTCAGAAACTTTTTTAACTACTGAAGCATATTCATTAACTCTACTTTTCAAAGACTCTAAAGTTTTTTTGATTTGGTATTCACTGTTTTGTAAAGAATCCTCGCTTGTTTTAATTGACTCTTGCATTATTATAAATGTTTTCAACAAGTCTGTAATTTCATCATTACCTTTGGTTTCTATAGCCAAGTGTCTCTCACCCTCAGCAATTTTTCTGGCAATAGTGATACTTTTTTTAATAGGTAAAATAACTTTCCTATTTGTGAAAATTGTAATCATCACAACAACCACGACTGAAATAGCTGAAATCATCAACAAAAAATAATGCAAAATAAATAAATCTTCCTTAATAACCTTCATATCCTTTTCAATACTTTCACTTATAATTTTCAAAATTCCATGGCCTGAGGAATCATCACCATGAACAATGGTCTCTCCAATTAACATCTCCACATGGTTCAATGTCGGCATAATGTTTTCTTCCAATTCAGCGATAGCTAATTCAATTTCATTATTGTATATCAATTTTTCAATTACCAATTGTTTAGATCTAATATTTTCTATTTCTTTTTTCACTTCATTCCAGGAAAAATTTAACTCTTTATTTTCCCATAGCCCTAGTTTTGCATCAAACTTTTCAATATTCGCATCCATCAACTTCCAAAGTTTGACATTCATTTCAATATATTTATGATCTTTAAATATAATGTAATTCTCAATATTTATCGTGCTACCAAGCACCTCAGAATTTAATTCTTCCATTGCCTCCAAAGATTGTAAATCCCTTAGCTATAAACCCCCGAAAAAATGCTCCATCTCAAGCATTTCTTTCATCGTAACTGATACTGATAAAATTAATATTGCTAATATAGCAACAAAGCCCAACATTATTTTTTTAGCAATTGTAAATCTCAATACAGTTACATCTTCAGTCATTATCATTCTCCAAAATCAATTTTTCATCCTTAATAATCCGCGTAGCATCTAAAATTATAGTGTCCCCATTATGAATACCTTTAGTATATTCAACATATTTTTTGTCAATCAAGGTTTCAGATGGGTTTATTAAGTAATATTGCAAGTCTAATATTTCATCAGCCATAATTGCTATTTTGCCACCAGATGTATCTATAATGACCCTATATTCAAAATCCTTATTTACTTTTTTTATATTGAAAAACTTTGCTGTATTAAGTATAGTTATTATTTCACCCTGGAAGTAAGTGACACCTAAAATATAGCCGGGAGTATTTGGCACTTCAGTAATGAATGTATTTAAAGCAACAGCTTGTATTTTATCAATTTCAATCCCAAACTTACTGTTTTCACCAATGAGAAACACACTCATTAATTTACATCCATCTTGTTTATCACGCTCAATATGATTATTTGCTGCAAGAGCATCTGCTCGTTTTCGCAAAACTTTCAAATCCATATCTTGCAGACTGTTTATAAGGCTTATGTTCTAATTACTCTCAATTCACTTTCAACCATAATCCTAAATTCATTTTCCGTCATATCTAAAAAAAATAATTTAAAATCATTCACATCATTAATTATTTCCAGTATCACATTAAATTTCCTGCATGACTTTTCATTTTCTTTTTGCATTTTCAAAATCATTCCTAAAAAACAGTATGCTTCTATACAGGTCTAATCTATTGCTATAGTTTTCCGAAAAGACAATTCAGAATTTTGTAATCTCCCCATTTCCATTTCAGTCAAACCTCTTAGTAGGTATGATTTTTGGTTTAATTTATCTAGACATATGGCCTTGACAATATATTCATACGCTCCATTAGGATCCCCAACACCTAATAGAGCTTCTGCTCTACATTGAAGTATAATCAACGATGCAACGAATTTGTCATCACATTTATTGACCTGAGCCAAAACACCATGATAATTCTTAAGTTTAAGCATTTCCTTTATCTTACCCAAAGCCTCAGCTTTACCTTCTTGTTTTAACACATATGATTGCTTTGGTTTCTTAGGTACCTTTACTTCAGGTTGAATTTTAGTGGATACACGAACATTAGATGTTAAATTAATTACTGGTTCAGGATCTTTCAAATAACATAGGTATCCATTAATAGTCTGTGTAACAAAATCACCTTTGTGATTAATGAAGTCAGACGGGCCAAGGATCATTATTCCATTTTGACTCAGACTCTCATGAAAATTCAATACTGCCTTATTTACAATATTTTCTTCTAAGTAAATGAACACATTGCGACAAATAATTATATCCCAGAAATTCATGTTTATTTGCAAGTCGGCAATATCACCCTCAGTAAAATTTACTTTTCTTATAAGTCTGGAATTAATTTTAAACATCATTCTATTAGTCTTTATTGGCGTAAAGTATTTGTCAACAATGCTTTGCTCTGTCGCTCTAAATGCAAACTTTGAATATTCTCCCTTTTGTGCAGCTTTAACACATTCAGCACTAACATCAGTGCCATGAAGATTTAAAATATAGGTATCGTCACCATTTAACAGCTCCTCCAACATGATTAAAATAGAAAATATCTCCTGTCCATAAGATGAGCCAACGCTCCAAATATTAATCACTTTATGTGCAGTTTCATTCTTTCTTTTTAAAAGCTCAGGGAGAATTCTGCTTTTTAATGACATGAAAAGAGATACGTCACGAAAAAAATAACTTTCATTTATCGTTATAATGTCTGTTATAAATTTTAAAAATTCGGGGTCTCTTTCTTGCAGCTTGTTTTTTATGAAATTCAATTCCAAAATTACATTATGACCTGCCATATAACATTTAAGACTATGCTCTATTTTGTTAATTTGATGCTCATGTAACTTTATACCGTATTCAGACAGTGCAAACTTCGTTATCATGGCAACCGAGTCATTCATTTGTCAAGCCGCATCATCACAGTATTTTTATGATTCATCACTATAGATTTAACATCTAACACCCATGAGTCATTTTCACCATAAATATACATTCCTTTCACCACCCCATCATAGCTATTCTCAACCATTTGAATTTCATTAGTATCTTTTGAAACAACATCTACAGTTTCATTTACTAGCAAACAAACTGATTCATTATTGACTGTACACACAACCATATCATCTTCTTCAGAATATTTAGGCTCGGTATTAAGTTCTAACAATCGGGTTAATGAGACTACCGGGACACTTTTACCACGATAATTCATGGCTCCTTCAATGGCAAATTCATTCCCAGGAATGGCGTACACCATCGCTAGCTGTGAAATAATTTCCACATCCATTACATTTATTAATATATCTTGATTTTCTACCAAAGTTTTCAAATATTGAAGTTTCATAACATTCATTCCACCTGAATACTAGTAAATATAGATTATCTAGCTCTTCCTTGAAGGTGATTATGCTAACCTATTATAGGTAAACAAAAACTATAATTGGGACCTACATCAAAATGAAAGTACTTATTGCCGATGATTCAAAAACCTCTCTTTTGACCTTAAAACATGTGCTAGTAAAACTAGGTCACGAGGTTGTTTCAACATTAGATGTTCATAGTATTCTTGAGTTATACACAAATGAAAATCCTGACCTTATTATTCTTGATGTAGTTATGGACGAAGAAGTTGATGGCTTTCAAATTGCCAAAGAAATAAGGGCCATAGAAAAAAATTGGATTCCAATTATTTTTTTAAGTGCTAGAGTTGATGATGAATATATAAAGAAAGGTGTTGATGCTGGTGGAGATGACTACTTGCTAAAACCTTGTAGTGACATTACTATTTCAGCAAAAATAAAAGCTATGCAACGTATTTCTCATATGCGTTCAAAATTAGTAGATATATCAGATAAATTAAAAACTTTATCCTCATATGACCCATTAACACAAGCACCAAACAGAATGCTTTTTGAAAGCAAATTCATATCGTCAATTTCCAGAGCAAAAAGAAACAATTCATTCATGGCTTTGTTATTCATTGATTTAGATAATTTCAAATATGTTAATGATACTCTTGGGCATGACGTTGGTGATGATTTACTAAAATATGTAACCACCTCTTTCACCTCAATATTACGTGAATGTGACACACTACATAACCCTGGCACGATAAAGCCCATAGATCTAGATGATCCAAAATTTTTAGCTAGAATGGGTGGGGATGAATTTGCTATCATTATCGATGAAGTTAATGATTACAAAGATGCAGCTATCGTAGCTGAGCGTTTAATTGCATGCCTAGAAAAGACAATTATCATTAAAGACAAACATGTTAATGTTGGATGCAGCATTGGCATTGCTTGCTATCCACATGCAGGTGAAGATATTATATCTTTAGAAAAAAGTGCCGACATTGCCATGTACAAAGCTAAAGATTGTGGGAAAAATAATTTTCAATTTTATTCAGAAGAGTTGAATAAATCATACAATTATAACTTTCTTCTTATCAATGAACTTAAATCGGCTCTAGGGAAAAATGAAATTTATTTAATGTTTCAAAACATATATAATATTACTAATGGTAAAGAGATTGGTAAAGAAGTATATACACGCTGGAATAACCATCAACTTGGTGAGGTTGGCTGTGAGGAGTTTATTACAGCTGCAGAGTCTGCAAATGTAATAATGGAACTTGGTGAATTCATTTTAAATGATGCAGCTGAAAAATTTCAGTCTTGGCATGACCAAAAAATAAATCCAGGCCAATGTCACATTAACATTTCCACAAAACAACTACGAAGTAAATATTTTATTGACGGAATAATTAAAACAACCCAGGCCCCTGAATATAAAGATTTAAACATGTGCTTGGATATTTCACAAAAAACCTTAAATGATGACTTTGAAGCTATAAAAGATCATTTACATATGCTACATGATAATAATATTAAGTTGTATTTAGATGATTTTGGCCTACCTAGTGCATGCTTACGTCAAATAGCATCATCCCCATTTACTGGCGTTAAAATAAATTACAACAGTCTGAATGATACAATGAAAGAAAAGGAGATGATTGATTTTATTAAAGGCATAATATCAGCTACAAGATCTATGAACTTAATATTGATTGTCAAACATGTTGAAACCAAAGAAGTTGAAGATTTTTTGAAAGACTTAGGCGTCGAGTTTGCTCAAGGATTTTTATATCATAAACCTGAGCGTGCCAGTGATATTAATCAGAAAAACAATTTATAGATTACCTCAACATGCTCTCTCTCTACATATTTCATCTAACAATTCATAATCATATGTTTAACAAAACCTCCTAAGAAAAATTCTTGCTCATCGATACTAAGTCCTGAATATCTCTGACATTTAAATTGTTTCTCACTAACTAAAATAAAACAGTTTAGTTGTAAAATAAGCTCCATCCACCAATTCAGTTCCTCAACTACTGCATACGACTGTTTGTACTACTTTTTGCTACAATATAAGAAGTTGAATTTAATTGGCATAGGTTAAGTATGGATACTACGACAAATAACGAAGTCAAACGTAACATTTTCACAATGTTCATTATTGCTGCATTAGTTGGCGTAGTAGCTGGGTTTGGAGCCGTACTGTTTCGTTACCTTATTGGTATTATCCACAATCTAACTTTTTTAGGCACTTTAGATCCTGACTATAATGCTAACATTCATACTTCACCAAGCCCTTTAGGAGCCTGGATCATAATTGTTCCAGTTATTGGTGCATTATTTGTCTCATATTTAGTTAAAAATTTCGCGCCCGAAGCTAAAGGTCATGGTGTACCAGAAGTAATGGAAGCAATCTACTTAAGAGAAAGTAAAATAAAACCCATGGTTGCTATGGTCAAATCACTAGCATCTGCCATTTCTATTGGTACAGGTGGCTCTGTTGGGCGTGAGGGACCTATTGTACAAATAGGCTCTACTTTTGGCTCAGTCATGGGAACTATCATTAACATGCCATCAAAGCAAAGAGCCATTTTAGTTGCAGCAGGAGCTGCAGCTGGTATTGCTGGTACATTTAATACTCCAGTTGGTGCCTTAGCTTTTGGGATAGAATTAATGTTAGTCTCATCCAGTGCATATAGTATCTTTCTAGTTACAATATCAGTGGCTATAGCTACTTATATCGGCAGGATATTCCTTGGCATAATTCCTTCATTCTATTTACCAAAATTAGCTATTCCAAGCTTTCATGTCATGCAAGCAAGCGAATTACTCATTTTCATTATATTTGGCATGATTTTAGGGCTGGTTTCTATTGTATTTATTCGGGGCTTGTACTGGTCTGAAGATATGTTTGCCAAAATTCCTGGGAACTATTATACACGCCATACCTTAGGAATGCTTTGTATGGGGATCTTAATGTATGTGTTAGTTGAAAAAACTGGACATTATTATGTACAGGGTGTTGGCTATGCAACCATCGTTGATGTTCTAACTGGTGTATTATCAGATCCAAAATTTCTACTCTTATTGATAGCCTTAAAGCTCCTTGCTACATGCCTAACTCTTGGCTCTGGTGGCTCTGGGGGTATTTTTTCACCTGCACTATACATTGGAGCAGCCTCTGGTGGTGTATTTGGTATGCTTATAAATAATATATTTCCTAGTTTAGATATAAATCCAGTAATTCTAGGTATTGCTGGCATGGCAGGTATGATTAGCGGAACAACTGGAGCTGTAATGACAGCAATTGTTATGGTAGTAGAAATGACTAATGACATGAATGCATCATTACCAGTACTAATTACAGTTGCATCTTCATATTTCATTCGCAAAACTATGTCTAATGATAGCGTTTACACTCTAAAACTTTCACGTCGAAATGAAGTTGCCCCAGAGGGTCTGCAGGCTAGCATTGCCATGGCAACACATGCATCTAATATGATGACTAACAATTTTTGTATTTTTGATGAAAATAGACTTAATGATATGAATATAAAAACTTTAACTGTTGTAGAGGATTCTGGAAATCACACTGGTATTATTAACCCCAGATATATTAAGTCTAATTTAACAGACTCAATTAATCGTCAAATTATTAAATTAAATGCCAATGAGCTGTTAACTGATGTTGTTTGTAAGATAAATACAGCCTCTGCCGACTATGCTCTTATTTACAATGATGAGACCCTTGTTGGTATTATTGGTAAAGATGAAATATTAAAATGTGTTGCAGCCACTGCAGAGCTATTAGAATAGCACCAACACAAGATGGCTAAATGATTACTATACATGAAAATCTTAAAATTATTTTCCACTATATATGACGCAACAAAAACCTCAGGCATAAAAGGAATATTATATTGGCTATATTATTAATGTTTTCAACCATTACATTAAACCTTACCATTTCAATAATATTTAAAAACGTAATAAATAACCTGGCTGATTACTCCAGTTAAGACTTTTATATATCACTATTTTATTATTTGCTTATGGTCTATGTTGGAGCACAGCAAAGTGTTGTAAAAAGTTTCGAGAAATATCTTTTTTCAAGCCTATGTCAACAGCAATAACTAATTATTCCTTATCTGTATATAAATATCAATATATGAACATGGCTGTAGATAAACGTATAGTTGACAGTTTGCTTAATAGTGAAAATGTGAAATTTTCAGTTTCTGAGAAATTTTAATCAGATATAGCTTCAACTCTCATTCGCAAGAGAGAGAAAGTGCACATGAAAATATTTTGGATAGAAACTATTGCTACTGTAAGCCAAGTCGTACTCCTTGGAATAGGATTACCAACTATAAATTTCATAGTTGGTAAGCAAGTCCTCAAAGGCACAATAGGAATATGTGGTTTTGTATTCTCAATACAATTACAGGTCTTATTCGCCTCACGGTTTCATCACTATCAGAGTTATCACACTCAGTAGCATTACAGCAAGTAACCAATTAAAATTAAAGACCATACAAACTCTCAACCACCAACCTATATTAGTGGTTGAGAGTTTGAGAATGTATCGTTTAGTTATAATGATTCACGGTAAATTTTAGAAAACTTAAGTTTTGCTGCTAAACCCAGAACAACAACCGCTATAGTTGGACACAGTGGTTCAGGTAAATCTATTATTTGATCTAGATAGCAGTAAGATTACTATTGAACAGCATAAAATCAGCAATATTACTAAAAAATCATTGCGTAATACTCTGGGTCTTGTTCCTCAAGATACAATAATGTTTAACGATACCTTCAGATATAATATTTGCTATGCTGGTTATACTGTAAGTGATACAGAGCTAAGTACAATTATTAGATCTGTGAAATTTGATAATCTGAATCAAAAAATGCCCCAAGGACTAGATACGCCTATCGGTGAATACGGTTTACAATTATCTGTAAGTTAAAGGCAACGTGTAGCAATAGCTAGAATGTTGGTTCGCAAACCTTGAATAATTATATTTGATAAAGCCACATCAGCTTTAGATGTAATCACGGAAAAAAATATTCAAAAATGTCGTATGAAGGTTTCAAAAGGCATAATAACTATAGTAATTGCACATAGATTATCAACAATACAGCATGCGGACAATATTATAGTACTAGATATTGTCCATACTGCTAAACAATGTCCTTATGACGAGATAATGAAAAAAAATAGTTCTTATTAGCTAAACAAGATGTCTAGATTGATAATAAATTTTTCCTATATGAATAGGGCTCATATTTAAAGTATCGGTATTAACTGGGTAAAATGCAGTTCCTAAATCTTAAACACAATGCAGCGTTAAGACATAGGTAGGGATATTTCAAATCTCAATGAACCTCTTCCTGAAAAAAATTCATTATTTATGTTTTGTTAACATGCTCTGTTACTATCAATTTTTGTAAAAATGTGATTAGAGTTTTTTCTTCTTTATTTTGTAGTTGGCCAAAAAAATCAGCATCTATCCCCTCGACAATAGGCACTAACTTCTTAACTAAATCCACTCCAGATTTTGTTAATTGCACTGATTTAGAGCGGGTATCTTCTTGGTTTTCATGTCTCTCTACTAAATTCATAACAACCAGTTTTTTCAATGACTTTGAAACCGTCATCTTATCTAATTTAGACATTCTAATAATATCAATCTGGGCAACGTCTTTCTTATCTCCTTGACTCCAAAGCAAGATAGCCATAATGACAAACTGAGCATGAGAAATACCATGTAACTCCAAAGCTTTTTTAATCAAGCGCTGCCAAGAAATAGTTGTTTGCCATAACAAAAAACCAGGGCTATCTTCAGCTGTATCAAACCCAAATGGAGGATTCGCCATATCTTTAAACCTTATTTTCTAGCTAAATTAACCAAAGAATCCATTTCATCTGGAACAGTATCTGCTACATTCTGTGCTACAAGATTAATCCAAAGCCTTTTTAAAGGTCCTGTAACCAAGAGCTTATTAGACAGAAGTACGCCATCACCTTTAACTTCCATACTATGAGTATCATACATCTTTGCACCAAAAAATTTTGTGCAATCTGTAAAACTCTGCATCTTATTAATTTCTGTCAGCATAATCTTTACTGCTGGCACACCTTTTGGCTTGAGCATAAAATGATTACCAACTTGGAACTCTCCTTCAAGCTTGCAATAATCCAAGTCCCCATGCCAATTGACCCAATTATTGATATCTACCCATATCCTCCAAATTGCTTCAGGAGAAACATTTGAATAAAACTTACTATATTTTCTTGTCCACATTATATACTCCAGTGAAATACAGTTATGCCATACATATTATATGCAAGTTTACTAAAATGAAAAATAGAAGTCAAAAGATTTACCTTTCTATGAATACAGAGCAACCCTACTTCAAAGTACAATACTTTAAATAACCAAATTGTGAAGTTCTAGTAAAGATGTGTACCTTAGTACCAATACGCGCATATAAGGAAAAATTGAAAAGAAAAATGGATAGTTTAGAATATTTTGCGACTCTATAAGCACATCTACTGAGTAATGAAAATGTACTAAAGCCTATTAATACTAGGAATATGTGGCGTTATTATAATTCTAAAAAATACACCACTTAAAATTGGCGGAGAGAGAGGGATTCGAACCCTCGATGGAGTTCATCACCCCATACTCCCTTAGCAGGGGAGCGCCTTCAGCCGCTCGGCCATCTCTCCACTTTGAGTTCGTAGATTCTACCAAATAGAGAGCCTTTTCGCTAGTATGATCAGCAATTTATATTAGTATTTATTTCTATAATTAACTACTATGCTGATAAACGTTAAGCTTCCTAAATTGGCTTGCTCTGCTGATCTGCCTTAAGCTTCATCTTGACTTCATAAATGAGCTTACTCTGCTGACGAGTCTTTAGCTTCATCCTTAGCTTCACACTCAGCAAGTTTATCAAGTTTCTCACGCTGTATGCGTTGATATATCTCCTCCCTGTGAACAGAAATCTCTTTAGGTGCATTAACACCTATTCTAACTTGATTTCCCTTAACCCCTAACACAGTGATATTTACATCATCACCTACTATTAAAGTTTCCCCAACCCTTCTTGTTAGAATTAACATGCTAAATCTCCGAGACTTTATAATTGTAAATTATGCATTCCTTTGCCCCACACACACGGATTGATGTAGGCCAAATAAAAACGCCTATTCCACACTTTTTATCGTTAAAAGTCAAAAAATATTTAGCAAAAAATGAAAATAAAGATTTAGCTTACAGCTTTAAGGCTAGAATCTTCAGATAGTTTGAATTCTTCATGCAGTGCCCTTACACCTAATTCAAGGTATTTCTCATCAATTAAGACAGATATCTTAATTTCTGATGTTGAAATAAGTTGGATATTGACACCCTCTTGACCTAGCGCGACAAACATTCTACTAGCAATACCTGAGTGTGACCTCATTCCTACACCAACTAAGGATAATTTAGCAATTTTATCGTTAGTGCTCACACTCGCTACTTTCAATTCTTTCGCAATACCTTCTACTATAACCCTTGTCTTCTCTAAATCATCTGAGTGAACAGTAAAAGTAAAATCTGTGGTCCCATCCATAGACACATTTTGAATAATCATATCTACTTCAATATGGGCATGAGATATTGACTGTAAAATTTTTCCAGCAAATCCAGGGGTATCTGGAACACCCCTAATTACTACCTTTGCCTCATCACGACTAAATGCTATCCCAGCAACAACTTGCTCTTCCATTGCTTTGTCCTCATATGTAATCAATGTTCCATTAGAATCTGAGGTGAATGTAGATAAAACTCTAAGAGGAACGCTATATCTCCCAGCAAGCTCCACTGCTCTTATTTGCAATACTTTTGCACCGAGGCTTGAAAGCTCTAACATCTCTTCAAAAGTCACCTTGTTCATACGCCTTGCAGTAGGGACTAGCTTTGGATCAGTAGTATAAACTCCATCAACATCAGTATAGATTCTGCACTCATCTGCCTTCAAAGCCGCAGCAATGGCTACAGCCGTAGTATCTGAGCCACCACGCCCTAGTGTAGTTATTTCACCATCAGGGGTTATTCCTTGAAATCCAGCAATGATCACGACCTCACCGGAGTTTAAGTGCCCATGTAGCATCTCTGCGTTTATACTCTGGATCCTAGCTTTATTGTGTACAGCATTAGTTAAAATAGGCACTTGTGAGCCTAGCATAGATCGAGCTTGGATCCCTTTGTCTATAAGACTCATAGCTAAAAGTGATATTGTTACTTGCTCTCCAGAAGCTAGTAACATATCAAGCTCTCTAGAATTTGGCAGTGAACTAACACCTTTTGCTAAAGATTCAAGTCTATTAGTATCACCAGCCATTGCAGAAACAACCACAATAATTTTATTGCCCTTTTTATGACAATCAGAAACTATATTTGCAACTTTACTAATGTAATCAACGTTAGCAACTGAAGTTCCACCAAATTTTAGTATTAAAAGTCCCATATTAATTAGCCCATGGCTTAACTTAAACTATTACTAACCCAATCATAAACCGAATCCATTGCTGTAGCTAGCTTTTGTGGCGAATTTCCTCCAGCCATTGCCATATCGTTTCGGCCACCACCCTTACCATCAATTTTCTCTGCAACAAAGTTTGCCAACTTGCCAGCATTGAGCTTATCAGTTAGATCTTTGGTAACACCAACAGCAATATTAACTTTATCTTCATTAACTAAGGCTAGTACTACCACCGCAGGTTTAAATTTATTTTTATAACTATCAACAGTTTCTCGTAACGTTTTCACATCACCCACAGGAAGAATATCAACCAATACTTTAACACCAACAACTTGTTTGATTTTCGACTCAACATCATTAGATGCACCGCCTGATAATAGTTGTTTTTGTAATTTATTTATTGTTTTCTCTTGTACCTTATTATGCTCAAGTACTTGTTCTAGTTTTTGCCGTGCATTCCCTGGCTTAGTTTTTAGTAATTTAGCAAGGTACTCTAGGTTATTTATTGAGTCTAATACAAACTCTTGAGCCTTCACACCTGTAATCGCCTCAATTCTTCTTACACCAGAAGCAACACCAGATTCTGATGTTATCTTGCAAAAACCTATGTCACCAGTTCTTTGAGCATGAGTGCCTCCACAGAGCTCCACTGAAAATTTATCTTTACCCATACTAAGCACACGCACGTCGGTATCATATTTTTCGCCAAATAGAGCCATTGCTCCAGACAATTTAGCATCATCAAATGACATTACGTCTGTATTAATTAATGTGTTTGCTAAAACATGCTCATTAACCATGTCCTGTATATCATCTAGCTGTTTTTTGCTAACAGGATTAGGATTAGAAAAATCAAAGCGCAATCTATTTGAATCAACAATAGAGCCCTTTTGAAATACATGCTCTCCTAAAATTTTCCGTAATGCTGCATGCAATAAATGTGTAGCAGAATGATTTCTCCTGATAGAGTCTCTATTTTCCAAATTATGTTCAGCACTAACTTTTTGGCCAACTTTAAATTCACCCTGGCTAACCATACCTATATGTAAAATAGCATTGCGAGATTTTTGTGTATCAGTTACCGTAAATTTATTCTCACCAACATGTATTGTACCTATATCACCAACTTGACCACCAGATTCTGCATAAAAAGAGCTTGCTGATAAAATCAAGACTCCTTTATCTCCCTGGTGAATACTAACGCATGATTTCTCAGCTATAAATATCTCAGCAACGGTCGTTTCAGTAATATTCTTCTTATAACCTTGAAACTCACTAGATGTTTTAGTTGCTAGTTGCTCCTTAGCAGAAAAAGTATTCGCACTTCTTGCCATATCTTTTTGTTTCTGCATCATGGCAGTAAATTCTTCTATGTTCACACTAAGTTCATGCTCACGAGCCACATCCGCAGTAAGATCTACAGGAAATCCATAAGTATCATAAAGCATAAATGCTATTTCACCAGATATTTCCGAAGATGCTCCTTCTAATACTTTATTTAAAATTTGCATACCTTGTTCAATAGTTCGTGCAAATTGCTTCTCTTCTTGTACAAATGTATTAATTATTTCATTTTGGCATTCAACTAATTTAGGATAATCACGCCCCATTATATCTACAAGGATTGGTACTAATTTATTGAAAAATTCACCTTGAACACCTAGCTTATTTCCATGTCTTATTGCTCTACGTATGATTCTCCGTAAAACATAACCGCGGCCTTCGTTACTTGGTAGAACCCCATCTACGATAAGAAAACTACAAGAACGAAGATGATCAGCTATTACTCGTAATGAAACACTTGTAGTATCCTTCACACTAATTTCTTCAGCAATACCACTAATTAGCTCTTTAAATAAATCAATATCATAGTTATTAGTTACCCCTTGCATAACGGCAGCAACTCGTTCAAGCCCCATTCCTGTATCTACAGATGGCTTGGGAAGTGGCGTTAAATTCCCACTTTTATCCCTATTGTATTGCATGAAAACCAGGTTCCAGATTTCTACATATCTATCCCCATCTTCATCTGGACTTCCAGGTGGACCACCAGCTATATGTTCACCATGATCGTAGAAAATTTCACTACATGGACCACAGGGACCAACATCTCCCATAGACCAAAAATTATCTTTAGCTCCACAACGACTCAATCTATCTTGATCTATGCCAATATCTTCTAACCATATTCTTTCAGCATCACTGTCTTCTTCGTAAACAGTGATCCACAGCTTATCTTTTGGCAATTTTAGTGTCTTGGTGATAAATTCCCAAGCAAATTTAATTGCATCTTCTTTAAAATAATCACCAAAACTAAAATTTCCAAGCATTTCAAAAAAAGTATGATGTCTTGCCGTATAACCAACATTCTCTAAATCGTTATGTTTGCCACCAGCACGCAAGCATGGCTGACAGCTAGTAGCTCTAGAATATGGGCGTTCATCTTGACCTAAGAAGGTATCTTTAAACTGCACCATACCAGCATTTATGAATAATAAAGTCGGATCATTAATGGGAACTAAGGATGAGCCAGGTACCACGCTATGGTGGTGCCCTTTAAAATACTCTAAAAATAATTTGCGTATATCAGATGTGCGCATTCTATCCTCTACCTATAAATTTTAAAAATAACTATTCAACTACTATGACTAAATATGTAGTCTAAAAGCCCTGCTGTAGAACTATCAAGATTTTCTGGTATAGAAGATTCATCAAAGACTGGCAATAAGCTATTGGCTAATTTTTTTCCTAGCTCCACCCCCCATTGATCAAAACTCTCTATTTGCCAAATAGCACCTTGTACGAAAACTTTATGCTCATAAAAAGCTATAAGTCTGCCTAAATTTCTCGGAGTCATGCTGTTAAATACAAAAGTAGTGCTTGGTTTATTCCCGGGACATACTTTAGCAGCATCAAGATTATTATTAACTGACAACGTAGTACCATCCATTAACGCTTTTGCTTGTGCTAGAGCGCTGGCCAACCGGATTTTATCCTGAGTGCTTTCACTTGATTCAACAGGTACAATAAAATCTACTGGTACAGTTTGAGTACCTTGATGTAGCATTTGCATGTATGCATGTTGACCATCGCAACCAACCCCACCCCAAACAACAGGGCAGGTATCATAATTTACAGGACCATGATCATAGCGTGCACACTTACCATTACTTTCCATTTCTAGTTGTTGCAAATAGTTAGGTAATTTTGCCAAGCCATCATAATATGGAATAACTGCAAGTGTTTTATAATTTAAAAAATTACTATTCCAAATACCAATTAATGCCATTAAAACAGGAATATTATCATTAAGCTTGGTCCTTGCAAAATGCAAGTCAGCATCATATGCTCCAGCTAATAACTCTCTGAAATTATCCATTCCAACGGCCAAAGCAATAGGCAACCCAACTGCTGACCATAAAGAATATCGGCCACCAACCCAATCCCATAGCTTGAAAATATTTTCCTTAGGATAGCCATTTTTTTGTGCTTTAGCCTCATTTGCTGTCACAGCAAACATTCTTGCCATTGCAGCATCACTGCCAATAGCTTCATTTAATGATTGTCTAATTGTGGCAGCATTAGTCATGGTCTCAATGGTTGAAAAAGACTTTGAGCTAACTATACAAATTGTATTTTTCAATGGTATTGTATTTAAAAGACTATTTATACTACTGCTATCGACATTACTAATATAATGTATATTTAAACGTTTCTTATCATATTTGGACAAGCATTCATTTACTAATTGTGGTCCTAAAGCTGAACCACCAATTCCTAAAGCAATAACATCGGTAATAGGCTCATGCTTACCATTTAAAAGCCTTCCAGCATAAATATCATTAATAAAACATTCCATTTTATCTAAGACTGCAATAATTTCTGGTCCTGGCTCACTAACTCTTAATTTGCTATGCCCAGCCTCTTTATCTTCTGTTCTATTTACTCTCATACCAGAAAACAAATCTTTTATCCTAGACTCAACACCAGATTCCCTTGCTAGCTCTAAGAGGGTACTTAAACAATCATCATTTATGTGCTGCTTTGAGTAATCAAACAAATAATCATTACTTCTAACTGAATACTTAGAAAAACGACTCTTATCATTCTCAAAATAATTAACAATTGATTCTTGATGAATTTGCTCTGCTAATGCCTTTAAGGCTTTCCATGATTTAAATGACTCTAACTTCATCTAAAAGACTCCTCATAGATTTAAATTTTTCACATTCTTTAATACTTAGCCATGGCCAATTCTGCATCGTTATAGCATGATGAACACTAGGAGCTATTTCTTTTAGTGGTATCAATACAAACTCTCTAAGGTGCATTCGCGGATGGGGTATGGATATTCTAGTATCAGATATTATCTCTTGTTCATACAATAATATATCTAGATCTAAAGTTCTTGGTGAATTTCGCTCACCCTCAACTCTTGAGCGACCATGTAATAATTCTATTTTTTCAAAATTATCCAGCAGCTTATGAGCAGTAAGGTCTGTTATTAAAATAGCTACTGCATTAATGTAATCTGGTTGATTTTCTGGGCCACCAATAGCTTTAGTTTTATATAATGAAGATTTACTTATAATTTTTATTCCATTAATTTGGCTAAGTTCACGCAAAGCTAACTTTACTTGCTGTTTTGGTTGTGCAAGGTTGCTACCCAATCCAATAATAGCAATATTCCCTTTATTCGTGCTCACTATCATCCGTTGATTCATCCCTATTGCCATTATAATAGCGTGGACTACCTTTTAGAGATTTAAGCATTGCCCATCTTTGATTTTCATCTGCATCCATATACGACTGCCACCAATTTAACATTTTGTCTTGTGTTTGATAGTGCTGATAACTAATGTACATGAAATCATATGCCGCACGAAATTTGGGATGTGCAAATAATTTAGCTACATTACGTGGGCTAGGCTTTCTTAATTGAAACTGTAAGTGCCATATATCACAAATTGTCATTACTAGATGTTTGGAAATAGCAATAATTGGCCGTTGCTTATCAATAACCAAAAGCATAGCTTTCCTTAACTTCTCAAAAGTATTATGTCCTCGTAAACTTTCTACTTCTTTTATCAATCTCGGCCAAAGTAATATTGCAAAAACAAATGCTGGGTTTAAGCTTTTGGCATGTGCTACACGGTCATCTGTTTCTGCTAATGCACTTAGTATAAAACCTTTATGTACTGGATCTTCTAAAAATTTATGAGTCTCTGGAAACATAATTTCCACAAAACCATAATCCATCATTATGGTAAAGACCCCTTGGCCACAACCAGTTAAAAATAATTTTTTAAATTCTTCAAACAACCGTGCTGAAGAAATATCTTTTAATAAATCCCGGCACTCGGTAATAGCTGTGGCACTTTTCTTTTCAATAGTGAAATTAAGTTTTGCTGCAAAACGTATTGCTCTAATCATCCTTACAGGATCTTCATGATACCTCTGCCTAGGTACACCAATGACTCTAAT
>Ga0066606_10000883_pt1 | contig 18750 bp, 19 predicted proteins | sample SaaInlV_DNA_100m_FD_60386 | JGI IMG/M metagenome (GOLD analysis project Ga0066606, IMG submission 60386) | Marine microbial communities from expanding oxygen minimum zones in the Saanich Inlet - SI075_LV_DNA_100m | ecosystem: Environmental > Aquatic > Marine > Unclassified | place: British... | reverse complement strand
CGCCGTGCACGGCATCGGTCAGGCCGGCTCCATCGCAGGAAAACGAGTACTGGTGACCGGCGCCGGCCCCATCGGCCAACTCATCGGCCTAGTCGCTCGCCACTACGGCGCCGCCAATCTCGCCGTCAGCGATATCCGCCAAGATGCGCTCGATCTGGCGGCATCGCTATGGGCTGATCAACCGCTGCGCGCCGATCAGCCGGATACAGTCGCCGAGGCGGCTGGCGAAGGTTTTGACATCGTGATCGAAGCGTCCGGCGCCCCGAGCGCCCTGCAGACCGCCTACCAGCATTGCAAAGCTAAGGGCACTATCGTGCAACTCGGCGTGCAAGGTGGCCCGGTCGAACTGCCGGTCAATCTCGTAATGCAAAAGGAATTGACCATCCGCGGCTCCTTCCGCTTCACCCATGTCTTCGACAAAGCCCTCGACCTTTTGGCACGACAAAAAATCGATGTCACCTCCCTTATATCACAGTCCGTAGGTTTTGCAAATCTGCAAGCGGGCTTCGACGCCGCACTTCAACCCGAGACCATCAAGGTCGTAATCGACTATTAGAGGACTCCATGACAGAAAAATCGACAAATCCATTTAGTCTTGAAGGACAACTCGGTCTGATCACCGGCGGCGGCACCGGCATCGGGTTCGGCATCGCACAGGCCTATGTCGCACAAGGCGCCCGAGTGGTGATCACCGGCCGGCGCGAAGAGTTGCTCGTAGAGGCCGTCGCGCAATTGGGGCCGATGGCTGATTACCGCGTCCACGATGTGACGCAATACGACACCACCGAATCGTTAATTGAATCGATCGAGGCGCAATACGGCCCGCTCACGTCCCTGGTCAACAACGCCGGCAACCAAATCCGCCGAGCGGCGGAGGATTTTACGGAAGAGGAAATGCAGCAGGTCCTCGACGTGCATCTAGTCGGCGCCTTCTCGATGAGCCGCCACGCGGCCCGGCGGATGATGGAGCGCGGCTACGGTAATATCCTCTATATCGCCTCGATGGCCTCGCTCTTCGGCATCCCCTATGTCTCCGCCTACGCCGCCGCCAAAACCGCGCACCTCGGGCTCGTTCGCACACTGGCGACAGAGTGGTCGGGCCGCGGTGTGCGCATCAACGCCATTGCCCCGGGATGGATCGTAACTGAAATGAGCCGCACTGCCTTCGAGAACAATCCCGAACGCAAGGCCAAAGTCCTCGGACGCACGCCGATGCAACAACTGGGCGAGCCCGAAGATATTGGCTGGACAGCCGCTTTTCTAGCCTCTCCCGCCGCCAAATTCATTACGGGCACCTGTATTCCCGTCGATGGCGGAGCTTCTATCGGCTTTTAAAACGCCACCTAACTCACCTATTTTACTTGAATTATAAATTTTGGTAAAGTATCTTCTACTCAAAGCCGATCTATACAGTATTGTAATGTAACCACCTGGGATATGTCATGGCTGAAGACGAAGATGCACAGGGCGAAGAAGATAGTCTTCCCCTACAGCAAAAAGTAGCCATTGTGATGGTCGCCCTCGGCGAAGAGGCGTCCGGCGAGGTGATGAAACACCTCTCCGACTACGAGATCGAGGAGATCACACAAGCCATCGCTGGGCTCAAGAATATCTCGGTCGAGGTCATGGACCGGATACTCGAGGAGTTCGAGCAACTCTTGGTGGCCGGCGAGTGGATCTCGCAAGGCGGCGTCGACTTTGCCCGCCAAGCCTTGGAGCGCGCCGTCGGGCCGCGTAAAGCTCAGGAAATCCTCGACCGCATTTCGTCGCAGATCTCCTCGGGCTTCTATATGCTGCGCAATGTGCCGCCCGACCAGATCGCTCCCTTTATCAGCCACGAGCACCCCCAGTCCATCGCCCTGATCCTCTCTCAGCTCGAAGCCGACCAAGCCTCGGGCATCTTGGCGCAATTGCCCGAACGATTGCAATCGGATGTCGCCTACCGCATCGCCACGATGGAGAATATCACGCCGAACGTGCTCAAGGAAATCGAAGAGAGCCTCGAAGCCAGCTTGCGCGATATGCTCGGCGGCAACCAGGACGTCGGTGGCCCCAAAGTCGTCGCCGACATCCTCAACCTGACCGGCTCTTCTGTCGAGAAGAATGTGCTCGACAATATGGACGCGCAGGACCCGGAAGTCGCCGAATCGGTGCGCAACCTGATGTTCGTTTTCGACGATATCTCCAAGCTGACCGACCGCGAGATCCAGACGCTGATGCGCGAGGTCGACCAGAAGGACCTGGTCGTCGCGCTCAAGTCGGCCTCTGACGAGATGAAGGATAAAGTGCTCGGCAATATGTCGGAGCGCGTGCGCACCTTTATCACCGAGGAGATGGAGTTTCAGGGGCCGATGCGGCTATCAGAGGTCGAGGAGGTCCAGCTTAGAATCGTGCAGCAGGTACGCCAGTTGGAAGAGCAGGGGCAGGTCACCATCGTCCGCGGCGACTCCGACGACCAGTTCGTCTAGGTTTTTTTGCCTTCGTATCAATGCTATAAAGGCGCTGGGCTCGTTGCCCGGCGCCTTTTCTATTTGCCCATTGAACGACGAGTCGTCAGTACGACTTTCAGCGAGACGCATCATTCTGGTTGGTAGTAGTGCGCATTGCCCGCACACAGCTATAGGGGCTGTTGATAAACCGCATCACTGACCACATCGGGGAAGTACCACTGCGAGGTCGCCGCATCGCGCCTTGTATACTTACCACACATTAGGACGTCACGGACCAGATGCAATTTCCATCCCTGCCCAATGCCTGTAACCAACGATTGCCGCTCGCCTTTTCCCGACGTATTATTAGCCCTTAACGCCTATCCGCCCCTATTCGAGGATACCCCATCGTGAGCAACCGACAACAGACCAGCGCCTTTGCCCTTATCGGCGACCGCTACCACAATTCCGACTATATCCGCACCGGCCTGAGCAAGACCTTAGGTGAGGGAACAGGTTTAAGCGTCAATTTCAGCGACGATATCCACCAGCTCAACGCCGAAACCCTCGCGCACCACGCACTGCTCATCGTCTTCCGCGACGGCATGATCTGGCCTGACGGCTACGGCCAAGGTGCACCTTATCCCGGCTATGATCCCAATACCCACGGCACCCTCAGCGATCCGCCCGCACCCGAACTGGAACAAAGGGCCGTCCAGTGGATCACTCCCGCACAGGGCCAAGCCGTGCGCACCTTCGTAGAAGAAGGCGGCGCAGCCCTCTTCTACCACAACTCGACCTATATCACCGCCTGTGAGGACTTCAGCCACGTGCAGGGCTCAACCACCGAGGGCCATCCACCGGTGCGCCCCTATAAAGTCGAAATCACCAACAGGGACCATCCCATTACGCGCGATGTGGGGGACTTCATTGTCACCGACGAACAACACTACATGCGCTATAACAAAGACCCCGCAGACGTCTTGGCGATCAGCGTCAACGAAGACGGCCACACCTTTGGGGAATTGGGGACCCGTTGTGAGGCGGCCTGGGCCTACCAATACGGGAAAGGTCGGGTCTGCTATCTCGCTCCAGGCCACACGATCCCGGCCCTGTGGAACCCCGAATACGCGAAGATGCAGCAGAATGCGGTACGCTGGTTATTACGCCAGACTTGAGCACAACCACATGGCACCGTATATGACCTTGATTCCGGTATAATCTTTATCTATTGCAAAAACAATACCTTGTGAATATCGACCAGCTACCCGGATCGCAGTCGGTATAGATAGACGACGCTGGCCGATGCACGCCCTGCATCGTCGCGGCCGGGCCACTGTAGCGAATAAACGCCCACAGCCCGTTCTCCGTCTAGCAAAATTGCCGTTTTTTGCCCGCCGAGATTATATACCGCTAATCCCACGGAAGCTTACTCGGTTAATGCAAAGCCGATCATCAGCTGCGAGATTGAAGGGGTTGGGGATATTCTGCTCCAGGCGACAGTGTTGAGGTTGTGCGGGAATGCGGGTTGCCCTGATCACCGTTGCACGGTGGGGCATCACCTTGAGGATAAAACCCGGCGCAGCGATAAAGAGATTAGTGTTGCTGCCAGGGCAGGCTTTTGCTCGTAACGGCCTTGCGCATATTGCTCAGCCAAATGGGCCAGAAATATCCAGTCTTGCTGCCGGCGGGCAAGAACGCCGGGGCGATCATATGCTTTTTCTTGCGATCGATATCTTTCTGCAAAAAGTCCGCGACGGCCGAATAGGGGATCCAAGCGAAGGTGCTACGCTCCAGGTAGGCGTCGTTGGCCTCCGGTGGGGGGTGGTTCATCACGCGTTGTGCCGGTACGAAGGCGACCTCGGCGAAATAGGAGGCGAAATCGCCGTCCATCACCGGGGCTTGGTCTTTGATTTTATGCAGCAGGTCGGCGGCTGTAAAATAACCGCGCGATTCTTCTGAGCCTTTATGTGCGGCCGTCTCGGCGATGGTCTCGCCTTTGCGTGCACCACCACCAAAACCGCCCCATCCCCTTTCGCTGCCCGCGTGCTCGGCAAGCAGCAGGTAGACCTCGTCGCCGGATTGAAAATACATCACCATGCCGGCCGGTTCGGCCATGGCGGCGTTTGCCAGCAGCATCACCATGCCGCCGCACAAGAGTATCCGTTTCATATCCATCTTTCTTTGTTATGGTCGGTTCTTGAAGGTTAAGTTCGTTTATTAGCTTAAGGTCTATGCTAAGCTATGCCAAGCGACAAGGATTCCACCTGGGGTTTTATATAGTTGGCGAGCGCGTTGCTCGCCTGTATTAGACCGAACCACCCATCGCCTTCCTTTGACCTCGAGCGCGACTATCGGCCCTTGGAAATAGTCAGCCGCCGAGGTTACCACCGGCAGGCGCCGGAAAATACCTATCTCATATAATTATTTTGTTAGGTCGGTGGCCCTGTATTTCTCATAGTACGCAGTTGCTGGTTCTTTATGGGCCATCATCCAATGTATATAGCGATCGCGCATATTCGACGAAAAATCATGCCCCACTGCGTTGTCGACAAAGTGCTCCGCCTGCCCGCCCGCCTCGTTGATTAGGCGCACGGTTTCGGCGTTGATGGCGGCCGGGCAGTCCGTGTCCTGGCCGCCGTCGATAAAGAGCACCGGGCGGTCCGTGAAACGATCGGGATGAGACTGCGTGGCATGCCCGGCGCACCACGTATCCGCCCACGTGCCCTCCTGGGCACGGCGACACCACGCGTCGGCCTGGTAGAAGCTGGAGCGCCCGACGACCGAAACGAGGGCGCTGAAGCGCTTTTCCTGAGCGAAGACCATTTGCGCGATCAGACCGCCCATTGAGACGCCGGCCACTTGCGGGCTAGCGGCGGATAGATTGGGGAGTGCCAAGGCGGCATCGAGCAGGGCGGGTGCTTCCTGGCGGGTTTGGTCCATCGCCTCGCAGATAAAAGTCCAGCCGTTGAACGTGGCTCTGGACCAGGCGTCGGTGCGGCGTTCGCCGTGTTCGACGCAGTCCGGTGCGACTACGGTAAAACCGGCAGATGCGGCGCAGATGAGCGTCTGGTCCGGCGTATTGATATCGCCCTTGTCGCCGGTCCAGCCGTGATAGTGGAGCAGCAGCGGCGTGTGCGATAACCGGTCGTCGCGCAAGACGAGGCACGGGATATCGGCGAGTACTTCTTTGGTGACGGTTAGCATCTGGCGTGGCCCGTTCTGTTATGGCGATAGGGGGTTCATGGAAGTAGGTCGACCAATCTCTACATCATCGCTTATATGTTCGGGTAGTCTCTTTTTCAATCGTATGATAGCTGGCTTTTCAATTTTCTCTATCAAGTCGTATACGAACAAAAGGTGCGGAACGCGATACAGGTCTATTTCACCTGATAGACGAACCTACGTTCGCAGCAGCCTGTTCTCACTTGGTGTACCCATTATTGAATATTGCCAGTGGACTGTCAAGTTGAGCGTATAATAATAACATCGAATCACCGTCCTCTCTCTTGCTCGACACCGCCTCAATCCGCTCCTATATTGAAGGTACTCAAGGAGTTGCATAAGAGCATGCCTGCACGATCAACAACCCTCAAAGACATTAAAGCCGCCCGCGAGCGTATCGACGACTATATCTACTACTCGCCACTGGCCCACTCTGAGACCCTGAGCCAAATCAGCGGTGCCCAGCTATATCTCAAGTTGGAAAACCTGCAGATGACCGGCTCGTTCAAAGACCGGGGCGCGTTCAATAAGGTATTGCAATTGGATGCGGCAGAGCGGGCCCTGGGAGTGGTAACCGCATCGGCGGGTAACCATGCCCAGGCCGTGGCTTATTTGGCGCAACGGTTGCGCATATCTGCGACGATCGCGATGCCCGAAAACGCGCCGCTGACCAAGGTTGCTAACACGCGTAGGCACGGGGCCGAGGTGGTACTGTCGGGGGCGACCTATCAGGACGCGTACGACAAGGCGATGGAAATTCAGCAGCAGCAGGGCGCGACCTTTGTGCATCCCTTTGATGATGCCGAGGTAATCGCCGGGCAGGGCACGATCGGTCTTGAGCTTTTGCAACAGGCACCGAAGCTCGACGCGGTCGTAGTACCGGTCGGTGGGGGCGGGTTGGTCTCGGGGATCGCGGTAGCGCTGAAAGAACAAAATCCCCAAATTGAAATTATCGGTGTCGAGGCGGCGGCATTTCCCTCGGCCCGGCTCTCGCTGGCGCAAAATCGAGTCGTCGCCGCCGGACAAATGGCGTCGTTGGCCGATGGGATCGCGGTCAAGCAAGTAGGGGATATGCCTTTATCGTTAATGGCCGCTATGTCGACGAGGTGGTCTGCGTCGAGGAGGAGGAGATCGCGCGGGCGATTTTGACGTTGTTAGAAATAGAGAAGACCGTAGCCGAAGGCGCCGGGGCCGTGGCGCTGGCGGCGATACTCGAAGGCAAGGTGAAGTTGGCGGGCAAGCAAGTGGCGGTGATCATTAGTGGCGGCAATATCGACGTGAATAAACTGGCGCGGATTATCGAGCACGGACTGGTCAAGGATGGACGGCGCATTCGCCTCAGAGTGCAGGTGTCCGACCAGCCGGGTAGCCTACAACGGGTGACCGCAGCGATCGCCGAAGAAATGGCTAATGTGCTTGAGGTCTACCACGAACGGTCTCTGCCGGGCGGGCCGGTGGACAGCACGGAAATATTTTTCACTCTCGAAACGCGCGGCCGCGAACACGCCGAACAACTGATCGGCCGGCTCGCGGCCCAGGGTTTTCAATTGGAGGAACAGCGCTAAATGGGCGACAAGATACGCGTGGGCGTGCTCTTCGGTGGGCGCTCCGCCGAGCACGAGGTTTCAGTGAGTTCGGCGAGGTCAATACTGGCGGCGGTCGATAGCGACAAATACGAGTTGGTGATGGTCGGTATCTCGAAGGAAGGGCGTTGGCTGACGGCTGGGGTTACGCAAGAGTTGTTGACGTCGGGGCAGGTCGAGGAGGAGGGGCTGCTGCCGGTGGCGTTGGACTATCTGGGCTCGCGTGAATTGGTGGCGCAAGAAGGTGATGCGGCGGGCCAGGCGATTGATGTTATTTTTCCGATGCTGCATGGGCCTTATGGTGAAGACGGCACGATGCAGGGTCTGTTAGAATTGGCGAATGTCGCTTATGTCGGAGCCGGGGTAGTCGGCTCGGCGGTGGGCATGGACAAGGAGTTAATGCGGCGGGTTTTTAAGGCCGAAGGGCTGCCGCAGGTCGACTATCAGGTGGTGCGGCGCAGTCGCTGGGAAAAAGACCGAGCGGGGGTGGGCGATGAGTTGGAGGCGCGTTTTGAATATCCGGTGTTTGTGAAACCTGTGAGTTTGGGATCGAGCGTGGGGGTGGGCAAAGCGAGTAATCGTGAAGAGCTGGAACAGGCGATCGACGAGGCGGCGCAATACGATTATAAGGTGATGGTCGAGGCGGAGGCTGCCGGCTGTCGCGAGGTGGAGGTGGCGATCTTGGGTAATGAGGAGCCGGAGGCTTCAGTGGTCGGCGAGATTGTGCCGGGTAATGATTTTTACGATTATGAGGCGAAGTATATCGATGACAATTCAGATCTGATCATTCCGTCGCGCGTTTCGCCCAAGACGCAAGAGGCGATTCGCACGATGGGGGTCAAGGCGTTTCAGGCGGTGGAGGCTTGGGGTTTGTCGCGAGTGGACTTTTTTGTGCGCGAAGGCGACGAGGCTATTTTTATCAACGAGATCAATACGATGCCGGGGTTTACGCCGATTAGCATGTATCCGAAGCTGTGGGAGGCTAGCGGGATAGGTTATGGAGAGCTAATTGATCGATTGATTGCGTTGGGGATAGAAAGGCATGGGGATAAGCAGAAGACGAAGACGGCGCGTTAGGTGTAGACGGGCGAACTGCGAAGGTCTAAAGCCTTTCCTCTTTTATAGAGCGATGAATAGAACGGCCAGTTGTCGCGGTTTGATATTTTATGTGGATCACTTTCGTTTTAATGTGAGATGAGATTATGGCGAATGGGTATTTTGAAAAGGGGAATATTAGCAATCTGATTTCTTTTGGATTGCTGGGTGTGGGGTTGTTTGCGCGGATGGAGGGAGTTGCGGGTGGCGGGTGGGTGTTGGCGGTGGGGTTGTTTGGTTTTGCGGGGGGGGTGACGAACTGGTTGGCTGTAAAGATGTTATTTGACCGGGTGCCGTTGTTATACGGGTCGGGGGTGATTCCGGCGCGGTTTCGCGAGATACGGCAGGCGGTCAAAGATGCGATTATGGAGTATTTCTTTGACGAGGAATATCTCTCGCGTTTTTTCGCTGAACGCGTGAACGCATTCGCCGGGGGGGATGGGTTGGGGGAGAAGGTTGGGGCGATGTTGGAGTCGGAGCAGGTGGACGGAATTATCGATCAAAAGCTGGAGGAGTTGGCCGCCTCGCCGCAAGGCATGATGATCAAGATGGTGGGCATACAGACGGTCAAACCGCTAGTTAAACAATTTGTAATCAGCGTCGGCACGGAGATCGCGCCGTTGTTGGCCGGGGAGGTGGCCAAGCCGGAATTGGAGGTGGGGGCGCTCAGGCAGCAGGTGGACGAGTTATTGGAAACCAAGTTGCAGGAATTGACGCCCGAACGGGTCAAGGAGATGATGGAGGAGGTGATTCGCGAGCATTTGGGTTGGCTGATCGTGTGGGGCAATGTATTCGGTGGTTGTATTGGACTGGCATCTAAAGCGATGGGATATTGAAATGAGCAGATACGATTTGAGCGGTGAGGTGGCGGTGGTGATCGGAGGGACCGGGGTTTTGGGTGGAGCGATCGCGCAGGGTTTGGCCGAAGCAGGGGCCAAGGTGGCGGTGTTGGGGCGCAGTCAAGAGCGGGGCAAGGAGCGGGTTGCGGCGATTGAGCAGGCCGGAGGTGAGGCGCTATTTGCCGCTTGTGACGCGACGGACAAGACCTCGCTGGCAGAAGCGCAGGCGGCGGTGGTTGCGGGTTTAGGGACGGTGGGGGTGTTGGTCAATTCGGCGGGCGGAAACCAGCCACAAGTGACCTTGAACGACGAACTGAGTTTTGAAGGTATTGAAACGGCGGATTGGCAGGATTGTTTTGATCTGAATTTGGGCGCGGGGGCCTTGCTGCCGTGCCAGGTCTTTGGTCCGGCGATGGTGACTGCGGGCAAGGGCAGTATAATCAATATCGCCTCGGTCGCCGCGCACTTGCCGGTCTCGCGGGTGGTGGCCTATTCGGCGGCGAAGGCGGCGGTGGTCAGCCTGACGCAGTTTTTGGCGCGCGAATGGGCGCAAAAGGGCGTCAGGGTCAACTCGATCACACCGGGTTTTTTTCCCGCCGAGCAGAATCGCCGTTTGCTATTCGAGGAAGACGGCAGTCCGACCGAACGCGGAGGCCAGATTCTTTCGCACACGCCGATGAACCGTTACGGGCGGCCGGAGGAGTTGGTCGGCGCGGCGGTCTTTCTCGCCTCGGAGGCGGCGAGTAGCTTTGTTACCGGCACCGACATCTGCGTCGACGGGGGCTTTCTGGCGACGACGATATAGGTCGCGGATGAGCTACTAACATTGCGGCTGCAGATTTGTTGGATCTGCAGCCGTTTTTTTGTGCATCCACGGGGGAGTTAAGCAGAAAAGGAGGAGTGATGACGGATAATATTTAGTACGTGGCGATTGCGACTGCTGGGCGAGACGGTGCGGGCCGGTGGCGGTAGTGGCGGATTTCCAGCGCAAGGGGGTCGGCGGGTAGTTGCTCAATTACGGGCATGATTTAGGGCGACAAGAGGATTATTCTTTCGCCTTTTTGTTCGGGCATTCGTCCTATTATCCGCGTTATGGTGACCAGACCAACACGCACTCGATCCGGCTTGGGCGACGGTGAAGGACGAGATGAGCGAGGCGGCGATGGTGTGCGTGCTGCAGGAAGGGGTGTTGGACGGATATTTTGCGGCGGTGGAGAAAGGGCGAGCGACGGGTTGTGTCAATTGGCCGCTGCCCTTTTTGGCGTACTAACGGAAGAGCAATCGCAGGTAAAAATGCGGGTCGATCATGGTTTTGCGCGGTACGGAGCTGGCGATCATGCCACAGATTAGGTCGCTGACCTCTATATTGTTAGCTGCTTTGCGGATGACGAAGTTCATCAGAAAGGGCCAGCAGCCTAGGCTGTGCAGCTTGGTGCTGATTTTTAGTTCGCCGCTTAAGGTGATAGCCGTTGATAACTACTAAGCTGCACTTAATCAAAAAGTAGCTTGAGATAAAAAAGTGGGTTTATTAACTGAGTGCGCGGTACGGCATTGGCCATCATGCCGCAGAGCAGGTCGCTGACTTCTTTGTTACGCGAAGCTTTGCCAATGACCATGTTCATAAGAGTTCCCCAATTACCTAGCCCGTGTAGTTGGGTGCTGAGTCGTAGTTCACTGCTGATTACCTTCCATAGACGGCTTTCGTAGCTATGCAGAGTCCGGGCGGAAAAGTCGCCGACTAAATGTGCTTCTGCTGCCATGTCTATGGCTGCACGTGCTGAATAGAAGGCGTTGCCGATTCCCTCGCCGGTAAAGGGATCAATCAGTCCGGCAGCATCCCCCAATAGCATAAACCCGTTGCCGTGAATAGTGCGTCGTTTAGAGCCAACGGGAAGGTTCCAGCCAATTGGTTTTTCCAAAGGTTGGGCGTTGGCGAAACGCGCTTGAAAAGATGGGCTGGTTATGGCATTTTGCAGCATTGATTTTAAGTCTGCCTTACGCTTTTTTATTTCGTCGTGTCCCATGCCGATACCTATATTGGCACGGCCATCGTCGGTGGGGAAAATCCAGAAATAGCCAGGTTTTACCTCATCTATAAAGTGTAGCTCAATTTTTCCCGTCATGCCTTCAACTCCCTGCCAGTATTGACGCAGGGCCACCATCCAGTGTTTGCTTTCTAGTTTGTACAAACCGGCCTGACGCGCGACGATGGAGCGGTAGCCATCGCAGCCCAATACGACTGGGGCATAAAGCTCGCGAGTTTGGCCGTCTGTATCTGTGCCGCTGATGCCAATAACTTGATCTTTATCCCAAAGTAGTTTTTCTACTGAAAAATCTTCGTAGCAGTCGGCGCATACTTCGCGCGCTTTTTCAAATAGAAAATGATCAAATACTTCCCGACGAATAACAAAACCTTCCATGGGCAGCGTGTTGCCGGTGATCAGGTCATTAAGGGGATAGCGATCAAGGGGAATACTCGCGGTGGTGTGGTTGGGGCTGCCAAAGACGATATGGCCAACGGGTGCACCAGGTAATGTGCGAACTTCATCGACTAACCCAAGTTCGTGCAATATGGCGACGCTTTTTCCCGATATAGCATCGCCGCAAATTTTATCGCGTGGGAAACGCTCCTTGTCTACCAACAGACATTTTAGCCCTTGGCGATGAGCGTAGAGGGCGGCGGTGGCGCCGGCAGGGCCACCGCCGACGATGATCAGATCGTAGGTTTCCACGCCTTTTCCTGTGTGGGTTATCGCAAAAATAGATCGCGTTGCGCTCAGTACAAGGGGGAAGCGGGAACTTGCCAAGCGAGCGTAGTTCCGTACATTTCCAGTCTCTACTATAATGAAATTTCCTCTTGGAAGCGACGAAAAACAAGGAGTTGCAGCGAGATGTCTGAAGAACAGCAGGTCGGTGACGACAAAGAGGGCCAGGTGGATGACGACAAAGAACAAGCAACCGGGGATGGCCAGGTCGAAGAACGTGTCTTCCAAACCGAGGTGCAACAACTGTTGCACCTGCTCATCCATTCCTTATACACGCAGAAGGAGATTTTCCTGCGCGAACTGGTCTCCAATGCTTCTGACGCGCTGGACAAGATCCATCATCGCTCGCTGACGGACAAAAATGTTCTCGATCTCGACGCCGAGTTGGAGATCGAGGTCGAGGTGGCCAGCAGCAACAAGGTGTTGACGATCCGCGACCGCGGCATTGGCATGACGCGCGACGAAGTCAACCAGAATATCGGCACCATCGCCCGCTCGGGTTCGGCTGAATTCGCCAAGCAGATGGCCGATGCCGACGACGAGGAGAAGAAAGTCCAGCTGATCGGGCAATTCGGGGTGGGGTTCTATTCGGTCTTTATGGTCGCCGATCGGGTCGTCCTGACCACGCGTTCGGCCGACCCGGACGCCGAGGCGGTGATGTGGGAATCGACCGGCGACGGGGCCTATACGCTGGCCAAAGCCGACAAGGCAGAGCGCGGTACGGAGATCAAAATCTACATCCGTTCCGACTGCGAGGAGTTCCTCGACGCTCAGACCCTGGAGGGGGTAATCCGCAAGCACTCCGACTTCGTGTCCTACCCGATCAAGGTCGCCGGCAAGCAGGTTAATGACACCGCCGCGCTGTGGACCCGGCCGCGCAACGAGATCACCGACGAGCAATACAACGAGTTTTACACGCATCTGACCGGCGACACGGACGAGCCTTTGGCACGCGAGCACGTGGCGGTCGACGTGCCGATCCAGTTTTATTCGGTGCTGTTTATCCCCAAGCACTCGCCGGCACAGTGGCTGTTCAACCCCGAGCCGAAGATCTCGCTCAACCTGCACGTCAAGCGGGTCTTTATCCAGGACGACTGCAAGGAGCTCTTGCCGCTGTGGCTGCGCTTCGTGCGCGGGGTAGTAGACTGCGACGACCTGCCGCTCAATGTCAGCCGTGAAAATTTGCAGCAAAACCCGGTTATCGCCAAGATCCGCCAGACCTTGGTGCGCAGGGTACTCGGCATGCTGCAGAGCATGGTCAAAAAGGATGAAGAAAAGTATCTGACCTTTTGGCGCGCCTATGGCCAGGTGCTCAAAGAGGGCGTGTCGATGGAAGTCGAGCACAAGGATCAACTCGCTGGGTTGTTGCGTTACCACACCTCGCTGGAAGACGATGCGGACAGCTATATTTCGTTGCAGACCTATATTGACCGGATACAGGACGAGCAGGAGAAGATCTACTACTTGGCCGGCGAAAATAAAGAAGCAATCGCGCAAAGCCCACTATTAGAGACTTTCCGTAAGCGCGGACTGGAGGTGCTCTACCTCGATGAGCCGGTCGACGAGTGGGTGATCCAGGGTTTGCAGAAATTCGCCGAGAAGGAATTTCAGGCTGTAGACGCGGCAGATCTGGACCTGGCCGCCGACGAGGACGAGGTCAAGCTCGAAGGGGTCGATGACGAGCAGAAGGCTGAGACCATCGAGTTGATCGCCTTTCTCAAGAAGAAGCTCGAAGGCCGGGTTTCGGACGTGGCCGAGTCGAAGCGCTTGACCGACAGCCCCTGTGTGCTGGTGGCCCCGCAAGGCGGGATGAGCCAGAACATGGAGCGTCTGATGCATATGGCCGACCGCGAGTTTAAGAGCGGACAACGGTTGTTGGAGATCAATCCTAAGCACGAGATCATTCGCAATATGGGCGCGGTGCTCAAGCGCGACCGCGATTCGGATCAATTAAACAACTGGGCGCATTTCCTGGTCGATTTCGTACTCTTGGGCGAGGGCAAGGTCGAGGATCCGCAGCGGGTCGGCAAGACCTTGCAGTCGATTATGGGCGTGGCCACGGCGAGCGCCGCCGAGGAGACTAAGGAGAGCTAAAGATGTCGCAACAAGTGCGTCAACTCGCACAGCGCGCGCGCGTCGCGTCGCGGAGTTTGGCTGCGGCCTCTGGAGAGGTGCGCAAACAGGCCCTGGAGACCATTGCGCAAGCACTGGAAGCCAACCAAGAGCGGGTTCTCGCGGCCAACGCGCAGGATATGGAAGCCGGTAAGGCGCTGATCGAGCAGGGCGAGTTGGATTTGCCTCTGCTCAAGCGGCTCGATCTGAGTGGGCGCAAATTCGCCGGCATGGTGGAGATGGTGCGCAGTGTCGCCGCGCAACCCGACCCATTGGGACAGACCCAGAGCGCGCTCGAATTGGACGAGGCGCTCAACCTCTACCGGGTTACGGTCCCGATCGGCGTGATTGGCGTGATCTTCGAATCGCGTCCCGACGCCTTGGTGCAGATCGCCTCGCTCTGCCTGATGGCGGGCAATGCCGCGCTGCTCAAGGGCGGCCGCGAGGCGACGCGCAGCAATCAGGTATTGGCCGAGGTGATGCTGGAGGCGACGGCGGGCATTGAGTTGGTCCCCGAAGGCTGGTTGGCGCTATTGGAAGGCCGCGAGGAGGTCCGTGCGTTATTGGACCAGGAGGGCGAGGTCGATCTGATTATTCCGCGCGGTAGCAACGATTTTGTCCAGTATATCATGCACAATACCAAGATCCCGGTGATGGGGCACGCCGACGGCATCTGCCACGTCTATGTCGACGCGGCGACCGATATCGACAAGGCGGTGAAGATAGCCGTCGACTCCAAGACGCAATACGTTTCGGTGTGCAATGCCGCCGAGACGCTATTGGTACATGAACATGTCGCCGAGGATTTTTTGCAGCAGGCGGTGCCGGCGCTGCTGCAAAGGGATGTCGAATTACGCGGTGACGAGCGGACCCGAGCGGCAGCCAAGGTCTACGGCCAGATCAAACCCGCGACGGAAGAGGACTGGAAGGCCGAGTATTTGGACTTGGTACTCTCGATCAGAGTTGTCAACGGCATCGATCAAGCGATAGAACATATCAACACCTACGGCAGTCACCATACCGACGCTATCGTCACCGAGGACCGGGTAGCCGCCGGCGTATTTCTGCGCGGAGTCGACTCGGCCTCGGTGGTGCACAACGCCTCGACGCGTTTTGCCGACGGCTTCAAATACGGGCTTGGGGCCGAGGTCGGGATCAGCACCAATCGTCTGCACAGCCGCGGGCCGGTAGGCCTAGAAGGGCTGGTGATCTACAAATACATTTTAGAAGGGGACGGGCATGTCGTCGATACCTACGACGGCGAAGAGCAGCGCCCCTTTACCCACCGCCGGTTGGACCAAGGCTGGCAGGCCTGAGGGAGCCTTTGATGAGCGAGCAAGAAACAGCCAACACCGCGATTGATCGCCATATCTTTATCTGCGCGACGCCGACTAAGGCGAAATGCCATGCGGGCACGGCCGGCGCGGAGTGCTGGGATTATCTAAAAAAGAGGCTGCGCGAGCTGGGCCATGGCGATCCCCGCAGCGGGATCCACCGCACCAAGGCCGACTGTCTGCGCGTCTGTGAATCGGGGCCGACGGTGGTGGTCTATCCCGAAGGTGTCTGGTATCATTCGATGACGGTCGAGAAATTGGAGCGCATTATTCAGGAGCATTTGCTCGGTGGTCAGGTGGTCGAGGAGTGGGTTATTGCGGAGCCTTTCCGCAATCTGGAAGCATAAGAACGGAAAACGCGAGATATCGTAGCCCTGCGGTCTCAACGGCCACAGGGCTTTCTATTGACATCACCCTCTATAGTGGTAATACTAAAGGTCATTCGTCTTCCCTGAGACGACGTGAATTGAATACCGCCCGCCTTCTCCGAGACGGCGGGCAAGGAGCCTGTTGTGAATAATAAACCCGCCGACAAAAAACACGTCGATCTCGAAATCAAGGACGCGAGTTTGATTTTTTCTCGTGTCTGCGACAGCCTGGAGGAGGAATTCGGGCGTGAGAGACTCTGTTTTCCCGGCGAGATCATTTGGCTCGGCGGAGCACCCGGCGCCGGTAAGGGCACTAATACGCCCTTTATCTTAGAAGCGCGCGGCATCACGGCCCAGCCAGTGGTCATCAGCGACCTGCTCAACAGCCCGCGCGCGCAACAGATTAAGGCCGCCGGTGGGCTTGTCGGCGACGAGGAAGTGACCTTCCTGATCCTAAACAAACTGCTGGACTCTGAATACGAAAAGGGCGTGATCGTCGACGGCTTTCCGCGCACGAAGGTGCAGGTCGAGTGTCTGAAGATGTTTTACGATAAGATGACCGAATTGCGCGAGGAATTTCGCGATCGGGACTTCCCGCGGCCGCTTTTCCGCGCGGTGCTGCTCTTCGTCGACGAAGCGATCAGCGTTGAGCGCCAGATGTACCGGGGCCAGGAGGCCCAGGAGAACAACCATAAGGTCGCGATATCGGGCGTCGGGCAGGTGGAGGAGATCCGCACGACCGACCTCGATCCGGAGTCGGCCCGCAAGCGCTATCAGGTTTTCAAGGAGACGACGTTCGACGCGTTGCGCTCACTGCGCGATATTTTCCATTTTCGCTTTATTGACGCGGGCCAGCCGCTCGAAGAGGTGCAGGAGGAGATAGGGGAGGAGTTTTCGTATCAGAGCTCGTTGGAGCTGTCGCACGAGACCTTCGACCAGGTCCGCGCCATTACGCCGGCCAAGCAAATGGTGCTCTACGCGCGGCAGGAGTTGGTCAAGCGCCTGGAGGTTTACAACGAGGATTACTCCGAGCTTTTTCAGCGAGTGATCGCCAAGATCAATAGCAAGTTTATGCCGATCATCACTCGCTATGCGATCACTGGCCAGACGATTGTCAACTCGGAGGACGTGCTCTTCAAGGACCCGTTGGCGCTGGCGATATTGATCGACGTATTCTCTGAGCGCGGCTACCGGGCCTTGGTCGACGTCAATCGCATCGACGTGCCGAAGCGGCTCGACCCAGAAACGCACGAGATTATCTGCGAGCAGAAACGGGTCTATCGTTTCCAAGTGATGTTCGCGGCGTCGGCTATACGGCGGGGGCAGGAGTAGGGGAGGCGTCAGAGCGGCGAGTCTACGGCGCGGGACAGGCCGTGTGGTATTGAATCGGTTCTCGACAAAAAAGAAAATGATAAAAGAAGCCCCCGGCAGAATATTCTGTCGGGGGCTTCTTTTATTGTCTCGATCCAGTGATTAGTTCTGCGTAATCGTCCCCCTTACGATCGAGCCATTGGCCGGGTAACTGAAGCCGTCGTTGACTAATTGCACAACGCCGTCTTCGGCCAGCGCTTCGAGGCCGGTGCCAAGATCTGCCAGGCTTCAGGGCTTGAAGATGTGTTATGCGGCGTTAACTAAGGGCACGGTAGCGCTGGCGCTCAAATGAATGATAGCCGCCGAGCGCATGGAGTTGTTGGATGCGCTGGTCGGCGAGTGAAAAATGAGCCCGGCCGATCGCTATGCGGGTTTTCAAAAGGGCCTGCCGTCGGTGCCGACGAAGGCCCGGCGTTGGATCGGTGAAATGGAGAAGATCGCCAAGACCTTGGGTAATTCGGGGTTGACGCCGAAGATATTCGAGGGGGCGGCAGAGATGTATCGCCTCGTGGGGACCACGTCGCTGGCTGATGAGACACCGGAGACCTTTGGTCGCGAGCGGACGTTACAACAAGTAATTGAGCTATTCTAAGGCCTGAGTTCGACGCGGCCTGAGTCGGTGCGCAGGAGGATTTGCGGTAGGTCATCGGTACGGGTAAAAGATTTGAGCTGGTAGGTGTGTCCTTCGAGCTCGTGCTGTTCTTCGCGATCGAAGGAGAAGGGAGCGATGATCTCGCCCCGATCGACTTGCGCGTAGAATAAAAAATTACCGCTGATCGGTGCGCCGCCGTAGTCGAGGACCGCGTCGCCGGACACGGTTTGCAGCGTCATTTCGGCAGCGGGGGCTTGTGCCAGGCCGATCGCCAGATCGCCGGAGGTCGTATTAAAAAAACCGGGGCCGGTAGCGTGCAAGGCGGCGGCGCTTATATCGCCGGAGTTGCTGTGCAAAGAAAGTTGGCCGCTGAGATCCTTGCTTTTGATCGGACCGGAGTTCGTTGTAAAATGCAGCGTGCCGTCTAACGCCTGTGCCCTGATGAGGCCGGAGCCGGTCTCGGCGGTGATCGCGCCATGCCCGTCTTTGAGCCGGATCTGGCCGGAGATAGTTTCGGCGGTGATGTCGCCATCGCAATTGACCAGGTCGATATCGGCGGTCGCGGTCTTCAGTGCGAGCTTGCCGGTAGTGCCGCGAACTTTGATATCGCCGGAGACGCTCTCGACCTCGATAGGTCCAGTAAGCTCGGTGAGGATGATATCGCCCGAGGCGGAGTGGATGCGGAATTTCGTTTGCGGTGGCGCCTCGATGGTCCATTCGGTTTGGCTGCGTGCGAGAGAGAAGAATTCTTCCCGCAGCCGCAACAGGTTATCCTCTTCGGATAATGTGGCCGTAAATTTATCGGCTGGCCCGTAGCGGTGTACGACCCGCACGTGGATCGCGTCGGCGGGGCCGGCGCTGATCCGGCAGGAACCGCTGACGAGTTGGATGTCGATTAACTCTTTAGGCGTAAAGAGTCGGTTTTGCACCTGCTGCGTCGCGGTGTTGATATCGCCGACGGGGCGGTAGCCGCAGGACAGGCCGAAGGCGCAAAGGGCCCATAATATATGGCGCATATCAGAATTGCTGCAGGTTGA
>Ga0066606_10000831_pt1 | contig 19238 bp, 15 predicted proteins | sample SaaInlV_DNA_100m_FD_60386 | JGI IMG/M metagenome (GOLD analysis project Ga0066606, IMG submission 60386) | Marine microbial communities from expanding oxygen minimum zones in the Saanich Inlet - SI075_LV_DNA_100m | ecosystem: Environmental > Aquatic > Marine > Unclassified | place: British... | reverse complement strand
TGGGCGCAACGCAAAATCGTCGGTTGGGTAGCTGAGAATTCAATTCGGGCAAGGGTTGCAACTCTGAAGACTAAGGTTGTGGGACGAGTATTGTAAAAGTCTTATCCTTAAAAGTCTTCGGAAATTGATTATAACAACATAGATGTGATTTTTAGTGTATCCCTCTGCTTATATTTAGAATATCAATGCCAAGGTGTTCATTTTGATAGCCGCTCTAAGGGTATTCGAATGTCACCCCACATTTACAACTCAGAGGCTCAGATTGACGTTTTAGTGGAATTAATCAAGCACAGTCGATAATTGCCATCAGGAACACTAGCGCCCGTCTAAAGTGATCCTTTTAAGGCTAAAAACCGTTACACTTCGGGCATGGCTTTCGTTCATCAATCATTTTTAAAATCGCTTACCCAACGCCCAGGTATCTATCAGATGCTAGATGGTGATGGACAGGTTTTGTATGTGGGTAAAGCGAAAAATCTTAAGAATAGAGTCACTAGCTATTTCCGAAAGACCGGACTAACACCAAAGACAGCGGCGTTGGTCAAACGTATTGTTCAAATCGACGTAACTGTCACCGAAACTGAAACCGAAGCGCTGATCTTAGAGCACAACCTAATAAAACAATATCGGCCGCAATTTAATATATTGATGCGAGACGATAAGAGTTATCCCTACATCTTTCTCTCAGATCGTGACCAATGGCCTAGATTGTCCTTTCATCGAGGCCCCAAAAAGGCGAAGGGAACCTACTTTGGGCCGTTTCCCAGTGTTCATGCGGTGCGAGACAGTATGAGCTTCCTACAAAAGACATTTCGGGTGAGACAGTGCGAAGATGTCTTTTTTAAAAATCGGTCTAGACCCTGCTTGCAATACCAAATAAAACGCTGTTCAGCACCCTGTGTTGGTTTTGTTGAACCAGAGAGCTATGCCGCGGATGTGAACTTAACGCGCCTCTATCTTGATGGTAAGGCCGAAAAGATACTTCAGCAATTAGAGCGAGATATGGAAAAATTAGCTCTCGCATTGGAATTTGAAAAAGCGGGTGAATGCCGAGATCAAATATCAGCGCTACGCCAAGTCCAAGCACAGCAAATGATAGAAAAGGGCCGTGGCACTATTGATGTTGTGGCTGGAGCAGTTACAGATGGCCAAGCTTGCGTGCATATGCTCTATGTTCGTCAAGGACGCATATTAGGCAGCCGGAGCTACTATCCTAAGGCCCCATTGGCAGAAAAGGTTAGCGATCTACTCGATGAATTTTTACCTCACCTCTATTTGTCTGGTGGTGGCCGACCTGACTTGCCTAAGGAAATTTTAGTCAACGCTGCGTTAGATGGCGCAGAGGTTTTAACCGATGCTCTAAAAGAAAGGATAGGGCGAAATATAGAGATTCGTGACTCTGTAAGAGGCTTTCGGGCTAAGTGGATCGAACTTGCTCAACGCACTGCGGAACAGAATCTTGCGGGTAAATTAGCGTCAAAACAGACGCTGCAGCAAAGATTTGAATCCCTAAGAGATACTATTGGACTTGATGAGACACCGGAACGTCTGGAATGTTTTGATATCAGTCATAGTAGCGGTGAGGCGGTTGTAGCATCCTGTGTGGTATTTGATAGTAACGGCGCACTAAAGAGTGATTATCGCCGATTTAATATAGAAAATATAACCGGCGGCGATGATTATGCCGCCATGGAACAGGCCATTAGACGCCGTTACACCAGACTTATGAAGGGCGAGGGGAAACTACCTGACATTCTGCTTATCGACGGGGGTAAAGGACAGATTGGTATAACCAAGTCGGTGTTGGCTGATCTTGGGGTGGTCGGTGTTATTGTGCTGGGCGTGGCTAAAGGAACAACGCGCAAGCCAGGCATGGAAACACTTATATTGGCAGATCAAAATAATAAAGTGATAGCGCGTCCCCAACAGGCGGCACTTCATCTAATCCAACAAATTCGAGATGAGGCTCATCGCTTTGCTATTACTGGCCACAAGCAGAGGCGGGATAAGAAACGTCGCACATCTGCCTTGGAGGGTATTCCTGGGGTAGGGCCGACTCGTCGTCGAGATTTATTAAAACACTTTGGTGGAATCGTTGGAGTAAAGAAAGCCAGCGTGGCTGACCTGATGAAAGTCGCTAATATAAACAAAAAGGTTGCTGAAGCAATTTACGGGGCACTGTACAATGATTAACAGACAATGTGTCCTTACTCCTTTTAAAACCCAGGTATCGGAATAATTATTTATGTGGAATCTGCCCAACATATTGACCTTAATGCGTATCGCGATGATTCCAGTCTTTATCGTTGTGTATTATTTACCGTGGGAATGGCACCACTTCGCCTCGGCCGCCATTTTTGGGATAGCCGCTCTAACGGATTGGGTTGACGGTTATTTTGCTCGCAAACTCAACATGGTGACGCCTTTTGGCGCATTCCTTGACCCCGTTGCAGATAAACTCATTGTTGTTGCAGCTCTGGTGCTCCTTATCGAAGTGCATTCATCGCCTTGGTTTTCGCTTCCAGCTATAATCATTATTGGTAGAGAGCTTGTGATTTCAGCGCTACGAGAGTGGATGTCTGAATTGGGATCTGGTCAAAGTGTCGCAGTATCTACTTTGGGAAAGGTTAAGACCTGGTTTCAGATGGTTGCTATAGCTATTTTGTTGCTCGCAAAGCCTGAGCAAGAAGTATTAACAATGATCGGATTTACTGCAATTTATGCGGCGGCGGCATTAACATTGTGGTCTATGATTTACTATCTTATAAAAGCCTGGCCTCAATTGAGTGCTACCGATGATAAGTAGTTGATTTATTGCCCGTATTCCCTAGAATAGCGGCCTCGTCAAATGCTGTAAGAAAGAATAAAAATTAAGGCGCGGTAGCAAAGTGGTAATGCTGTGGACTGCAACTCCGCCATCGTCGGTTCGATTCCGACCCGCGCCTCCATTCTTTTAGTTAGCCTTTCTCTACATAGACTAGGACTTTTTAATTGATAGCCGTTAAATAACTTAAAACTATCGTTATAAGGCCAGAATCATTCCCTTTTCAGTTTTTGGTAATGTATACTTCGCGACGATTTCTGATGCTTAGTTTTATCGACGGAAAGCGCAAAGTTTCAATCTGTAGAATGCCCCCTTCAGTATGCCCGGGTGGCGAAATTGGTAGACGCAACGGACTTAAAATCCGTCGGTGGAAACACTGTGCCGGTTCAAGTCCGGCCCCGGGCACCATAGTTCCACGTAACCCATTGTTTTCCTTGTGTATTCTTGCAATTACACAGGTAGGGTAGACAATGTGGTATACACAAAAGCATCCTCAACATACATATACTAAACGTGATATATATTATTTTTCTAGGGTAATTCCTGGTGATTTAAAGCGGCGCCAGATTCCTATGGAGAGAGATAGGGCGGCTATAGTGGCGGATACATTAAATAGCATGAATTTGATTGGAGTAAGCATGGCTTTGATGTGGAGTAAATCCTCCGTACCTGTGAGTGCTAATAACTGGATCAGGTTCTCACAAATATCTGTCGGGATGACAAGAAATGCAGGAATCGCTAACCATATACCCGCTTGCTCAAAATATTTCAGAGTGAGGCCCACGAAGAACCCGCCGTAAGCCAATGGAAAGAGCATGTCTAGCCACAGAGTTATTCTAAAGTGTGCGGTCTTTTGAGCGTCCGACATAGATGCTAGTAGTTGTTGGGACTCTGTAGCAGACCTTAAGTTATCCAAAAGAATACCGCCGGCCACTGGAGTAAAAGTAATAAAACAACCCACCAGAGCAACAGCGACAATAAAAAGGAAAGTGAGCGTTGATGTTCTGGTCATATAGTCTTTCAAAGCACATCTCCTTTAGAGATTCATCTGTTTTTGACACTTATCTCAACAACTCAATAGCTTCAGCACCTGTCATATCTAACCTATGCAGATTGTTGTCGACTCTATCTGATCATGTATACTCTAGACTCTTAATAATTTTTTAGGGAAATTAATATGACTGAATATCAAATACTTAACTTAATGCATGTTGGCTTTATACAAAATGCAATGTACTTCGTTGGAATGGTTTTAATGACATGGTTAGCTTTTAGAATGTGTAATAACGTTAGAAGTAATCCAAATACAAATATGGCTGGTAAGGTTTTTACATCTGTATTTTGCTTGTTTGTTGCTCTCTTTATGACTCAAACAAATGCAATTGGCGGATCTATATTAGCTGTTAGTGTTGCATCATTAGTTGATGTAGGAGCCGCTTCTGCTGACAGAATGTCTGCATATCTTTCTTCCCCTATGATAATAGGCGGACCAGTTCAATCAGTATTTGTATTATTTATATTTGTATTTCAATTAGCTTTAGTTTGGACAAAAGAATAAGAATTTTGTTTTTTAATATTTAAGGGGGTTTCGGCCCTCTTTTTTAATGTCTATATAAATCAATGACTTATAAAACCCAATGCGAGTGCAGAAGCCGAAGCCATGCTCCGAAAGGGCGGTAAGTAGAAGTGGAAGTCTAAACTTGATTAGGCTCTCACTCTTGGAGTTTTAGGCGCCACCGTATTAGATCTAATCAGATAAAGCCAAGGCAATCAGTTCTGCTGGTGATCTTCCATTTGCCACAGTCATTATTATGTATTGTTTGCCTTTATATCTATACGTGCTTGGCGGGCTTGCTTGTGAAGCTGGAAGATTGATTTCAGCGGTGATCTCGCCAGTTAATTTGTTATGCGCCCGAAATACCGGGTCACCACCAAATCCCTCACCAGCGAATAATAAAGTTTTTGTTACCACGATACCTGAACGTGTATGCTTGCCGGTACGTGGCAAGTCTACTCCTTTCAAAGCTGGATTATCTCTAATATCTTTTGGTGTTTCGCCATTTGCTATAACCCATTGATGCTGCCCGGTATTTAAATCAATAGCGGTAATTCTTCCCCAAGGCGGTTTAGCTGCAGGTATATCAAAAACTTTTAGTAGTGGTGCATTACCTGAAATATATTTAATATCAGATGATTCCGGTTCGTTAACCAATTGCATTAATCCAACGCGAGTCTGCGATGGCACAAATAATAATCCAGTTTCAGGATCAAAAGCACTGCCCTCCCAATTTGCACCACCTGTTGAATAGGGCAAGCTCAGCGTACCATCAGTACCATCAGAAGCACCTATAATTGAAGGAGGGGTGAATAATGGACCCAAACGATAATTTTTTATTAATTGTAGAACTGCATCTCGTATCTCAGGCGTATAATCAATTAGATCATCCAGGCTCACACCCTGCCTTTCAAATGGCAAAGGTAATGAAGGTATAGGCTGGGTCTTGGAAGTCCATTCTCCCGGCACATCGGTCTGAGGAACTTTTTGCTCATTGATAGGCCAAACTGGCACACCTGTTTGGCGATCAAATACGTAAACAAAACCTTGCTTTGTAACTTGTGCAACGATTCTTTTTCCGTTTGCTAAATCAGCGACTATTGGTGCTGTAGGATTATCCCAATCCCATATATCATGATGAATTAATTGATAAAACCATTGCATTTCACCCGTTCTTGCGTCCAAGGCAATTAAGCAATTAGCACATAGATTATCTCCATGACGGTCGCCGCCGTATTGATCACCAGTAGCAGACTCAACCGGTAAAAATACCAATCCTGCCTCTTCATCTGCAGACATTGGTGCCCATACTCCAGCATTACCAGTGTATAAAGCTGAATCATTGAACCATGTGTCATAGCCATCCTCATCCGGTTCAGGGATGGTATGAAATATCCATAAAAGTTCGCCAGTGCTTGCATCAAAACCCCGAACATCTCCTTTCACATTCGCTTTTGATGGTGGTCTAAAACTCACATCATGTGCTGAACCGACAACGATCACATCTCCAACAACTAAAGCAGGTGAAGTTAGACCAATATCAAGTTCCCTATTTGGCGCTCTTCTAAGTCCTTTAGTAAGATCTACCCAACCATTCTCACCAAATTCTTTGTTGGGGACCCCAGTTTCAGCATCTAGGCTTACAAGATAGTATCCAGGAGTGACTGCAATTACAGAATTATTGCCATTCTTATGCTCATAATAAGCAACTCCTTTACCGGAATCTTTTCTGGCGGCTACTTCAAAACGCTCACCTTCATTGGGTCGCCACATCCATAATGTTTGCCCTGTCTCTGCATCAATGGCTACGATGTTACGTGTTGCGCCTGCGCCAATAAAAACTTTACCGTTTCTCATAATTGGCATTGAAACATTTCTAATTTCTGCTGCAGGGCCAAAATTTTCCGCTTTCCAACGCCAAGCAATTTTTAATTCCTTAGCATTTTCTGAATTAATCTCTGTTAGAGGGGAGTATCTCTGCGCATTCAAATTACCACCAAAATTCTGCCATTCGACATCCGATAAAACCTCTTGGGTTTCTTTGAGAGTGATTTTATAATCAGAGGTTAAGAAGGCGTCATTTTTGAGTCCTATTTCTGCTTCCTTTAGCATAAATTCTACAACGTCATGATAATCTTGATCGCTCAATGAGCCTGGAGATTCTCCGGGCATGGTATTTTTGGTAACTGAGAAGAATTCACTGATGGAGCGATTGAGCCATTTATCATGAATAATATCCGTCATATTTTTGGGTGTATGACAACGAGAGCAGTGCGCTCCAAAAACTTGTTCACCCTGCGCCATAAGATCAGATGATAAGAAAAATAGCAGCAGCAACAAACCTTTTGTATAATTTTTTAGCGTATATTTCCACATCACTTGATGTAGCCAAATTAAGAGATTGGATTGATACATATTATAATGCGCAACAAGTGGTGGGTTCTTACGATCTAATCCTATACTAAGCATCCAGAAAGGGCTAGTCACGGCCTCGCTTAGAGCGCACTACAGAGCCATATAGCAGCATTCTGGACTTACCTATGCACATCCATAAATATAATAATATCAAGGCTTAGAGAATACATAAGGAGCCTCTGCATGGCTTGTTGCACGTGGTCTGGCATGTGTGGGTAATGGCGTGTAAATAGGTGCATATTACCTTACGATGTCGCCCTGATTTGAGGCCTTTGACCAACTATCTATGGGATGTTAGTCTTACTGTCTATCTAGCGTAACGGAAATTAGCGATGTCCAAGATCAGCACTTTTAAAGATGAAGCTGAAGCCTATGCTCAAATACAAGAAGCCGGCTATCATGTTTATACTTCCGACTACCCAGCCTTAAAAAATGACTTTCATTGGCACGATTTTGACGCTCTGATTTATATAACTAAAGGCGAGCTGACCGTCACGGAACAAACGTCCGGTGAGTCAATAATTTGTGGGCCGGGGACTAAATTAATCGCTGGAGCTGGCGTAGTGCATAGGGAAGAAAGTAGTGGTTACAGTGCTATTTTTGGCTTGTCTGTTGCACCCCAATCGCTAACTCAACCAGTTGAGAAGCCGCCGCCTTATTCGCACTGATTTTATAGATAGATTGGTGTGATTTTGACTGCTACTCAGGGTGTTTGTTAGCACCTAATCAGGCACTCACTCACGTGTGTTTCAGGCGGCTTGAGACTTGGGAAAGTCATATGAAGGGTGTGAAGACTAAGGTGAAGGTGGATTTGTTGGAGTAGTTGAAGCCCCCCCCCTCATCCACACGAAGCAAGGAGAACAAAGTTAAGGATGATTAGGATTTCGTTTATTTTTAATTCTGCCCTCTATCTTGCTCCCAAATACCTCAAGTCTCTCATTTAGATAAAGTTGAATTAAAAATGAACAAAATCTAGAGGGCCACTATGGCAGATTATAATGATATTCCTGACTATCACCGTGCCTCAACTCCAGTGACAACAGCATTGCCTGAGCAGGACGGCAAGCTAAATATACTCTTAGTTACTCGAGGTCACCCATTTGACCGTGATACGTTCTTTGATGTTTTCGACAGCAATCCAGAAATTCAATACTCCAATGTAGAGCATCCGGCAGCTCAATTTATGTTTAATCCAGAGATGGCCAAAAGATTTGACTGCTACGTCCAATATGATATGCCCGGTGTGCAATTTGGAGACGGAGGTCCACAGTATCCAGAACCTCCCGAATTTTATATAGAAGGCGTGCGCGCCATGGGGGAGGCTGGCTGCCCGCTTGTTATCATGCACCATGCTGCAGCCGCCTGGCCTGCATGGCCTGAGTGGGCTGAAATTGTTGGTGGCCATTTTCTCTATACGCCTATGAAGTCACGGGGTATTGATAAGCCGGACAGTGGCTATAATATCGATGTCTCCCATACCGTAAGCCCCGCCATGGATCACCCAATTACCCGTGGTATAGAACCCTTTAAAATAGTCGATGAGGTTTATCTTTCGGAAGTGTTTGAAGATTCCGTCATTCCTTTATTTACCTCAGACTGGAAATTCACACGCAACAATTTTTATTCGGCCGCCAATGCGGTTGTCCGTGGCGAACTCAATTCCAATGAAGATTGGCATCACGATGATGGATCAAATGTTGTCGGCTGGATCAAGGCCTATAAAAATGCCCCCGTGGTTTATTTGCAATTTGGTGACGGCCCTAGTGCCTATGAAAACCCGAACTTCCGGCGCATCCTAGCCCAGGCGATCAAATGGGCCTCAAGCGATGAGGCCAAGGCTTGGGCGATTGAGATGAATAGAGCTAGCAATCGATAATCGAACAGATTGATGCGTATAAGTTGGTTTAGTTATTTTATGTTTTGATACCTTTAATTGGCCAGTCTCATAGAGCCTCAGCTGATCTACTATTTAGGTGCCGATTCTGGCTGATAATTATAATAGCCTTCAAAGGGAATCATCAGGTGGGCATAGGGACTACCTTTAAACATTTGATAGGGCGCTCCTGTGGTGAAATCTGTGGTGAACGCGGCTATTGTTTCTGGATTTTTGGGCATCAACATGAGGTGAGGGCCTGATTCTACCCAGTGATCATGTTTCATCGCCATAGCTTTATTGCCACCAGGTGCTGAGTTATCTTCACCCGTATCGCCATGGAGCATCCAAATATAAGCATCTCTCTCCATATCGGGTGTTTTGCCTGCCATGTAGGCGGACGCCCACTTAAACCCTTCGGCATCGGCGCACAACGCAAAGGCATGATGTGGCGTAGAGAAACCGTCCTCAGGCATCGGTTTCGTCGCCGTGCATGTCCAGCCATTAACGCCCTCTCTAATCACCTCACCGCTTCCTGAAACAATGGCAGAAAAATTCCCTAAAAACGAGGGAGCAGCTTTTGAATAAGCCCAAATTTGCCACTCGTTAGAAGCATGGGAACCTTCAGGTTCATTGGCGTATAGACTAAATGATGCGACAAGACTCAATGAGAAAAAAACAATTGACCGTAAATACATACATTACCCCTTTTTTTTATTAATAAGCTATTTATAAGTTGTAGACTATAAATCTGCTTTAATCAATTCGCGCGCCTTGCGCGAGTAATTTTTTCTGTACTAACTTGATATCAACGTCTGCTACATCAACGCCTGTCTGAACAGAAATAGCTGCCGCTACGCCAGCACCCTGGCCATTGACGGCGCAACACATCATATTGCGCACCGCAGCATGTGAGTCCCGATCACCACCAATGCTGCGCCCGGTTACTAAAAGATGAGCAACACCTTGTGGCAGCATTGCACGGTAGGGCAGCTGAAAATAACGGCCCGTCGTGGGTAAAATGAGAATGCCATAGCCATCGATAAATTCAGGGAAGATGCCAATACTATCGTCGAACTTCCCTTGCTCACGAACATCATGTGCGGTCATATTATAGACAGCATTAATTTTCCGCGTGTCTCGGACACCAAGAGTCATGCCGAAATTTCTCAATTTGGCATTCTCGCACCCTGGGTTAAATTGCTTGAGGGCTTTTATGGCCAAAATAGCCTGTCTCCGGCCCTCCATCTCACCTTTTGTAAGGTGGTCTGGGTTGGTGGCATCGAGTCCAGCCAAATGGATCAAATTTAAATAGGTTAGGTCACCTTGATCGGTAATAGCGCCCCAGGTTCCAGTAATCGTGTTTAGATTTTCGGGTATGAGCCCTGATTTAATAGCCTTTTCAAACGGTTTCTTCAGGTAAGGCGAAAATAGCGTATCTTCTTTTCCAGAAGTTTCCATAGCCCAGCCTGGGCCACACCAGTCGAGGTAAGTATGAGGATCTGCTTTAACATCTTCTATAAAACGTTTTTTATCGACGCCACTCATTGAAAACATAACAGACGCCGCCATCATTTCTTCGACCGGCGTTTTGTGCACTATTGCGCCTGATCTATGGGCGATGTCGGCATCACCTGTGGCATCGATAACACGCTGCGCTAATATCGCCTCTCTACCAGCCTTGCTCTCGACAATAACACCTTTAATCACGCCACCTTCGACAATAGGAGCGACCATAGTTCTGTGTAACATGGGTGTAATGCCGGCCTCTTCGACCAAGACGTCGGCGACATATTTGAAGGCTTCTCCGTCTATAGCATGACTATTTGATTGGGGTTCAGGTGTCGCAGCGCCCATAGATTTTGCGCGTTGCTCAAATTCCACACCGATGCCTTCACTGTCGACAGTATTATCGTGTCGATACCATGCAAAACCTTCGACGCCCACTTGAGTAAGATTACCGCCAAAACAACCATAACGTTCAAGAAGAGTGGTCTCGGCACCTGCTCTGGCAGAGGCAATTGCCGCCGCTAAACCTCCAGGGCCACTGCCCACGACCAACACCTCGGTATGGTGAATAATGGGAGTTTCTCGCGCTGCTTCGCTAATGGTCGCCATACTTTTTGACCTTTCATTATCACTTGATCTGTTGTTGTGGTTACGTTTCGAATGGCCTTAACTATAGATTCTAAAGCGATTAAAAACTAGAGGTTACATAGCTTATGAAGTAATCGAAATGGAACAAAACTCAATTTATTTATACTTTTTTGCAATTTAAATGGAACTTTTGTGCGTAGAGTTGTCTTAAGTAATGTACATATTCTCCCCTGAACATATACGTTTATTTGCTTTTGCAAAAACCCTGAGGAATCAGGGTTTTTTTTGTCATAAATTTTTTTCTTTCAATTAGCCCAACTAGTCTCGCCTTATATAGCGATACCAACTTAGCTGTGCCGCCCTCAGAGTCTTCGTTGGCCGAAAATCGATAATCATATAATAGGCATTTCTTTCAAATGATTAATTAAATGGTCTCTAAAACTAGTGTGAGCATCAACTTTTGTCTTTCCATTTGTGAATAATTGTTACATATTAGAAGTTCTTAAAATTTTATGGTGAAGAAAATGAAAAAAATATTGATACTACTTTCAGCTCTTTTATCGCAAGGTGTTTTTGCGGAAGGCGAAGGAAAGCATGAAATGCATGCATTTTATTTCTTAAATGTAACAAATCCTGCGGTTGTTGTTGGCGCAATGGATAAATTCGCCGCTTCAGATTGTGGCAAGCAGTTGCCTGCAGATGTTGGCCTTATGGCTGAACGCATTAATGGTTCGGCAGCATCGACTCATTTCATCATAGTGTCCTATGAAAAAATGGCGGATTTCAGAAAAGCTGATGCCTTAATGCAGTCTTGTCCTGAGGGTGCAGCTATGCTTCAAGAAATTGGAAGTGGATCTGACCCAGTAACACAGTTTGCCGTCATCCCTGCGATCGAAGTTGGTGATTGGGGAAAAGATTCTATTTTCATGAAATATGATATGTCTGTGCGCGATGAAGCTGCTTATGGTGCTGCATGGACCGAACTTATGGATTCTAATGTTGCTGATGGAACAGTTACTAGCTCTTATGGTTTAAACAGAATATTTTTGGGTAACAATGACGCTTCCCATTTTGTTTATATCGGAGCTCCAGACTTTGAGACCCTAACCGCCAATCAAGCGACGCTAACGTCATCACGTGCTTTTACTAAATTTTCTAGAAAAGTGGGTAAATTAAGAAAGGTGTTAAATACTTCTTTAATAGTCCCTGTTAAAGCTTGGCCAAAACAATAGGCTTTACCTAATAAAAAAGGGGAACTTCTAAGTCCCCCTTTTTTTAAGCGCCAGCTTATAGGCGCATCCTGTTTGATCTTGATTATGACATGCGTGGTTAGATTAGATTGCCTGGCATACAGTAATGGCGGCGACTCCGTATATATCTTCTGCGCTGCAACCGCGGGATAAGTCATTAACCGGCTTTGCTAAACCCTGTAGAAGAGGGCCATACACGGCTATGTCAGATAGCCTTTGCACCAGTTTGTAGCAAATGTTGCCCGAGTTGAGATCGGGGAAAATTAAAACGTTCGCGGTTCCCTTTAATGCACTATCGGGGCATTTTTTTGCAGCGATGCTAGGCACTATTGCCGCATCGGCCTGAATTTCCCCATCCACAATAATATCCAGCCCTTCAGCCTCTACTTTTGATACGGTCAGTGCCGCTGCTTGCCTTATTTTATCTAGTGATTCGTGCTGAGCACTGCCGTGCGTTGCAAAGGATAAAAAGGCAACCTTGGGCTTTTTACCGGTCAATGTGTAATAGGTATTAGCCGATGCGATGGCTATATCAACCAATTGCTCGGCGTCTGGGTTGGGATTAACGGCACAGTCGGCAAATAGGAGTGATGAGTAGCCGGTGGGGGAAGAACTCGTAAAGTCTAAGAGCATGCTGCTACTTGCTGTTTTGATGCCTTTTGACGTACCAATGACCTGCAATGAGGCGCGAAGCATGTCACTGGTTGAGGCAACACTTCCCGCGACGACACCATCAACTAATCCTTGATGGCACATCATATTGGCGAAATATAACCTGTCATGCATGATGGCAGTGGCAGCATCCATGGTCATGCCTTTTGCTTTACGGATTTCGCAGAAATTACGAGCAAAGTCGGTAACAAGGGGAGATAACAGAGGATCAATTACGTCAAAATTACAAGCATCTACACCCGCTAAGTGGCAGGCTTGGGTAATTTCTGAGTCCGTCCCCAATACGGTGACTTGTGCAATCCCATCATTAACAATCTTATGTGCAGCTTGTATGACACGAGGATCCAGTCCCTCGGCGAAAACAAGTTTAGCTCCAGTCGTTTTTGCTTTCTCAATAATGGTATTTAATATCGACATAATGGTCTTAGTTTCTAATTTATAGAATTTTACCAAACAAGAGGACAGTGTATCCTAGGAAATACCCACCTAAGGCTGACTGTTCTTCATTGTTGCTAAACGTAGTCTTTGTATTTTTCAAGGTAACGTACGGGCTTAGATAAAGCATCGCGCCGGAACGGATCACCCAGTTCCCGGGTACACATTACTTCAATAACAGTGCTTTTACCTTCATTCATTTGCTGATCTATGGCTTTCTTGAGCGCCGGGCCAACGTCTTCTAGCTTGTCGACAATAACACCTTCAGCTCCCATCGCTTGAGCGATGCCAGCCCAACTTTCGCTAACCAGTTCAGCGGCGACAAAACGGCGATCATAGAACTCAACTTGGTTTTTCTTTTCTGCACCCCAGTCACGGTTGTGAAACACCACGGCTGTAACAGGAATGTCGTGACGCACAGAAGTCATTAATTCAGACATGCTCATACCCCAGGCGCCGTCGCCGGCATAGGCTATAGCGGGTCGATGCGGCGCTGCCGCCTTTGCACCAATAATGGTGGGTAGTGCATAGCCACAGTTACCAAAGCTCATGGGAGCAAAGAAACTGCGAGGCTTTTCAAAGCGAAGATAGCTGTGAGCTACAGAGTTAATGTTGCCGATATCGGTAGAAACCATAACGTCTTCTGGCATAGCATTTTCTAGTTCACGCAGAACTTGCCTTGGGTGTAACCATTCGCCGTCTTCGCTAGCAGCCTCTTCAATCATATCTAAGCTGTAGGGGTCTTTTTCATGGGTCCACTCGTCTAATTCTGTTTCCCACGCCTGTTTTTGAGCCGTGATCTCAGCGATACGCTCATCTCGATTCGCCTGACAATCAAGTGTTAGCTTGGATAGTCGGTCGGTTAAAGCAACCGCAGTAGCTTTCGCGTCACCACAGATACCGACAGATATTTTTTTCACCAGCCCCAACATTTTGTGATCTGCATCAATCTGAATGATTTTTGCATTTTCAGGCCAATACTCGAGCTCGTACTGAGGGAGGGTGCCAAAAGGTCCTAGGCGCGAGCCTAAGACCAAGACCACGTCAGCTTTGGATATGAGCTTCATACCAGCTTTTGACCCTTGATAACCTAAAGGGCCACACCATAGAGGGTGGCTAGCGGGGAACGAGTCATTGTGCTGATAGCTATTAACAACGGGTGCGCCAAGTAATTCAGCCAAAGCTTTGCACTCGTCAATGGCATCGGCCATGACCACACCGCCGCCAGACACCATAACAGGAAACTTCGCGGTAGATAATAGATACGCCGCTTCTCCTAGGCTCTTTTCACCTCCGGGACCACGATCCAAACGCTGTGGCTGGGGAATGTCTATATCAATATCACCGTAAAAGAAATCACGTGGAATATTTAACTGTGTGGGACCAATTTCCGACAGGGCTCGATCAAAGCAGCGAGCTGTAAACTCAGCGATGCGTTTGGGGTTGTTAACGTGTCCCTGATATTTGGTAAATTCTTGAAACATGGGTAGCTGTTGCGCTTCTTGGAATCCACCCAAGCCAATGCTCATGGTACCGGCTTCCGGCGTAATCATAACGACTGGAGAGTGCGCCCAAAATGCAGCTGCAATACCCGTGACACAGTTTGAAACGCCGGGCCCATTTTGGCCAATGACCACACCGTGATCACCAGACGCGCGAGCATAACCATCGGCCATATGAGCAGCCCCCTGTTCATGGACGACAGGGATGAGCTCAATGCCCGCTGGGGCAAAAATATCCATGGCATCCATAAATGCCGACCCCATAATGCCAAAGATCTTTGTAACGCCATTGGCGACTAGTGTTTCAACGAATGCTTCGCTAGGTGTCATACGTGCCATGATATTGCCCTGTTTTAGATTTCAAAGTGTCTATTTGTGAAGCCGAAAATCAAACCCCATATTTCTAGGCGTAGCTTAGTAAGTCAGCTAGGTAAAGGGTAGAACCAGTTTATACCGTTCTATTGTTCCAGCCTAGCTTAGCTGGGTGATTAGATCTGCAAGCAGTTTTATTCCAGGTCTTATTTGTTCCGTTTTTATAGCGGAAAAACCCAATCTAAAGAAATGCGTAGGGGGTCTTGGGCCATAAAAATGTAGGTCCCCGGGCTCAATAATAATACCTATCTTTTTAGCTTCTGCGGCAAGTACTCGAGCATTCAAGGTTTCTGGACCTTCAATCCAAAATGATGAGCCGCCAAATGCAGTAGTTGCTACTGATACCGGCATGATATTGCTGAGTTCCTCTGACATTATTTCAAATCTCGCCTTGTAGGTACGATGCAGATTTTTTATCAAAGATTCATGATAACCCCGAGATAAAAACAGGGCCATGGAATGTTGGTTGTTTGCAGCAGGGTGGCGCAGCATTAGGCGCCGCAGAGCTCGAAGCTCTGAAATGAGTTTGGCTGGTCCAACCACATAACCCATTCTCAGGCCGGCTGATATGGTTTTAGATAGACTACCTATGTAAAGCACACGGTTATTAACATCTAAACTTTTCAATGCCGGCAGAGGATTAGATTGGTAGTTAGATTCGCTTTCGTAGTCGTCTTCTAACAGTATGATGTCGTTTTTTGCAGCCTGATCGAGCAAAGCCCGACGATTTCCCAGCGGCATGGTGACAGTGGTTGGCGACTGATGACTAGGGGTGACGTATATGTAATCGCAGTCGTTTATATGACTGTTAACGATTAGACCTTCGTTGTCTACAGGTAGCGGTTTAATAGCGCTGTTACCTAGGGCGACTATGTTACGCACATCAACGTAACCGGGGTCTTCTAAACCAATGGTGCTGCTTTTATCAAACAGCATTTCGGCGAGTAAGTAGAGTGAATGCTGAGCGCCCACTGTGATTAAAATTTCGTCTGGATTGGCCCATACCCCTCGTCTAGGTAGCAGTCGTTTCTGTATCTGTTCAATCAAGAGGGGGTCATCAGCATCAGACTTATCCACAGACCAACTTTGAATGGCTTGTACGCTGACTGCATCGCGACAACATTCGCGCCAGTTATTCAGAGGGAATAGATCACTGCCTATTTGTCCATAGATAAAGGGGTAGGGGTATCGTTGCCAGTCTCTGGGTTTTTCTATATTGCCAAATCTAGAGGGTTCTAATTTGATCCGTTCGGCCCAGTTGGGTTGATATAGGCCCTTTCCTAATTCAGCGCGGGCCGGCGCTTGGGCATAGCCTTGTAAAATGTCGGGATTAACAAAATAGCCGCTACGTTCCTTGGAGATTAAGTAACCATCGCTAACTAATCGCTCGTAGGCCAAAATAACGGTATTGCGACCGACGTTAAGTTGACTTGATAAATTGCGGCTAGAAGGTAAGGGTAGATCGGCCGGCAGATTACCGTTAACAATAGCGCGGGTAATTTGCTCAATAATCTGTTTTTGCAGGCTGTGCTCGCTATTTGCGTCGAGGTGGAATAGCGCGTCTAGAGACATGGTTAATAGCTCAAATAAAAGCGGTTAATACGATAATATAACCGCTTTTATCCGATTGTCACACCTTAGCTGTCATTTCTCTGGGATGTATTTGCTGTTGTACTTGTTTAGCTCTCTTTTAACTAAGGGAGCTAGCATATACAAACCAATAATATTAGGCACACAGATTAGGAATACTAAGGCGTCTGAAAAGTCTAAAACTGCATCTAGCTGAATACTGCAACCCAGGGCGACAAACAAACAAAAAACGAACTTAAACAGATTGCTCGCCCAGGCCTTTTCACCCACTAGATAGGTCCAACCCTTTAATCCGTAGTACGCCCAAGCGATCATCGTGGAAAATGCGAAGAGCATTCCGGCAATGGCGATTAAATAAGGAGACCAAGATATGTTCCTGGCGAAGGCGGCAGAGGTCATTTCAATACCCCCAAGACCTTGGGCAAAGGAGGGCTCATAGTAGAAAGTAGTCACGATGACTAACGCCGTTAGGGTGCAAATAACAACGGTGTCGATAAAGGGCTCGAGTAAGGACACATAACCTTCAGTAATGGGTTCTTTTGTGCGTACAGCAGAGTGGGCGATAGATGCCGACCCGATACCCGCCTCGTTTGAAAATACTGCGCGTTGAAAGCCGACAATCATTACACCAATGGCTCCACCACTCATACCTTCAGGACTAAACGCGTCACTAATAATGGCGTTGATTGCATAAGGAATAGCTTCATAGTTCATCCCAATAATAGTGATGGCGCTGACACAGTAAAGTATTGCCATAAAAGGAACGATCTTACTAGTTACTCTGGCAATGCTTTGAATACCTCCCAGTATCACTAGACCCACCACAGCTCCAAGCAAAAGCCCAAACAGCCATGCCTTGTCTGCAAACCAACTGCCTTCTGCACCACCCGTGACATTAACAAATTGCATGTAGGCTTGGTTGGATTGGAACATATTGCCAATGCCTAAACAGCCAAGCACTATACCTAGAGCATAAAAGCGGCCAATGAATGCGCCGGCTTTGCTCCAATTTTTTTCGGCAAAGGCATATTCCAAATAATACATAGGCCCACCAGAGACCGAACCATCTGGATTTTCACGACGCAGTAAAACACCTAAGGTGCACTCGATAAACTTAGTCGACATGCCCAGTAGGCCAGCAATAATGATCCAAAACGTTGCGCCTGGACCACCTATGGATATTGCAACGGCCACGCCACTAATATTACCAATACCGACAGTTCCTGAGACGGCGGTGGTTAATGCCTGAAAGTGAGATACTTCGCCAGGGTCTTTAGATTTCGAATCGTTTCCTTGTACCAATTTAAGGGCATGGCTAAAACCACGCAAATTAATAAATTTAAAGTACAGGGTAAAATACACTGCAGCAAATATGAGCCAGGCGACAACGAGGGGAATGTCGGTGCCAAAGGCGGACACACTGTGAAAGACGATAGCCGAGATAAAGCTTGTGATTGGTTGCACTGAATTGTTAATGAATTCGTCAATGCCTTGTTGTGCAAATGCCATGGGTGAAAAAAACGAAACAACAAGAAGACTTAAATAAGAAGATAGGGGGAATTTATGTCTCAGCACCTTGTTTTTAGTCTTAGTCGCGCTGGTTACGTCTTCTTTGTTCATAATCTTACCTTGCGGTGATTAACGATATTTTGGTTAATGTAGTCATTTGCTCTATAGCATAACCCAAGCCAAAACCAGGCCGCCAAGGAATAGGCTTTCAGACAAAACCATAGCCACCGGACGCCAGCCGATATTGAACAATCCCTTAAACGAGGTTTTCATACCTAAAGCCGCGATAGCGACCACGAAGCAATCTTGAGATATGGTATTCATAACCTCGGCGGCGGCTTGGGGTATCCAGCCAATATTGTTAATAATGGCGAGTAATACAAAGCCTAATAGAAAGTAGGGCGGTGATAGCTTTGTGCGAACTTCAGATGCAGCGCGCTGTTTTGTAAAGATCAGCAGGAATATCCAAGCCATCGGTATTAGTAGGGCGACTCGGAGCATTTTAACAATCATAGCGACATAACCGACGTCTTCAGAAATGGAGTATCCAGCGCCAATAACATGAGACACGTCATGTATGGATCCACCAATAAAAATCCCCATTTGTTGACTGCTTAAGCCTAGAAAGCTGGCCAGAACGGGGTAGACGACCATGGCAATTGCACCAAAAGTTGCCACCATGACAACGGTTAAAAGGGTGTAGTGCTCTATTTCTTTGCTTTTGGGCATTACTGAGGACAGTGTCATCGCTGCAGATATGCCGCATATCCCGACAGCACCGCCAGATAGCATTCCAAATCGATAGTCGAGTTTTAGAGCTTTAGCGATGAGTGCGCCAAACAGAATGGTTGCAAACATGCAGCCAACCACAACTAGTGCGGTTACCCAGCCCAGGGCGAGGACATCACCAAACAGAATTTTTGAGCCGAGTAAAATAACGCCAAAACGCAATACTGTACTTGAGCAAAAGTCTATTCCTGGAATGGAATATTCAGATTCACTAAGGAAATTAACTGACATCCCCAATATGAGAGCAAACAACATGGCAGGTGCCCCATAGTTCAGGGCCAGAAACTTGGAGGCCAGAGCAACTAAAATACAGGCAATTATCCCCCGAAATTTATTTTTGTGGCGGGATAAAGCA
>Ga0066606_10000814_pt1 | contig 19422 bp, 19 predicted proteins | sample SaaInlV_DNA_100m_FD_60386 | JGI IMG/M metagenome (GOLD analysis project Ga0066606, IMG submission 60386) | Marine microbial communities from expanding oxygen minimum zones in the Saanich Inlet - SI075_LV_DNA_100m | ecosystem: Environmental > Aquatic > Marine > Unclassified | place: British... | reverse complement strand
GTTCACCAAGAGAGTTAACCACTCTTCCAAGCAAGGCCTCCCCAACAGGCACCTCTAAAATCTTGCCTGTGGTTTTAACCTCTGCACCCTCTGATATGTGTGTATAACTTCCCAACACCACCGCTCCAACAGAGTCTTGCTCTAGGTTTAAAGCTAGACCAAAGGTTTCTCCTGGAAACTCAATCATTTCCCCATATTGCACGTCGCTCAAACCATGGATTCTTGTAATTCCATCGGTCACAGCTACAACTGTGCCAACGTCTGAAGACTGAGCCTCGCCTTCAAAATTTTCTATTTTATTTTTAATCAATTCGCTGATTTCAGAAGCTTTCATTGCCATTGTTTTTCCTTGTTAATTAATCAAAAAGCGAGTCATTTTTTTAAGTTGGGACCTTACGGAACCATCTATCATATGATCGCCTATTTTAACAACTGCGCCGCCTATAAGTGTTTCGTCAACGCTGCTGTTTAGCTTAATGTTTTTGCCTAGTTTTTTGTTTAAGGCTTGTTTTATTTGCTCTACATCATCTTCTGGAAGTTTTGCAGCAGAGGTTAGAAAAACCTCCGAGGTTTGCTCCGCTTGTTGTTTTTTTTGTTCGAACTGGCTTGAGACCATCTTCAGTGTGTTTAGCCTTTTGTTTTCAGATAACACGTTTAAAAAATTTGAGAACAGTTGTTTGCTCTTGTCGCTATCAGTCTCTGCTGTGCAAAGCTCAAAAAACACTTCCGAGATTGTACTTTTGTTTAAGCCCGGTGTTTTTATAATCGTTTTAATAGCTTCTTGATCTAAAAGCTCAGATGATTTTTTTAAAAATACAGACCACTCGCTAAGCGTTTCTGTGTTGTTGGCGATATCAAACGCTGCTGCTGCATAAGGTCTAGCTATTGTTCTTAATTCTTCCATAGTTATAGTTTTTTAACCAACGAGTCCAGCAGTCCTTTGTGGTCGTCTTGTTTTATTTCTCTGGATAGTATTTTCTCAGCGCCTGACACAGCCAGGGTTGCAACCTGTCCTCTTAGCTCTTCTTTAAGCTTAGACACTTCTTGCTCGGCCTCTTCTTTTGCTGATGTGACAATTCTGTTTCTTTCATTGTCTCCGTCTGCTTTTGCCTCTACGACAATGTTAGAAGCCCTGGTATTTGCCTGGTCAAGAATTGTAGAGGCTTGTTTTTTTGCCTCTGTTATTAGTTGTGTTACTTCTGATTCAGCGTCCAAAAGCTGTTTTTGCCCCTGATCAGCTGCTGCCAAGCCGTCTGCTATGTTTTTGTTTCTTTCGTCTATGGCCTCCATAATCATTGGCCAAATAAACTTCATGCTAAACAGCACAACGACAGCGAAAACCACCATCTGTATAAGTAATGTAGCGTTCAAACTCATTTAATATGCTCCGTTTTAAACCTTAATGGTTTCGAACTATGACAAATAAGGGTTTGCAAAAAGCAAAAAGAGTGCGATACCAACTCCGATCATTGTTACGGCATCTAGTAAGCCAGCAACGATGAACATTTTTACTTGCAACATGGGCACCATTTCTGGTTGTCTAGCAGAACCCTCTAGGAAGCGTCCGCCCAACAATCCAAAACCAATTGCGGTTCCTAGCGCACCCATACCTATAAGTATGCTGACTGCTAGCAAAGTCATTCCTTGTACAAAATCCATTTTTATCTCCTTAAATTAAATATAGTATTAAAAATTAGTGTTCTTCGTGTGCCATGCTTAGGTACACAATTGTCAGCATCATAAAAATAAATGCCTGCAATAAAATTATTATTAGGTGGAAAAGAGCCCATATCAGGCCGAGGACAAACTGCATCAAAGCAAAAGGTATAACGCCAATGTCAAATAGGTAAGTAATGCCTTGCCCAGCAGTAAATATAGCTATAATCATAAAGATTAGTTCGCCCGCATAGAGGTTTCCAAACAAACGAAGGCCAAGCGAAATTGGCTTAGCTATTTCTTCAATTATTTTAAGCAATAAATTAAACGGCATCATTGCCTTGCCAAATGGCTGAAAGGCTAGCTCTTTAGCAAAGCCGCCAAGGCCTTTGATTTTTATGCTGTAAAAAAGAATCAAAAGAAACACTGTTATAGAAAGGCCAAATGTAACATTGAGGTCCGCACTGGGAACCACTCTCATGTATTTCATTCCTATTAAGTGCGATTCGCCAATCAATGGCAGCATGTCTATTGGCAACAAATCCATAAAGTTCATTAAAAAGACCCACGTAAAAATTGTCAGCGCTAGAGGCGCTATTAATTTGCTGGACCCGTGGTAAGTATCTCTCACTTGCTCGTCAACAAACTCAATGATCATCTCTACAAAGCTTTGCCACTTTGATGGTGTGCCTGCTGTTGCTTTTCTTGCTGCTGAATAAAAAGCCACCAAAAAAATTATTGCCATTAAAACCGAATAGAAAACGCTATCTACATGGATCGTCCCCAAAGCTGTGTTTGCGGTGCAATGAGAAAGGTGGTGGGAGATATACTCATTTGCTGAGAATGCAGTTTTTTCTGCATGGGTGTCGCCAAAACAACTAGTGCCTTCAGCCGAGTAAGCCTGGCCCGACCCTATTAAAAGAATAAATAAAAGGGTTGTTTTTAAAAAACTAATTTTGTTCATTTTTCTTGTTTACTTATACAACCAATAATGACAACCAATATACAAAAACGGCAACAATATACCCTATTATCAAAGGGAAAAACATGGCTTTTAAAAAGATTATGGAAGCTCCAAAGAGAGCACCCGTTATTATGAACTTGAGCGCCTCCATCAAATACAGTGAGTTCACTATCTTTTTCGGCTCAGACTCTAGTGGGCTAAACACCAGTTTGAACAAGTGTGCTGACGAGAAAAGAGCTATCAAGGTTCCCGTGATTGCTGATTTTGCGCTCAATGGTCCGGAAAAATATAAAAACAACAGGGCTGATAGCGAGCCTAATATCAGTTGTGTAAAAAGAATGCTTAACGCTGTGCTTCTTGGGTTTTCAAACATCTTTTTGGTTTTTTGTTATTGGTTCTGACTGAGGCTTTTTATTTTATTCTCTCCAAAATACCCTCGAGCTCGTCAACACTCGAATAATTGATAGTGAGCTTGCCTTTTCCTGTGCTGGCATGCTGGATTAAAACCTTGGCGCCAAGCTTTTCTGTTAGCTCTTTTTCAAGCGAAAGAATGTCATTGTCTTTGGTTTGGGTTGTTTTGGTTTTTTTTCTGCCTTTGTTTTCTATTATCCCTCTGACAAGAGCTTCTGTTTCCCTAACAGACAGGCTTTTTTCAATCGCTAGGTTCGCCACCTCGAGCTGCATAGAGTGGTCAGTTATGGCTAATATTGCCCGCGCATGTCCCATGCTGATTTTTGACTCATTGACTAGGTTTTGCACAGCGCTTGGAAGGTCCAAAAGCCTCAATATGTTTGAGATGCTCGCTCGTGCTCTGCCTACTGCGTTCGCGACCTCTTGGTGGGTCATCTCATATTCCACAATTAGTCTTTGAAAGGCGTTAGCCTCTTCGAGTGGGTTGAGGTTTTCTCTTTGGATGTTTTCTATTAAGGCAATAGCAACAGCGTCTGCGTCTGTCATTGTTTTGATTACAACGGGGATTGATTCTAGGCCTGCCAACTGGGCCGCTCTCCATCTCCTTTCTCCCGCAATAATCTCATACCTTATTCCTGTTGCTGAGTCCTGGGTGGCTCTTTTTCTTACAACGATTGGCTGTATAACGCCCTGAGCCTCTATGGATTGGGATAGCTCTTTTAGCTGCTCCTCTTTTATAGACATTCTTGGCTGAAAAGGGCCAGGGCCTATCTCCTCTATATTAAGATCATGAACACCCTCTTTAGGTTTTTTGTTCTGCTCTTCTTGGGAGGTTCCCAATAACGCCTCTAACCCCCTGCCTAAGCTTTTTCTTTTTTCATTCATTGTGTTCTAATTTTAACGACAAAAAAAATCATTGCATGGTTTTTTTAACAACCTCTTTTGCTAGTGAGACGTAAGCCTTTGCCCCCATACACTCTGGGTCATACGCTATTGCTGACAAACCAAAGCTAGGAGCTTCGGCAAGGCGAACATTTCTGGGGATTGAGGTCCAAAAAAGCTTGTCTCCAAAGTATCTTTTTAGCTGTCCTGAAACCTCTCCTGCCAAGCTGTTTCTTGAGTCAAACATAGTTCTAACAACTCCGTTGATTTCGAGCCCTGGGTTAACCGTCTCTTTAATTTTGTATATAGTCTCCAAAACACCTGTCATTCCCTCAAGGGCGTAATACTCACACTGCACAGGAATGATAATGTTGTTGCTCGCTGCCATTGCATTTAGCGTCAATATGTTCATTGATGGCGGAGAATCTATTACTATATAGTCAAATTTTTCTTGGGCTTCGATAAGGGCTTTTTTTAATAAAAACTCCCTGTTTTCATATTCCAAAAGCTGGATTTCAGCTGCCATCAAATCATTGTTTGCTGGCAGCAATGAAAACTTGTTTTTTCCAGAGCCAATCATGGTTTCATTCGCGCTAGATTCTCCTATCAAAACATCATAAATAGACCGCCTAATGGCTTTTTTTTCTACGCCACAAGCGCTGGTAGCGTTGCCCTGTGAGTCAAGGTCTATCAGTAGTGTTTTTTTGCCCAAGGTCTCTAGTGCGGCGGACAGGTTGACAGAGGTTGTGGTTTTCCCAACACCTCCTTTTTGGTTTGCAATGACTATGGTTTCAGCCACCTTTGTGTTTCCTGGTTATTGTTATTAAATGTCTTTCTGCCTCAAGATAGGGTACATCAATTTTTTTTATTTGTGCAACGGTCCACGCTTTGTTGAGGTCTCTTATTTCGCTCTCTGGGTTTTTTCCCTTCATGGCATAAAGGCTTCCATCTTTTTTAAGCATGTGCTTAGTCTTTTCAACAAAGTAATTCAGGCTTCCAAGCGCTCTTGAAATGATAGCGTCAGCGCCTTGTTTTAAGGACACTTCTTCTGCTCTTTTGTCAAAAACAATTGTGTTTTGAAGCTCTAACATTTTGGCAGCCATTACAATAAACTTTGCTTTCTTTTTTTTTGACTCCACCAAAATAATTTTTTTGTTTGGTTGGGTTATTGCCAAAGGGATGCCTGGAAAGCCCGCTCCAGAGCCTACATCCACAACCGTTCTTCCTTTTATATGGCTGGACACGCTTAGTGAGTCTAAAAGGTGTTTTACAATTGCGTCCCTATGATCTTTAATCCCGGTTAAGTTGAATTTTTTATTCTCGGCTAAAACATGGTTTAAAAAAAGGTCTAGCTTGTCCTTTTGACTTTGGTCAACACTGATTCCGATCGTCTGAATTCCTCTTTCTAATAGTGCCTTGTTGGAGTTCATCTCAGCTTATGAGCCGTCTATATTAACGATTATTCTTCCTACAACGCTTGCATCTAGGTATTGTTGAAACTCTCCATCTAGCTCTTCTAGGCCTATCTCTTTGTTAATTATTGAGTCAATGTGCTGTGGCATCATTTCTTTTGAAATCTTATCCCAAACCTTTTCTTTTGTTGCCTTGGGAAGTGTTGTTGAGTTTACGCCTAGCAAGTTTACGCCTCTTAAAATAAAAGGCATTACATTGGTTTCCAGTTTATAGTTTAAAGCTAGCCCTATGCTTGCAACATTTCCTTCCTCCGCTGTTGATCGCAACAACCAAGATAAGATGTTGCCGCCAAGGTTATCTATGGCTCCGCCAAAAGAAGCGCTCTCTAGTGGTCTCCCCTCGGTGTCTATCTCGTCGAAAAACCTAACCGATGCTGCTCCTATTTTTTTTAAATAGTCTTCGTTATTTTTTTTGCTTGTAATAGCAATGGCCTCATATCCCAAAGAAGAAAGCATATCTATTGCTATGCTTCCAACCCCTCCAGTGGCTCCCGTTACCGCTATAGGTCCTAGATCGGGGCTTTGGTTATTAAGGTCCATTTTGTAAATTGCTAAAGCGGAGGCAAACCCAGCTGTTCCAATGGCCATTGCTGTTCTTGGTGTTATGTTTTTAGGAATCTTAATTGTTGCGCTGCTGGAAAGTCTTGAAAACTCGGCGTAGCCGCCATCGTTGGTCTCGCTTAAGCCAGAGCATGCGGCCAACACTTTGTCGCCCGCCCTGAAAGCGGGGTCAGCTGACTCTACAACAGTGCCTGCAACATCAACGCCTCCAACGAGAGGAAACTTTCTTAGTATTTTCCCCGCTCCTGTCGCAGCAAGGGCATCTTTATAGTTGATGCTTGAAAAGCTATTTTTTACAACCACCTCTCCTTCGGTAAGGTCCTCTAGGGCTATTTGCTCTAAGCTTGTTTTGATGATCTTTTCTTCTTGGTGAATTCTAAACGCTCTAAAGCTACTAGGGTCGCTCATTGCTTTCTCCTTTTTTTCATTGGTGTTTCTATGGCTGACAAATTTACTGCTGCGACATTCTCTTTACAAGTTTTTGTTGTTCTGTTTTTGGGTCTGGAACCGGCACCGCCTCAAGCAGCTTTTTAGTATATGGCTTTTTAGGGTTATAAAAAACATCTCCTGTTTTCCCTGACTCCACTATTTTTCCCTTTTGCATAACAACGACCCTGTCACATATTTTTTTTACTACGGCTAGATCGTGCGCTATAAAAATCATGGTTAGCTTTCGTTTTAGTTTGATATTGAGCAGAAGATCTATAATTTCTGACCGTATTGAGGCATCAAGAGCGCTCACTGCTTCATCGCAAATCAATAATTGTGGTTTTGGCATTAACGCTCTTGCTATAGCTATTCTTTGGCATTGGCCGCCAGATAGTTCGTGGGGGTACCTTCCTAAAAAGTTGGCATCAAGTCCAACCTCTATGATGGCATCTTCCACATCTTGCTCAATAGAGTCTTGGGTCATACCAGGAAAAAAAGAGTCTAGCGGCTCTGCTAGCGCCTCAAAAACTGTCATTCTTGGGTTTAAGGACGAGTAAGGGTCTTGGAAAACCACTTGCATTTTTTTTCTCGCTTTTTTCATTTCCTTTTTATTTAGCTCGGCCAGGTTTGACCCAAACAAATCAATTGTCCCGCTTGTTGGCTCAACAAGTCTTAGTATGTTTTTTGCTAGTGTTGATTTTCCGCTACCCGACTCTCCAACCACACCAAGAATCTCGCCCTCAAACACCGACAAAGAAACTCCATCTACTGCTCTTAGATACTCTTGTTTAGAAAACATTGTTTGTTTGGGCATCGGAAAAAGAACGCTCAGCTTGTTTACACTTGCTGTTATGTTGCTCTCTTGGTTGTTGGTCGGCCTTGATGACCTCGTGTCTAGGCTCATCTCTTTCGATTTGGCGAGAAGCTCTTTTGTATACTCAGCTGTTGGCGTATAAAAAACCTGCTCTAGATCTCCGGTTTCCTGCTCCACTCCATCTTTCATGACCAAAACCTTTTGGCAGCTTCGAGCCACCACCCCCAAATCGTGTGTGATCAAGATAAGCGACATTGCGAGTTTCTCTTTCATCTCTAAAAGCAGGTCAAGAATTTGCTCTTGAACAGTTACGTCAAGAGCGGTTGTTGGCTCGTCTGCGATTAGCAGTTTTGGTTTTGTTACCAACGCTGAAGCTATCATGACTCTTTGTCTCATTCCGCCGGACAACTCAAAAGAATAGCCGTCAAACCTTTGGGTCGGCCTGGGAATCTTTACTGCGTCAAGCATCTCAATGCACATCTCTTTTCTTTCATTTTTATTTAGCTTTGTGTGTCTTTTTAGAACGCCCGACATTTGTTTTCCAATAGAAACATATGGGTTTAGTGCGCTCATAGGGTCTTGGAAGACCATGCCAATGTTTTTTCCTCTTATTTGGTTTAAAGCCTTTGTGTCAATGCCCAAAATCTCGCGGCCATCAAAAACAACGCTCCCTGTTGCTCTTCCATTGCTTTCTAGTAAGCCCATTATAGACAGCACTGTTTGGCTTTTGCCTGAGCCAGACTCACCAACTATGCCCAAGCTTTGATCTGTATGTAGGCTAAAACTTAGGTTTTTTACAGCTTGTATTTTTTCGCCTCGTGAGGCGAACCCGACACAAAGGTTTGAGGCTTTTAGTAGCTCAGTCATTTTGCCTGGTCCTATCTCTTGGGTCTAACGCATCACGAAGACCATCCCCAATAAAATTAAAACAAAACAGCGTTGTGGCCAGAAAGGTCCCTGGAAAAACCAGCATCCAAGGAGAGGTTTCCATTTGCTTTGCGCCTTGATTAACCAGTGCTCCCCAAGATGTCATTGGCTCTTGTACGCCTAATCCAAGAAAGCTCAAAAAAGACTCCACCAAAATAACCTGCGGAACAGTTAGGGCAACATACACCACAACTAGGCCTAAAAGATTGGGAACAATATGTTTAAAAACTATCTTAATCGTGGATGTGCCTCCTGCTCTTGCTGCTTCAACAAACTCTTTGCCTTTGAGGTTAAGGGTTTGTCCTCTTACTATTCTGGCGATGTCTAGCCAATTTACAGCCCCAATAGCAACAAAAATTAGCAAAATGCTTCGACCAAAAAACACCATTAACAAGATAACAAAAAACAAGAAAGGCATCGCGTAAAGAACGTCTACTATCCTCATCATTATGGCATCTGTTTTTCCCCCAAGATAGCCAGATGTGGCCCCATAAGAAACGCCTATAAAAACACTAACCAGGGTTGCAACAAGGCCCACCATAAGCGATATTCTTCCGCCGTGCATAACCCTAACAAACAAATCTCTTCCTAGGTCGTCTGTTCCAAAAATATGTCCGCTTGTAAGGCTTGGTTTTGCAGAAAGCTGGTACCAGTCTGTTTGATCAATAGCAAAAGGGCTTAATAAGGGGCCAACGATAACCAAAACAACCATAATCATCATTATTACAAAAGAAAAAAGCGCTGCCTTGTTCTGCCTTAAGGCGCCCCATGCGTCTGCCATTAGCGAGTTGTTTTTTTTCATCTGCTTGTCCTGATCTTGGGGTCAACAAAACCATACAAAACATCAACCAGTAAGTTAAAAGCAATTATCAAGCAGCCATAAAATACCACCACCCCCATTACCAAAGTATAGTCTCTGTTTAATGCGCCCTGCACAAAGTAGCGGCCTAGGCCCGGCAAACCAAAGATTTGTTCTACCACAACCGAGCCCGTAATAATTGCTGCAGTAGCTGGGCCTATGTATGAAATAATTGGCAAAAAGGTTGGTTTTAAAACATGGCTAAATACAATACTTTTCATTGGTATTCCTTGTGCCTTTGCCGTTCTTACAAAGTTGCTGCTAAGCACTTCAATCATAGAGCCCCTGGTTAGCCTTGCTATGTATGCAACCTGGGGAAGGGCTAGCGAAATAACCGGTAGCACCATGTTTTCTATGCTGCCATTGTTGTACCCTCCGGCAGGAAGGATGTTGTATGCGATTGCAAAAAACAAAATCAACAGTGGGGCCATGACAAAGTTTGGAATCGAGATGCCAGCCATTCCAAAAAACATAGCGATGTAGTCTATTTTGGTGTTTTGTTTTAGCGCTGCGATAGTCCCTATTAGGGAGCCAAAAAAAAGGGCGATGATTATAGCGCTGAGGCCCAGCCTTAAGGACACAGGGAAGCCTGATGCTATGAGCTCCGTTACTGTAAAATCCCTATATTGAAATGACGGGCCAAAATCTCCCTGTAAAATATCACCAATATACTTTAACAGTTGGACGTGTATTGGGTCGTCTAGGTTGTATGCTGCCCTAAGGTTTGCTTCCACCTCTACCGGCAAAGATCTTTCCATGTCAAAAGGCCCGCCTGGTGCTGCCTTAACTAATAAAAAAGCAAAACAAATAAGTGCCAACAAAGTGGGGATCGCACCCAAAAAACGTGACGCAACAAATTTTAAAGTGTTCATTTTTGTTGTTCTTTTTCTCTTTTCAAGATCTTGACGTATTTTGAATAATGGTGATCCATAACGTTGTCCTCTAGGCCCACTACCCAAGGCTTGATCATGTGCTGACTAACGTAAAAATAAAGCGGGATAATTGGAAGGTCCCTTGTGAGCACTTTTTCTGCAGCCCTTAAGTCGTCTAGTCTTTCTTCTCCAGCGTTTTTTGTGGCTGCCAAATCAACCAGATCATCATATTCTTTGCTGTTGTACCCCGGGTGGTTCATTTCATTTTCCGAGTGCATCATTTGGCTGAAGGTATTAGGGTCATCATAGTCTCCAATCCAACCGGCTCTAAATATTTGTGTTTCTTTTTGGAGTCTTCTTGTTTCTAAGAAGACTTTCCACTCTTGGTTTCTAAGTGTTGTTTTCGCTCCGAGGGTTTGCTTCCACATTGCAGCCACCGCCAATGCTACTTTTTTATGGTTCTCGCTAGTGTTGTATAGAACCTCTATCTCTAAAGGCATTTCTTTGTTGTATCCTGCTCTTTTATAAAGTCTAAGGGCCTCTGCCTCTCTTTCTTCTTTGCTCCATTTGGCCCACTCTGGCTCTTGAGGCTGGAATGTTTTAACCGGGGGAACAAAGCTATAAGCTGGAATTTGTCCAGCGCCAATGACGATGTTTACAAGTATATCTCTATCGATTGCCATGTTGAGCGCCTTCCTTAGGTCTGGGTTGTTTTTGAAGGGGGGCTTGGTGTTGTTAAAGCCATAGTAATAGCTGCCGAAATAAGGGGCGACCCTATACTCTTTTGCCATGCATGCTTTTATTAGCGGAAGCTGCTCCAATGGTATGGTATCTGTAAAGTCTAGTTCGTTTGCTCTATATCTTTTGAGGGCAGAGTTGGGCTCATCAAGTGAATAGTAATAAGCCGCGCTGAGTGTTGTGTTTTCGCTATCCCAATATTGATTGTTTTTAATAACCTTAATGTGTGATTGGACGCGCCACTCTTCTAGCTTAAAGGCCCCATTGCTTATAAGGTTTCCCGGCCTTGTGAAAAACTGCCCTAATTCTTCTACGCTAGGCCTATGTACCGGATAGGTTGTGGAATGAGTTAAAAGACTCAAAAAGTATGGTGTTGGTTCCTCTAGCTCAATCCTTAGGGTTTTTTCGCTATCGGCGTATACGCCCAACCGTTCGGGTTGCATCTCTCCCAACACAATAGCTCTAGCATTTTTGATGGGATAAAGCATGCTCGAATAGTTGGAAAGCGTTTTTGGGTCAACGCTTCTTCTCAAAGAATAAACATAATCATGGGCTGTGAAGTTATCGCCATTGCTCCACTTTGCGTTTTGCCTTATTTTAAAAACATATTTTTTTGCGTCTGCGCTCACAGTCCAAGACTCAGCTACTCCTGGGGTGTATTCCCCGCTTGGTAGCTCAATGACCAGGCCCTCAAACAGGTCCCTTAAAACATTTGAGGCGGGAACACCTTCTGCTCTATGTGGATCCAGTGTGCCGGGCTCAGCGCCATTGTTTTTTCTTAGCACTTGTTCTGCTGCAAGCTCGGAGCCATTTGTGCCACCATAAATTTCGTGGCTCTCAACGATACACTCTATCTCTCCTTGCTCTCCACAGCTTGCCAAAAAAAGAATCGCTAATATTGTCAGTGTGCTTTTTTTCATCGTTTTTATGCTCTTTTGCTTTTTTCTTTTTTTAGGTGAACCAACAAGACCGAGAGTGAGGCTGGGGTGACGCCCTGAATTCTAGCAGCATGCCCGATTGTCTTTGGCGAAAAGGCTTCTAGTTTCTGTTTTACCTCATTAGAAAGTCCTGGGAGCTTTGAGTAGTCAATGTCTCCTGGAAGCCTTGTTTCTGAATATGCCTCTTGTTTTTCAATCTCCTTGGTTTGTCTCTTCATGTAGCCTTCGTATTTTGCTTCTGTTTCAATTTGTTCATCAACTAGCTCTTTGGAGAGGGGCTCCTCCGACTCATAGCCTTCTCTTTTTTTGATGCTAGTTAAAAGGTCTTTGTATTTTACTTGGGGTCGCTTCAATAAATCATAGGCCGTCTTTTCTGTTGTTTCTTTCTTGGCATTTTTGTCTATTTTTTTCACCTCATCGGACGACAGCCGAGTCTTGGTTAGTCTGTTTTTTTCAGCGTTAATTTTTTCTTGTTTGTTTAAAAAGAGTTCCCACCTCTCATTTGAAACAAGTCCCATTTTTCTTGCAACAGGTGTTAATCTTTGGTCCGCGTTGTCCTCTCTTAGCATCAACCTATGTTCAGCCCTGCTGGTGAACATTCTATAAGGCTCATTTGTCCCTCTTGTTATTAGGTCGCTTGAAAGAACGCCAATATAGGCCTCGCTTCTTTTTGGCACCCAGCTATCTTTTTCCTTGATTGCAAGGCCAGCATTGATTCCTGCCAGAAGGCCCTGGGCTGCAGCCTCTTCATATCCGGTTGTCCCATTAATTTGGCCAGCAAAATAGAGTCCTTTTACTTTTTTTGTCTCAAGGCTTTCCAAGAGGTCTCTTGGGTCAAAGTAGTCGTATTCAATTGCGTAGCCGGGTTGTGTGATTACAGCTTTTTCAAAGCCGTCTATGGTTTTGAGAAATGCCTTTTGTGCATCAATGCTCAAGCTTGTTGAAATTCCATTTGGATAAACCTCTTTAGAGGTCAGGCCCTCTGGTTCTATAAAAATCTGATGTCTAGACTTGTCTGCAAACTTTACAACCTTATCCTCTATAGAGGGACAATATCTTGGACCAACGCCCTCTATGGAGCCGGTGTACATGGGGGAGTCACTGAGTGAGGACTTAATAACATTATGTGTATTGTTGTTTGTGTATGTAATAAAGCAGCTCACTTGTTTTGGGTGGTCCTCTCGTTTTGAAACGTATGAAAAGACGGGCCTTGGGCTGTCTCCTTTTTGCTCTTCAAGGCCGCTGAAGTCAATGCTTTTTTTTAAAATTCTTGGTGGTGTTCCTGTTTTTAGTCTTCCAGTTCTTGGGGCGATCTCACGAAGCTGTTTAGCTAAAATTATTGATGGGGCATCGCCCGTTCTTCCTCCGCTGCTTTGCTTTTTACCCATGTGGATTTTTCCATTTAGGAAGGTGCCCACAGTCAGAACCAACTGCTTTGTTGCAAAGGTTGTTTTGCATTCCGTGGTTACGCCAAGCAGTTTGCCGCCCTTGATAATCAGGCCGGATGCTGCGCCCTCAAAAACTGACAAGTTGGGGTGTAGTGCCATCTCTTTCTGAACAGCCTCCTTATATAGAACCCTGTCGGCCTGCGCCCTGGTTGCCTGAACCGCCTTTCCTTTGCTGGAGTTAAGGGTTTTTAGGTGAATTGCGGCTTTGTCGGCAGCTCTCGCCATCAGCCCTCCCATCGCATCAATTTCTTTTGTCAGGTGTCCTTTGCCCACGCCGCCAATTGCGGGGTTGCAACTCATCTGGCCAATGGTTTTTTTAGAGTGTGTGAGAAGTAGCACCTCATGCCCCATTCTTGCCAAGACAGAGGCAGCTTCTGTGCCTGCGTGTCCTCCGCCAACCACTATTGCGTCAAATCTTAGCTTCTCTTTATTCACACTATTTACCTATACAAAACTCACTGAATATTTTGCCAAGAAGGTCTTCTGTCGAAAACTCGCCTGTTATTTCAGAAAGTGTATTTTGCGCCTGAAGGAGATCTTCTGCAACCAAGTCAGTTGCTTTGTTGGCCTCTATTTTGCTTTTAGCTTTTTTATAAAACTCAAAAGCATCCCTAAGGCTATTGAGGTGTCGCCTTCTTGCGGTCAGTCCTGGTTCGTGTGTTTCGCTTTTACCAAAATAAGCCGTTATTGCACTAACAACCTCATCAACCCCGCTTCCATTTTTTGCTGAAATATAAAAAACACCTTTCTTTTGGTTTTTGTTTTTTGGTTCTGTCTTTAGAAGGTCTGACTTATTGAACAGTAGCAGTGTGTTTTTTTCTGGTGTTTTTTTGCTTGGCTGTTTTTTGTTGGCATCTAGCATTTCAATAATTATGTCCGCGTTTTTTGCTGCTTTTTTTGCGCGCTCTATACCCTCTTTTTCTACTGTGTTTTCGGTATCTCTAATTCCTGCTGTGTCAATCACCGTTACACAAAAACCGTCCATCAAAATAGTCTCTTCGATTGTGTCTCTTGTTGTCCCGGGCACCTCGCTAACAATGGCCCTCTGGTGACCGCTAAGCGTATTCATTAGTGTTGACTTGCCAACATTGGGTTCTCCTGTTATTGCCAAAGTTGCCCCTTCCCTTATCCTGCATGCGGTTCTTGTTTCTTTTAAAAGAGAGACAAAGGCGCTATTAACTTTGTCCAGGTTTGTTGTAAGTGTTTTCTTATAGTTTGTTTCGCTCAGGTCTTCGTCAGGAAAATCTAGTGAGGCCTCAACCAGCACTCTCGTCTCTGTTAGTTGGTCTGAAAGAGCAAACACTTTTTTTGAAAAAACGCCCTCTAGTGATCTTCTTGCTGCTCTTGCTGTTTGAGCTGATTTGCTCTCAATTAGGTCTGCAACAGCTTCTGCTTGTGCCAGGTCAATTTTGTCATTGAGGTATGCTCTTTTTGTAAACTCTCCAGGCTCTGCTGGTCTTGCGCCAAAAGCTAATAGCGCCTTAAGAATTTCGTCTACAACCACAGGGCTGCCATGACAAGAGATCTCTAAAACATCTTCTCCTGTGTAGGAGTTGGGAGCAAAAAAACCAAGCGCTATTCCGTCATCAATCTTTTTCCCCTCTTGATTAAAAAAGGCTGTCCTTTTTGCCTGCAAGTGCCCAACCTCCTGTCTTGTGATTTTTTTTGTGATGCTTTTTGTTAGCTCGCCAGAAACTCTTACTACTGCGATTCCTGCAAAGCCTGCTGCAGTAGCTTGTGCTGCTATTGTGCCAGTGAGTTTTTTGACCTTGTTGCTCAAGAGGATCTCGGTCAGCTACTTGCTTACACCTGTATCTCCGCCCCCTCCAAGCATCTTGGAGCCAGGTTTTCCGCCAGACTTCTTGTTAATTCTCCACTGTTGTGCAATTGACAACAGTGAGTTTGTAAACCAATAAAGCACCAGTCCTGATGGAAAGAAGGCAAACATGCCGGTGAACATTACAGGTAGAAAGTTCATCATTTTTGCTTGCATGGGGTCGGGTGGTGGTGGGTTTAGCTTTTGTTGAAAAAACATTCCTGCGCCCATCAAAAGGGGCAAAATAAAATAAGGGTCTCTGGATGACAGATCTTGTATCCAAAGAAAAAACGGCGCTTGCCTGATCTCTACGCTTTCTAGCAAGACCCAGTAAAAGGCAATAAAAAAAGGGATTTGTACGAGCATTGGCCAGCATCCAGCCAGAGGGTTGACCCCTTCTTTTTGATACATCTCCATTGTTGCTTTGCTTTGTGCTTGTTTGTCCTCTTTGTAGCGCTCCTGAATGGCCTTCAGTCTCGGTGCAAGATCTCTCATTTTTGCCATTGACTTTCCGCTTGACTCGGTCAGCCTAAAAAAGACCAGCTTAATACAAAGCGTCACCAGAATTATGGAAAGACCCCAGTTGCCAACTATCGAGTGTATTTTGTCGAGCAACCAAAACAAGGGTTTGGAAAGAAAAGAGAGCCTGCCGTAATCAACGCTTCTTTCTAGACCTGGCCTTAGTTTTTTAAGCTTTGACTGCAGCTTGGGGCCTATATAAAAACTCATTTCTTCTTTTTCGGTTTGTCCAGGAAAAACTGTTTTGGTGGTCTCACCTACAGCTGAAACTTTTTCCAGGCTTTTTCCTTCGTCGTATGTTGCCTGGTAGGAAAAACTTTCTTCTCCCGCCGGAATAGCGGCAACAACAAAGTGGTGTTTAATGTTTGCGAACCAGCCATTTTGGTGGCTTGCCATGATTGGTTTTTCAACCAAGTCTTCTGGGTAGAGCTTTTCATAGCTCTCTCCATTAAAGATAATGCCGCCGTCAAACGAGTAGGTTTCTACATCAAACATGGAACGCTCAACCTTTGCGTCTTTTTTTATTATTTGTGTGTACTGAACATACGGATAGGGGTTGTTGCCTCGGTTTGTTATTTCATAGGTTAGCTTAACTTCATAAGAGCCTGGGGTAAGGCTATAGGTTTTGTTAACAACAATGTTGTCGCTACCCCAACTAAAAACAGCGCTTTTACTGCCGTCATTGTTTCTGCTGGCTCTTGTGAATGAAAATGACTGTTGGTGGTTTGGCTCAGGCCTACCCTCTCGAGTTGTGGATAGCAGTCCTGTTTGAAAGTAGTGATAGGAGTTCGCGTTGAGGGAAAGGAGCTGTACTTTGTTTTCTGTGTCGTCCTTGCTTAAGAAGTACCCCAGCAAAGTAGCACCAACAACGTCTGCGCCTCTTTTTGGATTAATCTTAATTTCCAAAACGTCATTTGAGAGCGTCACAAGATTGTTAGGAGTCTCTTCGCTATTGGTTCTTTCGTTTTGCCCCAAAGAGTAAAGTTCTGGTTTTGAATCAGAAAGGAAGAGGGTGCCGTTGCCACTAGCAGAAGGGGTTTGCTGTTTTAACTGTGGGGTGCTTGGCATTATTGTTGAAGCAGGGCTACTGTTTGATGTTCTTTTTTCTTCCGCATAATCTGATGTCCACTGTGAGTAGACAAAATAGAGCGACATTAAGAACCCGGCCCAAAGCAATATTCTAAGGTTTTCCATTATTGGTTTTCTCTCGTTTCTAGTTCTGTTTTTATTCTGTCAAAGTGGTTTTGAATGCTTTCTCGAACAATCTTAACACTTCTTTTTTGAGCGGGCTTGTCTTTATATATAACCACAACATCTATGGGTAAGCCCCTAAGCATGCCTATAAAGCTCTCCTTGACCACCCTTTTTATTTTGTTTCTCTCTGTTGCCTTACTAACGAGTCTTTTTGGCACACTAATGCCAAGCCTACCAGGAGTCGTTTGTTTTTTTAAACAAGAAACAATAAAAAAACTGTCTGAGTTTTTGCTTCCGCAAGACAGCACTTGATCAAAAGAAATTTTGTTGCTTAAGGTCACAGCCTAGACGGCGAGTTTTGCTCTTCCTTTAGCTCTTCTGTTGTTGATAACCCTTCTTCCAGCCTTTGTCGCCATGCGCGACCTGAAGCCGTGTGTTCTTTTTCTTTTTAAAACGCTAGGTTGAAATGTTCTTTTCATAATATATAAAAACTCTTTTTAAAAACAATATGATACCAAACTCAATATCGGGGTAGAAGGTTATGAGAGAGAGACAAAGAAGTCAACAAAAAAACATCCTGTGGATAACTATATGCTAACAGTATAGTATGACTAGTCCTCGTTGGTTATAAGAAATTCAATATTAAAAGGGCTTAAGAATGCAAAGGAGTATATGGGAAGATTGTCTAAGCGCACTAAGAACCAACCTAACAGAAACACAGTTTAATACCTGGATTAAACCGCTGTCGGCGGTTGAAGACGAAAGCTCCCAAACCCTTACATTGTTGGCCCCCAACAAGTTTGTAGTTAGCTGGGTTCAAAAAAACTACCTAGACCAAATAAAAGAACTGGCTGATAGCAGAGGAGAACAAAAAACAACCGTGGCCATCTCTGTAGGCGAAACAAGCAGTGAAAAACAAGAGCTGCAAATATCAACGAAAAAAGAAACCTCTGAAAAAACCGCTGTCGGCTCTTCTCTTAATCCAAACTATAGGTTTGGCACCTTTGTCGGTGGAAAAAGCAACCAACTCGCAAGGGCAGCCGCGGTACAGATAACGGAAAACCCGGGAACCTCCTACAACCCATTTTTTATATATGGCGGGGTGGGTCTTGGCAAAACACATCTTATGCAAAGCGTAGGTAACGAGCTTCTAAAAAACAGGCCAGATGCAAAAGTAGCTTATGTTCACTCAGAAAGGTTTGTGGGTGAAATGGTCTCTGCCCTCCAACACAACTCTCTTGATCGGTTTAAGATGTCTTATAGGGCGCTTGATGTTCTCCTCATTGATGATATTCAGTTTTTTGCTGGAAAAGAAAAATCACAAGAAGAGTTTTTCCACACGTTTAACGTTCTCCTTGAGGCAAACAAACAAATAATAATGACAAGCGATAAATACCCAAAAGAAATTAGTGGCCTTGAAGAAAGGCTTAGGTCTAGGTTTGGCTGGGGGCTTACTGTGTCGATTGATCCTCCTGAGACAGAAACGTGTGTGGCAATTCTCAAAGTAAAGTCTGAGCTAGAAAACTTTGATCTGCCAGAAGATGTTGCTTTTTTTATTGCTAGTAAAATTCGTTCTAATGTTAGGGAACTAGAGGGCGCACTTAGAAAAGTAATTGCTAGCTGTAAATTCACAGGCAGGGCTCCAACTGTAGCGCTTGCCAGGGAATCATTAAGAGACCTGCTTGCTCTTCAGTCCAGACAAATTACAGTGGACAACATTCAAAAAACAGTAGCGGAATACTATAACATAAGGGTTTCAGACCTCCACTCTAAGAGAAGAACTCGCTCAATAACAAGGCCCAGACAAATTGCAATGGCAATTGCAAAAGCACTAACCAATAAAAGCCTGCCTGAGATTGGTGAGCTTTTTGGAGGCAGAGATCATACAACTGTCATACATGCTTGCAAAAAAACAGAAGAGCTTATGGCAAATGACATTAAAATTTCAGAGGACTATAACAACATTACTAGGCTACTAAGACTGTGAATAACTTGTTTATAAATAATCGCTCTATATTTACTAACATTTTATCCACATATGCAGTCTGTTACCAACAAGATTTGTTTTCTATTCAGTTCTATAAGTCTATGATATATATAGGATAATACAAATAATTAACATACCAACAATACTAATAATAATAATAATAAATATATAATGAAAATAACTATTAATACTAAAGAGCTGCTCACAGCAACGCAAAGCGTTGTTGGGGTTGTTGAAAAAAAACAAACAATGCCTATTTTGGGGCACATCTTATTTGAAATGAAAAAAAATAAAGCTTTTCTAACGGCAACGGATTTGGAAGTACAAATTAAGTCTTATGCTAAATTAGAAACAGAAGCTACATCAGAATTCTCATTTACTGTCTCTGGTAGAAAACTATACGACATAATAAGATCCTTAAACGATGAGACTGTTGACTTACAAATAAAAAATGAAAAACTTAATATAACGACAAAAAAGAGCAAATATAAGCTAGCCACTATGTCACCCCAAGAGTTTCCCGTCTTCGATGATAAAAAGGCCCAAGACTCACTCAACATAGGCCAAACAGAGCTTCTTGAAATTATTGCTAAAACTCAGTTTGCTATGGCACAGCAAGACGTAAGGTTTTACTTAAATGGTTTGTTGTTAGAAATAGGACCAAACAAAATAACAGCGGTTGCTACAGATGGACACAGACTAGCAAAAGCAATTGCAGAAATAGAGAAAGGATCAATTACAGAAACATCCTTTATATTGCCCAGGAAGGCTGTTCAGGAACTCTCTAGAACTATGAGTGGAGAAAAAATGTGTAAGGTTTCTTTTTCAACTAACCAAGCAGGGTTTTCTTACGGAGATATTGAATTTACAACTAAACTCATAGATGGGAAGTTCCCTGACTACAAAAGAGTTATACCAGACACGACAGAAACAAA
>Ga0066606_10000780_pt1 | contig 19887 bp, 18 predicted proteins | sample SaaInlV_DNA_100m_FD_60386 | JGI IMG/M metagenome (GOLD analysis project Ga0066606, IMG submission 60386) | Marine microbial communities from expanding oxygen minimum zones in the Saanich Inlet - SI075_LV_DNA_100m | ecosystem: Environmental > Aquatic > Marine > Unclassified | place: British... | reverse complement strand
CCTGCAATGGAATATCTAATGCTGGCAGGAGGGCAATTTTCAAAATCCCGTAAACACGCTGTTTGGCTACCATCTTTCCTTGAAAGATATAATGCTGATTATCTGAGATATTATTTATCTATTAATATGCCTGAAAACCATGATACTGATTTCAATTGGCCCGATTTCGTTGAAAAAATTAACAGTGAATTAATTGCAGCATATGGAAACTTTGTTCACCGCGTATTGACATTGGGTGCAAGATTGCCGAGTGGTGATTGTGGCCCATTAGCCGATATTGAGGTTGCTGAATTGACTGAAACTCATCGAATTAAATTAGAAGAGATACACGCATTGATTACTGATTCTCTGACTAGGCACCGCTACAAGGAGGCTTTGCGCCATGTTATGTCTGCAGCGCAGTATGGCAATCAAATTCTTCAGGCAGCAACGCCATGGAAATATCTCAAAACAGATGACAATTCAGATGAAAAGATAAATTCCATGTCCACACTTGCATTTGGTTGGAGACTTTCGCGATTTTTGGCAATTACATCCCAACCATTCCTGCCATTTAGTTCTGCTAAATTGTGGAAAGCTTTGGGACAAACAGGTGATGTAAGCCTTGTTTCTTGGGATGATGCAATTAATTGGCAAGTGCCAATGACTTGGAACGAAGAAGACCCTGTGCCTCTTTTCGAACGACTTGATTTAGAAGAAATATTAGAGAGCGAGAAATCTTTAGCGGATACAGCAGTTGAAACATCAGAAAATAATCCAGTACACGCCGTTAAAGGTAGCAAGAGAAGCAAAAAGGAGAGTAAGGAAATGAATGAAGCACCAGAAGGAATAGCATATCTAGATTTTGAAACATTTATGCAAGTAGATCTTAAAGTCGGAAAAATATTGAGCGTTGAGGATCATCCCAATGCTGACCGATTATATGTCGTCAAGATAGATGATGGAAGTCAAGATGAGAGGACCATTTGTGCCGGATTAAAGCAATATTATCAACCAGAAGAGATGGTTGGTAAATCTGTAGTCTTTGTCGCTAATCTAAAGCCAAGGCCGCTGAGAGGAGTTACATCTGAAGGAATGATGTTGGCGGCTGATGATGGGCAAGATGGTGTGCGACTGGTGACTATTGATGGCGAGATTGCCACAGGTTCACAAGTACGTTAATCAAAGCCCAAGACGTGTATTGACCGATTTCATAGAGGCTCTAGACAACATTCTCGCCTCACTCAATATGTTTGCTGATAACGCTTTCATTTCGGCACCCATATCCTCTGGTATCGAAGACAGGTTGATTTGAACATTGAACAATGCACCCTTCACTGCCGCACTTGCTAACAATGCTGCAACCCCTACATCGGATGCTGCATTTCCATTTCCTTTTTCAGCCATTTCTGGTAGATGTCTAAGGAGTGAAAGACCCAATGTTGCTGTTTCAAATGGGACCTCTGCCGCCTTTAGTGTACTTTGTCTAATACAATTCCGACGACCTTCTTTTTCTTCATCAGTATTTTTAGGCATCTTGAAACAGGCCATAACTGCATCAAATGAGTCACTATCTTCCTTAGCCAATTCTCCTGAACGACTCATAATTGGTATGGCGGAATTTCGAGCATCAATAGCAATTTGCCAACCTTCTTGCCATTTTTCCTTATCAATCGTTAAATCAGCAACCATGCAAGTTAGAGCCGCGGCTTGACCCAATGCCACAGCGGCAGCAGTACCGCCGCCGGGAGTTGGTGACGAAGATGCAAGTGATGACTGAAAGTCGCGTAAACTCATATCCATCCAATTCATGATTTCACCGCCTTTGCTACAGCCCATTCAATAATTCTATCTTCCGCTTCAAATGGTGCGAGATGCGCGAGCCCTAATCCATTGATGGCTGCTTGAACCAGTTCTTTTTCATCGTCAACTTCTTCTGGAGCATACCATCTCCCCGAATCAAGCATTGCAGAAAGAGGGACCAAACCCACCAATTCACTGCCGGGGACCTCGGTTTGATGGTCTGTTGCGATGCTTTTACATGCTTCGAAAGCAATATGCATCGGACATATTACAACATCTCTCAAATTCATTGATACTTGTGAAATAGAGTGACTTTCCAAAGTAACTCCCATTCCTTGAACCATTGGAAGCATCCCTGGAATTCTAGTTCTCCTACCATCTTGTTGTTTTAGCAATCTGCCCGTAGATCTCACCAAAGAACCGATTTTTTTGGCAACAACTGCATCGGGCTCGTCGATATTCACATTATATGCAACAAGAATGGTGCGTGAACCGATTGTTATTCCTCCAGATTTCGCACAATTATCATTCCAAGACATTGGTCCAAAATCAGGCAAACGCGTAGATTCAGAATGCCCTGTATCTCCCCCGCTCATCCGATTTTGTAATCCTTCATATTGTTCCTTTCTCAATGAAGATAAGAGAGTTCTATCATCATGTGTGGCAGCGAAGCCGTATAGGAAAGTTGGCACTTCACATTCTCCGGCTACTTTAACTGCCAATTTCTCTGCCAATTCAGAACATTGCTCCATTGTAATTCCTTGTAACGGAACAAATGGGCAAACGTCAACTGCTCCCAAACGAGGGTGCTCTCCTTTATGCTGCCTCATATCAATGTGTAAGATTGCAGCCTTGATTAGTTCAAATGCTCCTTGTGATACAGGTTTTGGCTCTCCCGCTAGTGTAATCACTGTACGATTATAATCCGCATCTGGCTCAACACCTAATACCGCGCAACCTGGAATTTTTCTAGCGGCTTGAACAATGAGATTTATTTTCTCAGTATCAATTCCCTCTGAAATATTGGGTACGCACTCAACAATAGTTGCCGCCATGTACGCAGGTTGTCCAATAAGGACTTTGAATGTTGACAAGGTTTAGATTCAAATAATCAACCATAAAGAGCATCTGGGGAAGCGGATTTGCCGCCTTGTGAACGTTTGCTATTAATTCTCTTAACAGCAGCTAATACATCACCCTGAGCAATAATATCACGCTTTTCACGTATTGCTATCATCCCTGCTTCTACACATGTGGCCTTTAATTCAGCACCAGAATATCCTTCAGTCAATTCAACAATTCTTTGTATATTGATTCTCTTAGTATTCATTTTTTTGATATGCACTGACAATATTGCTTTCCTTGCCTTGTCATCAGGCATTGGTATCTCTATCACTCTGTCAAAACGACCAGGCCTCAATAGTGCATCATCCAAAATATCAGGCCGGTTAGTTGCCGCGATGATTTTCACATTTTGTAATGAGTCAAATCCATCAAGTTCTGCAAGTAATTGCATCAATGTACGTTGGACTTCTCTATCACCACTAGTTGAGCCATCCAATCTTTTTGCACCAATCGCATCTATTTCATCGAGGAATATTATTGAAGGCGACTTTTCTTTGGCCAATGAGAATAATTCCCTAACCATTCTGCCACCTTCACCTATGTATTTCTGGGCTAATTCACTTCCAACCATACGAATAAATGTTGCATCTGTATAGTTTGCTACTGCCTTAGCAAGCAGTGTTTTCCCACAACCCGGGGGGCCTACGAGCAGTATCCCCTTCGGTGCTTGAATTCCGACCTTTGAAAATAATTCTGGCGACGTCAATGGCAATTCAATAGCCTCTCTAACCGCTTCTATTTGCTCATTTAGTCCTGCCACTTCACTGTATGTGACGTTTGGTTTTTCAACCATTTCAGCACCGCTGACCATCGGGTCCCAAGCATCATGCAATACTTCGATAATCGCGAGTGTCTCTTGGTTCAGTGCAACTCTGGTTCCAGGCTGCAATTTACTGGGGTCAATTCTTTGATTTAGAGATACTTGAAAAACAGTCCCATTAGAGGATCGTACAATCGCTCTATCAGTATCCAATACATCTTGTAATGTACCAATAATCAAGGGAGGGTTCCTCATCGATTTGACTTCTTCATCCAATCGATTTGCCCTTTTTTTAAGATTTCTAACTTCTGATTCTAGATGAGCTCTATCGTTGATGAGTGTTTGTGCTTCTTCTTGGAGAATGCGGTAATCTGACTCCAGTTTTTTCAACTCATCTTCTGAATTCGTTGACTCAGCGCCACCACTTCTCTCAACTTCACTACTCATGCGACCAACCAATGGTTAGGGCGACACCGTATGAACTCCTCGCTCACCCATACAAGAAAAGGCCTGTTCCGAAGGCTTCAAAGTATTGCGGCTATTAATGCACATTACAGGCGACTGTGACGGATGTGGTATGATGGCAGATTGTGAGTTATGTGGGGCAATGAAAGTCGGAGTTAAGCACGTCAAAACTGGCAGAACCGAGGTTGCTGCCTGCAGCAGGTGTATTGAGAAGTTAAATCTCGGACCAAAACCTGTAGCACCTGGATTAGCCCGTGCTTTTTCTGCTGCGCCTAGAACAAGGCAAACAAATACTTCCAAACGCACTAATTCTCACAGGAAAAATGATCCAATGGCTCGTGCTGAAAAGGATCTCGCCGATGATTTCGCCCAGCGAATTTCTTCTGCTCGTAAACAAAAGAATTGGAATCACGCACAAATGGGTAAGAGAATGGCCGAGACAGTCAATGTCATCAAGTCGGCTGAATCTGGCAAACGTCCAACCGATTCAGTTATTCGAAAATTTGAACGGATTTTGGGAATTACATTGATGGTTGAACATAAATCAATTGATACGCGTGTATTGAACGATAGTCAATCTAGTAGAGGAATAACACTCGGCGATTACCTCAACAGAGAGAGTTGATGTTATGCAACAAATACCAGTCCATGCGATTTGGTTAGCGCAAGATGACCCTAAGAAAAACACGGTTGTCAGAGCTTCGAAAAGAGGCGATATAGTAATGCATAAACGCTTCAATACCGTACCACGAAAGGGTTTCATCCTAGAACCATTATGTGGCAAGGTTTTTGGCCCTGAAGACCATGATACATTGCTCAATCAAGGCGGATCAATTGTTGGCCTAGACTGCAGTTGGGCTCATATTGAAGAGAGTGTCGAACAGGTGATGAAGAGAACGCGATTACAACCGCGAATGCTACCGTTACTATTAGCTGCAAATCCAGTTAATTGGGGCAAGCCAAGTAGGTTGACCACGGCAGAAGCATTAGCAACAATTCTATATTTGATTGGAAGAGAAAAACAAGCAAGACAAGTATTGGGTGCCTTTAGATGGGGTGAAAGATTTTTTGAACTAAACAAAGAACCCTTAGAAGCATATGCTGCGGCCAAATCAAGTGCAGAATTAGTTTCATTACAATTTGAGTTCTTTGACATTGATGAATCAATACTTGAAACTAACTAAGAGGTGATAAGGTGGGTGATTTACACAGAAAAATTGGTGTTTCTCGCTGGGATGGAAGTAGTTTTTCCTTGGACCAGGATTGCATAGCTATCGAAGCATTAGTCACAATTAGAATAAATGGAATGGTTATTGCAAAGTTATTGGCATCTCCTTCAGATTTACAAGACTTTGCAATTGGCCATTGTATTACAGAAGCAAAGACAGGCGATATTAGTGTTGATGCATTCAATGTGTCTGTAGATGAAACCGGTGCACATTTTTTGGACATCACTACTTCAAGTGAGATATCTTCTTTGAAATCAGATGTGCGAATTATTACTAGTAGTTGCGGCGCTTGTGATAGAGATGGAGTAGAGGCTCTTTTGTCAAAGATTCCGGTGGTAGAATCCTCTCCAATCAATTTCTCAGCCGCTGCGGTTAACCAAGCCCTGTTAGATATGAAACAGCGCCAAATTGGCTTCTCTATCACCGGAGGAATTCATGCAGCAGGTTTGATGGATGGTGAGGGAAATATCATTGCGGTCAGAGAGGATATTGGACGCCATAATGCTGTAGACAAATTATTCGGTCACGCCCATAGAGTTGGACTCAATATCAACAAACATGCATTATTGTTGTCTGGCCGCTGTGGATGGGATATCGTTGCAAAAGCTGCTACGATGAATTGTCAACTAATTGCCAGTATTGGAGCATCTTCTACCCTTGCGATAGAATCTGCACGCCTGTCTAATATCACAATATTTTCTTTTGTTCGAGCAGATAAAGGTGTATTGATTGGCCAATCAAGCAGGCTTAAATGAACAACATTGAGAAGCGAGGGGTTTTCGCGAAGATATAGGAGCACGGGTTGTATCAGACATATTGTCTCTTTCTTTACAATTATAGCAGATACAACACTTTACCTAAACAATTGAGCATAGACGACAAAGGTATGGAGGGATTGTATGGAAGATATTGGTTATGTACAATTACTCCGCAGCAACAGTAATTTTCGAAGTTTATGGCTTGCTTCAGTAATTTCCATGCTAGGTGAATGGTTCAATACCATCGCATTATTTTTCCTTATTTTAGAATACACAGGATCTGAGTTTTTGCTTGGATTCCTATTTACAGTACGTATGATTTCTTTCGCAATATTTCAACCTTTTATTGGATTGCTTGCTGATAGGTATAATCGCAAACTAATGATGATTATAACAAATTTTATTCAAATATTTTTAGCTCTTGGGTTTATTCTTGTAGATAGCGCATCTGATGTACTGTGGATGATTGGACTATCGGGTGTGATGATGCTGTTACATGGCACATACATGACTGCTGAAAGGGCTGCGATTCCAAATGTTGTCAGTCCAGAGAATTTGACTACAGCAAATGCTCTTGATGCTGCATCTTGGTCCACAGCGTTATGTGTTGGTGCATTATTAGGTGGAGTTGTTGTTTCATACTGGGGGACTGATGCAGCATTTATCATTGACTCGATAACCTTTGCAATTGGAACTCTTCTACTAATTCCTGTAAAAATAAAACAAAATATTGGCGATGATATGAAAGCACCATTATTTAGAACTGCATTTACTAATATAAAGCGCGGTTGGTTGAGAGTCTATACTGAATCACGACTATTAAGAATTGTATTTGCCAAATCTTCCTGGAATATTGCCGGAGGGGCCTTGGCCGGTGTATTTTTGGTGTTATTGGGTGCGGAAACTGATGGTTATGGAGCTGCTATGGGTTTCGGAATATTCTTTTTCGCTAGAGGTATTGGAACCGGCCTTGGCCCAATCATTGCACGAAATGTGTTGAATGATGAATCTAAGTGGCCAGGATTAATTGGCAAATTGGTAATTGTGAGTGGGACTTTTTACATCTTTGTATCCCTTACACTTGAGGTCCATCTATTGTTAACGGTACTCCTTGTTCTTCTCGCACATGCTGCCAGCGGTGCTAATTGGGTTCTTTCAACAATAATGACTCAGCGATGGGTTGAGGATGAAATGAGAGGAAGAGTGTTTTCTATAGATATGCTATTCATGTCTATTGCCTTTTCAATTTCCACTTCAGTTGCTGGTTACTTAGTGGAAAATCATAACCTTGAAATTGCTGATGGAATACTATTATTTGGCTCAATGATGGTGCTATCGGGTATATTGTTTACAGTTTGGAATCCTGGCGACTCAAAATCCACTATGCAGCCATAAGAGCAACAATGCTCAAAGACAGGATTAGATGACCCTGTGTTATGTCGGAAGAGGCCGCCGCTATCCTCGCTGCTAACCTCGTTATCGGCATTCCTAACGAACTGCCTGAAAAGCCCCCATGGGATGAGACAGTAGACCATGCTCCCGCGAGAAGACAAGTATTGACTCAATCAGAGAAACTATTGGCAATTAGGAATGCATTGAGGTATTTTCCAAAGCATTTACATGAAATACTAGCAAAGGAATTTATTGAAGAATTGAACACATTCGGTAGAGTGATTATGTGGCGCTTCCGCCCAACTGAATATGAAATGAGAGCATACCCTATCGACTATTACCCAGCAAAATGTAAACAAGCAGCAGCGATTATGCTAATGATCCAAAATAATTTGGATAATCGAGTAGCGCAATTCCCTCACGAATTGATTACTTATGGCGGTAATGGTGCTGTTTTTCAAAACTGGGCTCAATATCGTATTGTAATGAAATATTTGTCGCAGATGACAGAACAGCAAACTTTGGTGATGTATTCCGGACATCCTTTGGGACTATTTCCTTCGAGCTCAAGCGCTCCAAGAGTCATCGTCACCAATGGAATGGTAATTCCTAATCATTCATCTCCCGAAGATTATGAAAAAATGAATGCACTGGGTGTAAGTCAATACGGACAGATGACTGCGGGGTCTTACATGTATATTGGGCCACAAGGAATCGTCCACGGAACTACGATTACTCTTCTAAACGCTGCTAGAGCGAAACTTGGCATATCTGGTGATGAAGGACTGGAGGGAATTACTTTCGTAACTTCTGGCTTAGGCGGTATGTCTGGTGCTCAAGCAAAGGCTGCTGTTATCGCAGGCGCTTCTTGTATTATTGCGGAAGTAAACCCACATGCCGCTAAGAAAAGACAACAACAAGGTTGGTTGAGTACAATTGCCGAAAACGTTGACGATGCTATTGATATGATGGTTCTTTCAGCACAGAAGAAGGAAGCAATCTCTATCGGCTTTGTGGGTAATATTGTCACTCTATGGGAAAGATTGCTTGAACGAAATATTAAGGTGGATTTAGGAAGTGATCAAACTTCCCTCCATAACCCATGGCAAGGAGGCTACTTCCCTGTAGGATTTGATTATGATAGCGCGTCAACAATGATGTCGGAACAACCTCAGAAGTTCTGCGAAGAAGTCAAAAGAAGCCTCATTAGGCAAGCATCGGCAATAAATCAATTATCTGCCAAAGGAATGTACTTTTGGGATTACGGAAATGCATTCTTACTCGAAGCGAGTAGGGCTGGGGCTGATATAATGAATGAAGATGGTAGTTTTAGATACCCCTCATATGTTGAAGATATTATGGGCCCGATGTGTTTTGATTATGGATTCGGCCCATATAGATGGGTCTGCTGTTCGGGCAATCCGCAAGATTTGGCAGAATCTGATGCAATCGCTTGTGAAGTTCTTTCTGAAATGATTCAAGAATCACCTAATGAAATACAGCAGCAAATGAAAGATAACATTCGTTGGATTGAGCAGGCTGGTTCCAACAAGATGGTCGTCGGCTCTCAAGCGCGCATTCTTTATGCAGATGATGAAGGAAGGAGAAGAATTGCTTCTGCGATGAATAAAGCAATTGCCTCGGGTAGAATTTCAGCTCCAATTGTTTTGGGAAGAGATCATCACGATGTGTCAGGAACTGATTCACCATATCGAGAAACTGCCAACATATCAGATGGGTCAATGTTTACTGCTGATATGGCCGTTCATAACTTCGTTGGAGATTCATTTAGAGGCGCCACGTGGGTTAGTTTGCATAACGGCGGAGGAGTAGGCTGGGGCGAAGTAATCAACGGAGGTTTTGGCCTAATGCTAGATGGTTCAGAAGATTCAGAAAGGAGATTACAATCAATGTTACATTGGGATGTAAATAATGGAGTGGCTAGGAGGGCTTGGGGGCGCAATGATGGAGCGATTTTTGCAGCGAGAAGGGCAATGGAATCGCAGCCAAATTTGCAAGTGACTTTGCCATCTATTGTTGATGATGAAATAATTAACTCATTATGATGTGGTGATAAATATGCAAGAGGAAAATACAATCTATCTAGACGGTGAAACCCTCTCCTCTTCAGAAGTACAAATGGTTGCTGAAGGTAAGGCTACAGTGGCTATTTCTCAAGATTCATGGGTTAAAATAAATGCTGCTAGGTCGGTAGTGGAAGGTATTTTGGAAAGAGGTGAAACAGTATATGGGATCAATACTGGCTTTGGGGCTTTGGTAAAGGAACGAATCTCAAATGACGATTTATCTAACCTACAAAGAAATCTTATCCGCTCACATGCAACTGCTTTAGGAGATTTGATGTCAAAGGAATTGGTAAGAGCAATGATGGTGACGAGAGCAAATTCTCTTGCCAAAGGTTGTTCAGGCGCACATCCCGATGTAATCAATCAACTACTTGCGTTCATCAATAATGATATTTGCCCTGCGATTCCGCGTATCGGAAGTTTAGGTGCAAGTGGCGATCTAGCACCGCTATCGCACATGGCACTTTCACTCATAGGAGAAGGCGAGGTTCTCACTGATTCGGGTGTTGGCCCGACTCGTGATGCGCTTCTTGCCAATGGATTAATTGGAATAAATCTGAGGGCAAAGGATGGTTTGTCTCTAATTAATGGAACTAGTCAGATGTTATCATTATTGGTTGCGGCTGAACAAAGGTTAAGCCAATTAATACCTCTTGCTGATGTCATTATGTGTACTTCATTAGAGGCAAGAAAAGGCAGTATTAGGCCAGCGGATGAACGAGTTCATCTAGCGCGCCCACATGTTGGCCAACTAACTACAGCGTCACGTTTACGAAGAATTATGAAGGACTCTCCTATACTTGAATCTCATGCATCTTGCGAACAAGTTCAGGATGCTTATTCGTTTAGATGTGCCCCTCAAGTACATGGTGCTGTATTGCAACGATTTATGCAACTACAAGATACATTAGATGTAGAGTTGAATAGTGCTACTGACAATCCTTTGGTTTTCCCTGACCCTGCAAATCCTGGCCCACATGAAGTTATTTCTCAGGGAAATTTTCATGGAGAAATACTGGCCTTAACAGCAGATTCTATGTCACACGCAATATTTGAATTAGCATCTATCAGTGAAAGAAGGATTGACCAAATCCTCGATCCTGCTAGAAGTAATCTACCAGCATTTTTGGCCCGGAATTCCGGACTTGAATCAGGGTTGATGATTGTGCAATATGTTGCAGGTGCATCCTTAGCCGAATTGCATGGTCATGCAATGCCACGTTCGGCATTCTCAACAACTACCTCTGCAGGGCAAGAAGATCATGTTAGCATGGGAGCTACTGCTTGCTGGAATCTATTGCTTGCAACTGAAAGACTATCTGAAGTATTGGCCTGTGAATTATTTGTTGCTTGTGAAGCACTAGAGTTTGAAGATGTACAACCTGCTGAACATGTTAGGTCATTGAAACAAAGAGTCAGAGCGATTTCACCACCTCTAGACGGAGATAGGAGTACAAGTAAAGAATTAAAGACAATTGCAAATCAATTATGGCAGGGTGGTTGGCTAGCGAGAATCGAAGCTGAATGTGGTAGGCTTCCGAGATAATCACAATTCAAGTAACCATTTCTCAATTTCATCCAATCCAGTTAGTTGCCTTATCCTAAATCGGGCTGTGGCTAATTCGCTAACAGAAATACTATCGGAATTCGCTTCAAGGTAATTTTCTAATTCGACAGCCTTTCTGACCTTCTCTTCAACAATTGAATACAGTTCGTATGAGATATTTACCTCTTGCATTGAGAGTGCAGGCTCGACCTCAGATACATCCAGTCCCATTCTTCTCCATTGTAAGATTCTCCTTGTAAGAATAGATTTGCTAAATCCGTTGAGTGGTAGGCGGGTCAACATAACCAATTTAGGTGTGCCATCCTCTCTAGTATCAAGTTCTATTTCTTCGCCAGGTATTTCTTGGAAATTGTGTATTTTTATTTCCTCTGATTTTTCTTCACCAACGATGGCATCTTCTGTGTTTATCTTGATGTTTTCATCCGACATTGGTGCAAATATGTCTAAATTAGGAGCTTCTCTTCTTAGCCTAGCCAGCCAAATTGAATCAAAAACTAAACAATTTATTGGGAACATGATTTTCCACGCTGTTTGATGTATCTCGTCTCTAACCCGCCGGATAAATGCCAATACCGCATCATCACCATGCAATGAAACCAACCACTCTAGGCCTTCAACAACAATTAAGCCTTGATTTTCGCTTATTTTATTGGTGATTAAGTGAGCAATTTTTTCAAGGCTGGGATTTAATGCACCCGCAGTAACACGTTCAGATAACCAAAAGGATTCGATCTTAGTGACGTCGATGTATTCTAAGAGCCTCTTATGTGGTTGGCGGCTGAATAACAATATACGTTGTTGCTCAACTTCTATTTGAGAATCTATCCACGAATACAAGGCTGAATTATCACTCAATTCTGCAGAATATATTCGCCCTTGCTCCATTGCCCAGACCCCCTCATCTGCGACTATGAAAGAACTGCCCTATTTACTATGTGTCACTTCAAACTCCATCAAGCATTATATCTATTGTTAGTTTGGCACATATAGGTGTGCCAATGTCTGATACAGATAATGACGAAACTATGATGGCCGAATGTGGGAGTTGCCGCGCAGTAATTCCTAGCGATTCTACCGAATGCCCAGAGTGTAATATCAAATTTTCTGGAATTTCAGAAGACGAACTAGGAGAGTGTGGCGCTTGTGGATTTTTGGTCCCACTTGAATCAACTAGCTGCAGTAGTTGTGGTGTTATTTTCGTCGCCGATGACGTAATGGATGTTTTGCGAAAGTGGCTTTCAAATACTGGGCTCAGCATTAAATCACTATTTGACAAATTCGATACAAATGGAGACGGAATGATCGATTCAGAAGAACTAAAACAAGGACTTCTCAACCTAAATTTAGCTGATTTACCTCCTTCCCAAGTTGAACGATTGGTTGAAAAAATTGATATTGACGGTAACGGCGAAATTGACTTAGCAGAATTAGAAAAATCGGTTACAGGTTCAGATTACGTTGCTTCAAAGGACGAGGAAGAAGATTCTCCAGAAGAAGCCGAGGAAGAAGCTGAAGAAGAAGCCGAGGAAGAAGCTGAAGAAGAAACCGATGAAGAAGCTGAAGAAGAAACCGATGAAGAATCTGAAGAAGAAGCTGAGGAAGAAACCGATGAAGAAGCCGAAGATGATGATGAAGACGAATCTGATACAGAAGAATCAGTTGAAATCCTTCCTAATGATATTGTGAAGATGATGATTGCTGTGATGGAAAAAGAGGATTCAAACCCTGCTACTATTTTCCATGCACTAGATGAGGACGGAGATAAATTCATCTCTACTGAAGAATTGTCAAATACAATTAATGATGTTCTTGAGGGAGAAGATATTGCTGAATCAAGTATTGCTGATTTTGTTGCAACCTTGGATGTTGATTCGGATGGTAATATTGACATCATAGAATTCGTTTCAGCGCTTGAAGATGAAATTGCAGCCAATCCTGAAGAATACGATGATGATGATGATGATGACGATGATTATGATGATGGAACAGATCCTAAAGTGTTCCCGTCACCAATGCAATCTGCAATGATGTCAAAGAAGTGGAACGATGTTTGGTGGCCACTCATACACGCAGCATTCTTCCTATTCATCTTAGCATGGGTCGTTAACGGGTTTATCGGACCTGTTGACGGTTCTGGAGGTCCAATTGAATTAGAGAGCAATTGGGGAATGGGCTCTGGCGATTACGCTGAGGGAGATATCTATCCTTGTGATTCAGAAGAACAAAAGGGTGGATGTTCTAATTCATTAACTCCGTTCTCAGGTGAAAATGGAGCATCATCCATGCCTAAGGGATTCTATACTGATGGTATCGTCTTTATTCTTCTTGGAGCAATTGGAATGGGCGGTTCAATGTTTACTCATCTTGTCCTTGCTAAAGGGTGGAGAGCACGTGTTAAGGCAATGAAAGAAGTCGAATCTGACACTGAGGATGCTAAGGAATCTTCAGATAGTGAGGAGGAAGAGAATTCGGATTCAGAGAGTGAAGAAGAATCCACTGACGATGAAGAACAAGTTGAAGAGGAATCTGAGGAAGAAGACGATGATGAATCAGATGACGAGGATGATGGGGAAGAGGAAGATGATGATATTGACATCGGGTCTCACATTGGCTTAACAGTTGAAGGGGAAGATGTCTTTGGAGTTATCGTTGAATTTGATGATGAGGACGGCCTTGTAACAATCAAGGAAGATGGTACTGGTGACGAACTTACTGGATACCAAGATGAAATGTTCTTGGAGTAAATACATGTCACCTGACCCCCTAAATGCATTACGCGGAACAGCATTTTGCCCAGTATGTGGGTGCATCGATAAAGCAGGTAGTGTTAGGTGTGCTGAGTGTGGTACATTCCATTCAAATGTACATTTAGAAGAGAGAGATGCTCCGCCCCCATCAATAGATAATCCACTTCCAATAGTAGATCCAACATCATATTCACTGGCTCCTGGTAGTGATCAAATACCAGTAGAATCCTTTGAAGAATCTGATTCAGTCACTCAATGGGAAGGCGGATCAACTGATTTTACTATGGATGATGAAGCGAATGAGAAGCCAATGAGTAGGGTTGACCCAGATGAATTGGTATTACCTGACCCCGAAGAATTGACAAAGGAGTATAACTCTTGAATTAATGTTAATTATTTTTTCAAAGACATTTAGAATAAAGTGTATTTGATTGGCAAGTAGAGTGAAATCACCATACATGTCTCTAAACTTTTGGTGGGCTCGGAGAGAATTGAACTCTCGATCTTCGCCATGTCAAGGCGACGTCATAACCCCTAGACCACGAGCCCCTAGGTAAAGTGAGCCACATAGGCTCTGTATTAAACGGATTCGGTTTGAGTATTTCGAATCAACTAACGATCTTGGATATTTTTCCGGTACAGCCAGATTGTGAACATTGTCCACCCATTCTTGTACGACCATTGGTCATTTTGAATAATTGTCCATCCTTAATCGGTCCATATGTTTTGCACTTCAGACAAAATCCTTCTACAACTGCCATCTCAATCATTGTGTTCCAAACCCATCCTTGACTTGAACCCTACTATTGATGAAGCTAAATTGAAATTATAGTTTTTGTAGAATTATTGAGTCTAAGAGGGTAGGCTCGGAGGGTGTTTTTTACAATTGTTTGAAATGATTTTCCTCCAAATCAATTCTAAAAGCACTACTGCGAACCATTATTTGAAATGTGTGCGCAGATATTTTTTAGCCAGACATTTCCAATGTCGTATAACTTACCTTATACGACAATATATCACACATATTATGAGTCAAATCGGAGTTCAATCAAGATTTAGCTGCAAATCATCGGTATCGACTGTAAATACTCCAACCAAAGGTGGGCCAAGCAAACAAGATTCCAACCCACCATCTCTGGAGTCAAGTGTTTCAACTATTGAATTGGAAATGTCGATCCAGTCTTGACGAGATGCAAATACACTTTGGACAAGAAGTAAGGAATCACCATTGCTTGACTTTGCATACCATGCCGCGAGACATCCAGGTTTTTGCCTCTTGAACTCTTGTCGCGTATTCAACATTCTCAGCAACCTTGCATCTCTACCTTGAGCTGGTGAACATACTACAGTTTCAATAATCGCCTCAACCATGATTTCCACCTTTTTACTTTATTATTGTAATTTATATTATTTGTTTTTCAAAAAGAAGGTAGTCGTAAATCATAAGTGTTCAATGAAATATTAATTCGCCCTCAAGCATTGTAGCATGGAAGGGAGAATCTCCTGGTTGTTGACACCAAGCCTGCCACCATGGGCCATCGATGATGTTCAAATTGGCAACCGCACCTTCCTCAATTATTCCATGTGGCGCTCCAGAAGGATGCGGGGTTGTTTGGGCTGGATTACGGGAGCAGGCTACTAGCGCGGCCAAAGGTGATACTGCGCAGCGTTGTACAAGAATTGATGCGATAAATGGCAAACTCAATGTACGGCAATTTGGATTAAAATCAGTTGCCACAGACCAAGTAAATTCTTGCTCAGTGATATTATTGAAATCGGGCCATTGCTCGCCCATAGAATAGGGAGTTCCTGGTAAAAATCCACAATTAACCCCTGCTTCCTGCATACGCATTCTGGCATCGTTAGAAGTGTAATGTGAATGGTCGGCGCTTGCAACTTTCAAGTCTGCAGCTAAATCCCCTCCACCGCCATCGGTAAATTCGTCGATATGGATTCTTAGATCTAAGCCTCCCTGTTTAGACTGTTTTAGAATATCTTCACTCTCTTCCACCGTGAACCACCCTGGTTCACAAAACACATCCGCTGAACGGGCTATTCCTTGATCTATCACCGATGGTAATTGCTCGCTCAGAATTTCCTCAACATAATTTTGACGAGTATTTCCCTTTGGCGTAGCATGAGCCCCGAGCCAAGTTTGGTCAATGCTAGGAAGATGCTGCATATTTGCAAGTTCTTGGCCCGCCAATAGCAATTTTAGTTCTGCTTCAGTAGATAATCCATAGCCACTTTTTATTTCTAAGTGAGTTGAACCATTTCTAAAGGCCCCTCTGAGCCTCTTATATCCCAACTCTACTAATTCGCTTTGTGATGAATTACGTGTTGCTTCAACAGTAGAAACAATACCGCCACCCATTGAAGCGATATCCGAATATGAATGTCCTTGTTGGCGCCATGATACTTCACGAGACCGGTCACCTGCCCACAATAAGTGCGTATGTGCATCTACTAAACCAGGAATTACTGCCTTACCTTGTAATGAATATATTTTGTTCTCAAGAGTCGAAGATTTTTCTTTATGGCTATTCTCACTGCCGAATTCTTCTTCCAACACTTTTGAATCATCTATTCTGGTAATTATTCCATTTTCCACAATAATTCCGTTTCCCGCTGGACCTGTAAGACTATCAATATCTGATATCTCTCTGCCCTTCAAAGAGCCTCTTCCAGAGAGGTGGGCCATCGGCCCAAGGTCCAGCAATATGGTTCGCATTGGTGGGGCTTATGCGTGAGGGTTGAAGAACAATAGCCATGAGGAGTGTCTGAGCGAGATGGATAAATGGACCCTCGGAATTGAATCTACGGCACATACGTTGTCGTTTGGATTAGTTGATTCTAATGGCAACCCCCATCCTTCTTGCTCGGATACTGTCAGTCCAGACGAAGGAGGAATCCACCCACGCCAAGCTGCTGACCACCACAAAGAAGTGGCTGCAACATTGCTTGAAAACTTGCTGATTCAAAATAAGATTTCACTCTCTAGTATTGGCGCAGTATCGTATTCACAAGGTCCTGGCTTGGGGCCTTGCTTGCGAGTTGGCGCTGCTATCGCGAGAGGGATTTCTAGCAGACTTGAAGTTCCATTGATTGGAGTTAATCACTGTGTAGCACATATTGAAATTGGTAGAGATCAATGTGGTTGTGCTGACCCAGTATTATTGTATGTTTCAGGAGGTAACACGCAAGTCATTGCAAGATTAGAGGGGAGATACCGTGTTTTGGGTGAAACACTCGACATAGGTATCGGTAACATGCTGGACAAATTCGCCCGGACTCAAGGAATTCCATTCCCAGGCGGACCGGTTATCGAGAAACTTGCAGCTAAATGGCTTGAGAGTAATCCTAATCCCTCGATGGATGGATTGGAATTACCTTATGCTGTCAGAGGAATGGACTTGGCATTCTCGGGCGTAATGACTGCAGCCCAAAGATTATTGGAATCTGGAATACCTCTCGAAGCAGTATGTTGGTCATTACAAGAACATGTTTTTGCTGCCTGTGTAGAAGTGGCTGAAAGGGCAATGGCCCACACAGGCAAAACTGAACTATTATTGGGCGGAGGGGTTGCTTGCAATACGAGATTACGTACTATGTGTCAATTGATGGCTGAAGAGCGTGAATCTGCTTCCTTCGCACCACCTCGTATGTATTGTATTGACAACGGAACAATGATTGCAAAATTAGGCTATTTGGAACTAAATAACGGCAGATTAACTGACTTCTCACAGAGTGCAATTAATCAATATTTACGGACTGACCAAACCCCAATAACTTGGGTGTGAAACACTATACTGAACGCTAACCGTTTTATGGGGTCGGCTACGCCATATGTACGGGGGAGTCGACCATCGAGCGTAAAAAGAAGAGAGGTGAGCCATTTAATCCATTCTCCAGTGACGCTAATGCGCAGAGAAATCAGCGCCACAATAAGCGCACTCAGAACGCCCCTCCGAGACCTACAAGGGCAAATAATCAACCTGACAAAAGTAATACTTTAACCGATTTAGATAAAAAGCGAAAAGAAGCGCTTACACGAATGTCTGATAATAAGTCAAATATTACTTCGAGTCAAGCCACTACAGCCCCTCAATCATCAGGAATTTCTAAGCAAAACCAAAAGCCTCAAGCAACTGAAAAATCATCTTCACGCGCCGACCGTTTGGCTGAACTGCGAAAGAAATCTGCGGCTTCAAAATTGAATGCCGAACAGCAAAAGGTTGGAGTTGTCGCTGAATCTGTAGCGGTAGAAGTTGAAGTCGTTCCAGAAGTGAAATTGGTTGAAGCAAAGGCCGAAATTAAGTCCTTTTCCGCAGTGGCAAAGACCAATGCCAAGCCTGCAGTTTCACAATTGAATGTATTCAAAGTTGTTGAGGAGACTCAAGTAAAGGCTACCAATGATCGTCGTAAAAAACGTCGACCTCATGCAAAAAAGGGCGGCGGAAGACAAAAACAAGAGAAGCGACTCAACAGGCAAAAATATTTGGAATACAAATATGCTGCAAGAGATATTCTTGACAACCCCACTGTTCCTGAAGAACATCGTTCAAATATTCTTGGCCAAGTATGGGCCAAGGGTGAAAGAATGTCTGTTGATGAATCATATGAATTCATTGACAGTAAAATCCTAGAAAATATCCTAACCGAAGAAATCGGTGATAAATTGAAAAGTTTAGTTAGGAAATACACAACCAGAAGGTGAAAATATGAGTGAATTAACAGTAGGAAAAGACATAGTTGCAAGCGTACATTACACTGGTACAATGCCAGAAAGTGGAGAGGTATTTGATAGCAGTGAAGGAAAGGATCCACTAACATTTATTGTTGGTCACGGTCAAATGATTCCTGGTTTCGAAGAAGAAATCCAAGGCGCCAAAATTGGCGAAAAGAGAACCTTCACCCTCACACCAGACAAGGCATACGGTGCAAGAGAAGATGCTGCTATGATGAAAATTCCACGTAGTGAATTCGCCTCATTGGAAGCAGAAGCGAAATTGGAAATTGGGATGACTCTAGTCGCCCAGATGCAGCATGGTCCGGCACCATTTTCTATTGTCGAATTAACCGATGATGAAGTGACAGCAGATTTCAATCATAAATTAGCAGGGGAGTCTTTGACATTTGCAGTAGAAATTGTTGAACTCCGTAGTGCTGATGCAGAAGAACTTGCTCATGGACACGTTCATGGCCCTAATGGTCACCACCATTGAATAAATATTATTCTCATCCCAAGTGGGGAGTGTTGAAGAATCGCCTACGCTTGGGCACTGTATGGTCGCGTCACGTAAAGACGAGTGGGAAACCCTTGGCGGGCTTGACATCCCTTTGCAAAGTGATCAACAAACCCTCTCAGATGTTGGATATTCTCAAGCAAATGTTGGTAGTGCCGGGAGCGAGCCATATACTAGAGGAATTCATTCCACTATGTATCGCTCAAGGCTTTGGACAATGCGCCAATACGCGGGTTTTTCTAGTGCTAAAGAAACAAATAAGCGATTTAAACTCTTACTAGAACGTGGTCAAAAAGGCCTCTCAGTCGCTTTTGACTTGCCCACTCAACTAGGATTGGATGCGGACGATGAATTGTCCTTAGGAGAAGTGGGTAAAGTCGGAGTATCCATCTCCTCTATTGATGATATGCGGTTATTACTTGACGGGATTCCATTGGACCAAGTTAGCACATCGATGACCATTAACTCACCTGCAATAATTCTGCTAGCCATGTATGTTGCAGTAGCAGAAGAGCAAGGAGTTTCTTCGGACAAGGTTATTGGAACAATTCAAAATGATATCCTCAAAGAATATATTGCAAGAGGGACATATGTGTTTCCACCAAAACAATCTATGCGATTGATTACTGATGTCTTTGAATATTGTGCAGAAAATATACCACTTTGGAATACAATTTCAATTTCAGGATACCATATACGCGAAGCCGGTTCCACTGCAGTACAGGAAGT
>Ga0066606_10000775_pt1 | contig 19933 bp, 19 predicted proteins | sample SaaInlV_DNA_100m_FD_60386 | JGI IMG/M metagenome (GOLD analysis project Ga0066606, IMG submission 60386) | Marine microbial communities from expanding oxygen minimum zones in the Saanich Inlet - SI075_LV_DNA_100m | ecosystem: Environmental > Aquatic > Marine > Unclassified | place: British... | reverse complement strand
GCAACTGATGCGATGCAAGCAAAAATTGCTGGCTTGAAAGGACAAGGGGTTGCCTTTAAAGTGTGTGCTAATACTGTTAGGGGTAAGAAAATCAATGTAAGCGATCATCTGTATGATGCTGAAAGTTCTGATATTGTTCCAAGTGGTGTTGCGGAATTATCTGCTTTACAGGCTCAAGGGTTTACTTATTTAAGACCATAATTAGTTAGTTTTTGTTAAAATTAAAAGCCCTACTTGTAGGGCTTTTTTGTGTGTGAACGGTTTAACTAGGGTTGTAAAAAATGGAATTTTTGTTTTCATATGGAACATTGCAGAGTGTAGAGGTTCAACTCGAAACGTTTGGGCGAGAGTTGGTAGGTTGTGATGACGCGTTATTGGGCTATCAATTAGAGATGGTCGAGATCAAAGACGAGGCTGTTGTGGCGCTTAGTGGTGAGACGCACCATCCCATTGCAATAGAGGTATGTGATAGTGCTGATGAAATACCTGGAATGGTATTTGAAATTACTGCTGAAGAATTAGCTCAGTCAGACAAATATGAAGTTGATGAGTATCAACGAGTATTGGGTAAATTGAAATCAGGCATACAAGCCTGGGTGTATGTAAGTGCTAGCGACAATGCCAGCACTTAAAATGACTTAAATATCTTAGATATTTTTACCAATATTGATTAAGAAAGAAGCGAATGGACCCATGTTGTTCATGGCTTCACCCATTGGGCCTTCAAACGATAAACCACCGAATGACATGTGGTACATTGGGCCAGATTCACCAGTACCCATATCTGCCCAGTCCTCTGCTGTTGCTGTCATTTTGTAGTCAACATCAGCGTCAAGTTCAGTTGTTTTAATATTATCAAATGCTGCGATAGCTTTACCATTGATACCAATGTGTAGTTCAGCAACTTTGTTTGAACCTTTTACAATTACTTGTAATACTTTGTAGCCCTTGCCACCATCATTGCCAGCCCAGCCGGATTCAATTAGTTTTGCAGGGGTGCCCGATGCATTGAATCTATCAGCGATGTTTTGCGCATTGCCAGCGAATACATTGATTGAAAATAACGCAAAAAGCGTAATCAGTAGTTTTTTCATAAAGTATCTCCGTATGTTTAAATTCTTCTCAAGTGTTTGACTTTTGTCAGTAGATAATTTTAAAGTAATACTTTTTCTATTGCTACAGAATTAATAAAATCTTTCTGCCAGTTTGCACCCAGGGTTTGTTTGGCCATTACTTCAACAGGATAGATTGGCTCAATACCGGTGGATGATTGGTAGCGTGATAAGCCTTGACGACAAGCAGGGCAGGTGGTAAGCATCTTGATGCCTTTTTTGGCTTTTGGCGTGCCAATCAATGTTGTTAAATCTTTTTGAATCTCATTTTCTTTTTTAAATTTAACTTGTTTTGCGATGTCAGCACGCGCTACGGCAAAGGTACCTGCTTCACCACAACAACGATCATTACTAGTTACATCGGAGCCCATGATTTGTGAAATTACATCAGCAGAATCACCACTCTTAATTGGATCATGACAGGGTGCATGGTAAAGGTATTTTTCATCGGTGTTGTCAAGTTTGACATCGTTAGCCAACAAGTATTCATGAATATCGGCAAGTTGAGCGTCTTTAAAAATATCGCCTAATTCATAAGTTAATAACTGGTCAATACAAGTGCCACATGAAGTGAGCACGTGCTTGATGTCTAGGTAATTAAGCGTATTTGCCATGCGATGGAACAACACGCGATTATCAGTAGAAATTTCTCTACTTTTGATTTCGTTGCCAGCACTGGCTTGTGGATAGCCACAGCACAGGTAACTTGGCGGTAGTACGACTTTAACCCCTTGATGATAGAGTAGGGCGATGGTAGCCAAGCCAATTTGTGAATACAGGCGTTCAGAGCCACAACCTGGAAAATAAAACACACTGGGTGAATCAGCACTAGATTTGTCAGGATGCGCCAAAATAGGAATGGTGCCAGCATCATTGATGTTTAGTAAACTGCGCAGTGGCGCCATGCCAGTATCGGTTGGTAATGGCTTGTCTAAAATAGTGATAAGCTGTGTTAAAGCGCTTGGGCTACCAACCGTCTTGTTGGGTTGCTTCTTTAAAAAAGGCGCGCTGAGTCTTGAAGCTAAGTGCTGGGCTTTGTAGCTAAAATCAATCAGTAGTTTTTTGGTTAGGTTGATTTGCCATGGCTTGGTCATATTCAAGTAAGCAATTGATACCTTGGCGGCAATGTTGGTGCGTCTTTGTTTTTGCTTAACTAAAATACTCTTCATTTTGATAGAGACATCGCCGAAGTCAATATTGACTGGACATGGTTTTTCGCAACGATGGCAAATGGTGCAATGGTCAGCAATATCATTAAATTCGTCAAAATGATCAATAGAAACCCCTCGACGGGTTTGCTCTTCGTAGAGGAAGGCTTCTGAAATTAGGTTAGTGCCAATAATTTTGTCACGTGGCGAATAGAGTAAATTAGCCTCAGGCACGTGTGTGGTACACACGTCTTTACACTTACCACAACGCAAGCAAGATTTGACCATGTCGTTGATTTCGCCAATTTCACTACTTTCTAAAATGAGTGCTTCTTGTTCAACCAGTCGTAGTGATGGAGTAAAGGCGTTATCTAAGCCACTACCCGGCATGAGTTTGCCTTTGTTGAAATGGTTGTTTGGATCAATGTCGGCTTTATAGTTTGCAAATTCTTGTTTGAATTCATCTGATAAGTATTGATATTTGGTTAAACCAATACCATGCTCACCGGAAATTACACCACCGAGCTGTTTGGCCAGAATCATAATTTCATCTACCACCGCTTCAGCTTGATGCAACATTTGTGTGTTATGTGAATGCACAGGAATGTTGGTGTGCACGTTGCCATCACCTGCGTGCATATGCGTTGCCACAAATAAGCGCACTTCGCGGTACTCAGCGTGGATTTCTTGTACTTTTTTACGAATTTCAGTAAAGACATCACCCATCAGTAAATCATTCAAAGGTTGGGCAAATTCGTTGATATAAGAAATAACACGATCACCAGTTTGAATGGCTTTGAATTTTGATGCTTGCGTCAGACTATTGAGTGCGCTTGTCCATTCGCTATTAACTTCATCAAGCAAAGACAATGCACTGGTGATCTTTTCTTTAACAAGGCTAGAGTCTGGGTCAATGTTTTGAAAATAATCTTTAACTGCATCTAATGTGGCTAATTTGTTTTCAATCGACAGTCGGATGTTTATGTGCTCAATACCCTGGCTATAATCACCGAGTTTGTCCAGTGGAATAACCACGTCTTCATTAATCTTAAAGGCGTTGGTGTGCGCAGCAATTGCTGCGGTATTGGCACGGTCTTTCCAAAAAGTTTGTCTTTTTGCAGGGAGTTTAGCGACAAAACATTCACCTTCTCGATCTTGTGTTAGTTGGATAATTTTATCTACCTGATCGTCTAATGAAGATTGACTGTTGGCGCTAATGTCAATTAGTAGTACCATTTTTGGTAGTTCTGGACGGTTGGCTTTAGTGGTGTAGTGTACGGCTTTAATGTAGCGTGCATCCAAGTGCTCCATACCAACTAGATCAATATCTGCAGAGCTATCTACACTGTCTTTAACTGCAACAATAGCAGAGACTGCATTGTCTAAATCATGGCCAAAGAATTCAAGGCATAATGTGTTGATGTGCTCGAGTGGTTGGTGCAAGATAAACTCTGCAGAAGTAATAAAGCCATCACAGCCTTCTTTTTGAATGCCAGGTAAGCCATCTAAAAACTTGTTGGTAACGTCTTTTCCCAAGCCACTTTTTCGCATATTTGTAGCGCTAATAGTGAGTGTTTCAGTTCTAAGTAGGGTTTCTCCATCAGTTTTTAAATGGTAGATTTTAAAACTAACTTCATCTAATAATTGGATTTTGTCTTGATTGTGATTCAGACGTTTGACTTGTAGCCAGTTGCCATCTGGCATGACCATTTTCCAAGAAAGTAAATTGTCAATGGTTGTGCCCCAACGTAGGGCTTTTTTGCCACCGGCATTCATCGCAACATTACCACCAATGGTACAAGCATCTTGCGAGGTTGGGTCAACTGCAAAAACCAAGCCGCTTGCTGTGGCTGCCTCACTCACGCGCTTAGTGATAACGCCAGCGCCTACGTTGATTGAACGAAGCCCATCTTGATTTTGAATCGGCTCAATAAAGCTGAGTTTCTCAGTATTAATGACTGCAGTTTGTGCATCTAGGGGGATTGCACCACCAGTATAGCCCGTACCGCCACCACGTGGGATAATGGTTAAGCCTAGCTCAATACAGGTTTTGATAATATCGGCAATTTCTAACTCGGTATCTGGGGTGATGACTACCGCTGGGTATTCAACACGCCAGTCGGTTGCATCGGTTGCATGTGATGAACGAGATAGCGCATCAAAACGAATATTGTTATTGTGCGTAACTTTGAGTAGCGCTTTTTTAATTTGTTGTTTGTTGTTTTTAAATTCACTTAGGCAGTGTTTAAAACCATCGACCGCTTGATCAGCGCTGTTGAGTAATGACAAGACTTTTTCATTGCCATCAGCGCGCGCGCGAATTTGATTAAGACGTGAATAAAGCGCCTCAGTCAGTGCTCTCCAGCGACGTTTGTTTTTGATTAAGTCTTCTTGTAAGTAGGGGTTGCGGTTGACTGCCCACATGTCACCCAATACTTCAAATAGCATTCTCGCACTGCGACCCGTGTTGCGATTTTCACGCAATTGGTTGAGTAGTTCCCATGATTCTTCACCTAAAAAACGACACACGACTTCCTTGTCAGAGAACGACGTATAGTTGTATGGGATTTCGCGGTATTTCTTCAAGTCTTTAAAGAGGGTGGTTAGTTTCGCTTTATTTTACTATAATGGTTGGCAACTGTATTTGTTGTTAGGAATTGTATGTTGTGGATTAAAGCGTTTCATATTATTAGTATTATTACCTGGTTTGCTGCATTGTTTTACTTGCCACGCTTGTTTGTTTACCATGTTATGAGTGATGATAAAGTAAGTATTGAGCGTTTTAAGGTGATGGAGCGCAAGCTTTATCGTGGCATTATGATGCCGAGTTTTATCATTGCAACAGTCTTAGGGGTATGGATGTTGCAAGATTATGCATGGCAAGCCTATGCTGGACAATATTGGTTACACGCTAAGTTGGTATTAGTCGGTATTTTGGTTGTTTATCATTTTTATTGCGGACATTTGGTGAGTGTCTTTAAGGCAGATCAAAACACGCGTTCGCATGTGTTTTATCGTTGGTTTAATGAGTTTCCAGTATTGATACTGGTGGCTATTATTATTTTGGTAGTAGTTAGGCCTTTTTAATTACTTACCTGTTAATTTTAGGTAATTGTCCGCCAACGCTTCATAAATTGGCTGTGTAAAAATTTGCTTTGATATCCAATTGGCGATAAAAGCGACCATGAGTCCTGGGATCAGTAAGTGTAGTGTAGTCGTCATTTCTAGGATGACAAATACTGATGTTAGTGGCGCTCTAATCACTGCACTAAGGTAAGCAATCATTGCCATAATGATAATCACTTGGGTGTCAATCTGCGTATAAAAACTAGCAACCTCTGAACCAATGCCCGCACCGATTGAAATGCTTGGCATAAATAATCCGCCTGGAATGGTTGAAGCAAGTGAAGTGAGCGTAGCAAAGTACTTCATGACAACAAAGTCTAAGCCCAAGCCTGTACCACCCAGCATTAACAGCACCTCATCTTTGCCAGATCCTGCAATTTGACCAATAGATAAGTAGTTAAAGCTGGCGACAATAAATCCAAAAACCGCAGCGATGGCGATGATTTTAAGTTTGCTATGAGTAATAAATTTGTTGATGAGGAATAAGGTGGATTTTGAAAATAACCCACCCAATACGCCAGCCATGATTGCCAGAGGTATGAGTTGCCATACCAAGGCAAGGTTAAATGAATGCGAGGAAAGATCAACTAAGTATTCAGTATTACCACGATAGATAATGGCGAATAGATAGACAATGCCACTCATAATAGCAATCAGTATTAAAGCTTGTTTTTTTAGTTTTCGACCAATCTCTTCGTAAGCAAATAAGAACCCTGCAATCGGCGCATTAAAGGCAACAATCAGCCCAGCACTACCACCAATTGCAATTAGGGCATGAATTAAAAACTTACGATTAAGTTTAATGAATCGATTAAATCCATAAAAAATAGAGCCACCAATGTGAATGCTAGGGCCTTCAATACCAATGGGTGCACCACTCAACATACCTAAAAAGATAAAGCCGATTTTGCCAAGCGCAATCCGAAATGAAAGTAACTGTTCGCGAATACCTTTGTTACGAGAATTGGTTGCCGCAATTAGTTGTGGAATACCACTACCCTGCACATAATGACAGTAATATTTAGCAATATAAATAATGCCGACAAAAACAAGTGGTGTAATAACAAAGCTTAAATAGGGGTTGGTATTAATTAAGTTTTTAAAGCTGTGTTGTGCGTAATCACTCACTTGTAAAAAGAAAGTAATGGTGATTACTGAAATTACACTAGCGAGCAATAACGATAAGTAAGTTTTGGTCTCATTAGGAAATTGATGAGAGAAGTATCGACGCATTTATGTCTTAGTGTTAAACACACCTGTTGAAAGGTAACGGTCGCCACGATCTGGAATGATAGTTACAATGGTGGCATTATTAACTATTGTAGATAGTCGAATTGAAGCTGCTACTGCGCCACCACCAGAAATCCCAGAAAAAACACCTTCTTTTGAGGCTAAATCTCGCGTAGTTTGTTCAGATAACTCTTGTGAGACATCTATAGTGTCATCAACTTTTGCTTTAGAAAATATTTTAGGTAAGTATTCATCGCTCCAGCGACGAATACCTGGAATATGAGACCCCTCTTCTGGACGAACACCAATAATTTGAATTTCACTATTTTTATCTTTAAGAGTGTTAGAGACACCAGTGATTGTCCCTGTAGTTCCCATAGCTGAAACAAAATGTGTGATTTGACCATTGGTATCTTGCCAAATCTCTTCAGCTGTTGCATTGATATGAGCGTTAGGGTTGTCTTCGTTAGCAAATTGATCAAGTTGCTTGCCTTTGCCGTCAGCTTCCATTTGCTCGGCCAAGTCTCGTGCGCCTTCCATGCCTTGTTCTTTGGTAACTAAAATAAGTTCAGCACCATAAGCTGCCATTGCATCACGCCTTTCTTGTGAAAGGTTGTCAGGCATGATCAGTACCATTGTATAACCTTTAATTGCTGCTACCATGGCTAACGCAATACCAGTATTACCGCTGGTTGCCTCAATCAGGGTGTCGCCGGATGTGATTTCACCACGAGCTTCTGCTTGGGTAATCATATTAAAGGCTGCACGATCTTTGACTGAGCCTGCCGGGTTGTTACCCTCAAGTTTGAGCAAGATAGTGTTGGTCGGATTAGGGTTTAATCGTTGCAAACGAACCAATGGTGTATTGCCAATGGTTTGATCGATGGTTGGATAATTATTATTATTCATATTGTATTTTATTCACATCTGAATAAAAACATTATCCAGATTACATATTATTTAAAATTGCGTCTCTAACTTCACTCATGACTGGGTTGATGTTAATCATCTCGTCACTACATTGTGCGATTGCGGTATCAGGGTCTTTTAAGCCATGACCGGTTAGTGTACAGACGATTTTAGAGCCTTCAGGGATTTTCCCACTCTTAATATCGCGCATTGCACCAGCAAGCGATGTGGCAGAAGCCGGCTCACAGAAGATACCTTCTTGTTCAGTGAGTAGTTTTTGTGCTGCTAGAATTTCTTCATCGGTTAATGAGTCAAACCAGCCGTTTGATTCTTTTTCGACCTTGTGTGCTAAATCCCAACTTTGAGGGTGCCCAATGCGAATTGCCGTGGCAATGGTTTCTGGATCGTCAATCATCTCACCTTTAACAAATGGTGCGGCACCTGCTGCTTGATAGCCTACCATTGTTGGCGTAGTGTTAGCCTTGCCGTCTTCATGGTATTCTTTGTAACCCATCCAATGTGCAGAAATATTACCCGCATTACCTACTGGTAGGCAATGGTAATCTGGCGCATCACCAAGCTCTTCAATAATTTCAAAAGAAGCAGTTTTTTGACCTTGTAAACGGAATGGGTTGATTGAGTTAACAATAGACACTGGTGCGTGATCCGCTACTTCTTTAACTAAGCGCATGCCATCATCAAAGTTACCTTTGATTTGAATAATAACTGCACCATGAATCATGGCTTGAGCTAATTTACCTAAAGCGATTTTTCCTTCAGGGATTAAAACAAAAGCCTTGATACCGGCACGCGCTGCATAAGCTGCAGCAGAAGCAGAAGTATTACCTGTTGAAGCGCAAATAATGGCTTTAGAGCCTGACTCTACTGCTTTTGTTACGGCCATGGTCATACCGCGATCTTTAAATGATCCTGTTGGATTTAAGCCTTCGTATTTAATATAAATGTCTACATCTTTGCCTAGTAAAGCGGGGATATTTTCTAGACGAATTAACGGCGTGTTACCTTCACCCAAGCTGATTAAACGAGTTGAGTCATCAACGGGTAGTCTGTCTTTGTAGTTTTCAATTAGGCCTGTGTATCTCATAGTATTTTTTAATCCTTGATGTTAATCTAGTGTTTCTACATGAATGATTTTAACAGTTTCTTGGATAAAATCATTTTTTTGAATCTCTTCAACAGCCGCATTGATCTCACCTGTTTTTACTTGATTGGTGATAATGGCAATATGGGCATTGTTTTGTGCGTCAATTTGTTTTTGAACAACTGCTTCTACACTGATATTGTGATTAGCAAAAATTGCGGTAATATCAGCCAGTACACCAGGCTTATCAGTGGCTAATAAACGCAAGTAAAAAATACTCTCAATATCATTCACTGCTTGATGAGGCATTGCTTCAAAAGATTGCCAACCAAGAATGTCATCACTAACAGTACCTTTAATAATATCGACCAAATCAGCAATCACGGCACTGGCAGTGGCTTCATCGCCCGCACCCGCGCCATAGTAAAGGGTTGGGCCTACTGCATTGCCTTTGACTAATACGGCATTCATCACGCCATCAACATTAGCCAATAGGCGTGTTTTTGGAATGAGTGTTGGGTGTACGCGCATTTGAATATTACCATTTGTTTGCTTGGCAATACCTAAGTGTTTAATTGAGTACCCAAGCTCAGTGGCAAAGGTGACGTCTTCACCTTCGATTTTACTAATGCCTTCGGTAGAAACTTTGTCAAACTGTAGTTCACAACCAAAAGCAATTGAAGCCAGAATAGCTAACTTATGTGCCGCATCTATACCCTCAACATCAAAAGTTGGATCAGCTTCTGCGTAACCAAGCGCTTGCGCCTCTTTAAGAACATCGGCAAAATTTCTGCCTTTGTCACGCATTTCAGTCAGAATGAAGTTGCCAGTGCCGTTAATAATGCCGGCTACCATTTCAACCTTATTGGCACTTAAGCCTTGCTCTAATGATTTTAAAATCGGGATACCGCCTGCAACTGCGGCTTCGAATAACAAATGAACTTTGTTGTCTTTTGCAAGCGCTAGCAGCTCGTTACCATGGGTTGCAATCAGTGCTTTATTGGCAGTGATAACATGTTTTCCATTAGTAATCGCAGCTTCGACCAGCTCTTTGGCTAGGCCTGTGCCACCCATCAATTCTAAAACAACATCGATATCAGTATTGTTTACAATCGAAAAAGGGTCTTGAGTTAGCTCAAGATTATTAGTTGGGCAAATGCGTGATTGGTTGATGTCTCTAACAGCTGCATGCGTGACTTTAATGCTCGCACCACTACGACGAGAAATCTCATTTTGATTTTTGTTAAGAACGTTTACAACGCCACCACCAACGGTGCCTAAGCCTAGTATTCCAATATTCACGCGTGTTAAATCCTGTCTATGAATGATAAAGGTTTAAATTATACCAATAGGGTCTTGATATAAGGTGGCTTATCTACCTATTTACAAGACTTTATTGGTTAAGTGTAATAGCCACACATTTGAGTGGGCGAGAGTACTGTGATGGGATTTTGTGTTGGTTGTTAAACAGTACTGGTGCTAAAGATTTGAGCATGTCTTCATAAATCATTTTTTTGAACTCGATCACTTCTTCGATTGGGTGCCAGTAATCTACCCACTCCCAGTCATCAAACTCGATATCCGAGTGAGTATCGAGTTTGATATTACTTTCATCACTGGTGAGTTTTAGTAAAAACCAAACTTGCTTTTGTCCAACACAAATTGGCTTTTGTTTGCGCCTGATGTGATAGTCGGGCAGATCATAGCGCAACCATTTTGGGGTTTTTGCCATTACCTCAACATGCTCTGGAGAGAGGCCTATTTCTTCGTCGAGCTCTCGAAATAAAGCCTCGAGTTCACTCTCGCCTTTGTCAATACCACCTTGTGGTAGCTGCCAAGCTTCTTGTTGGTAACGTTTGGCTAAGAGGATTTGTTGTTTGTCATTAGTAATGACGATACCAACATTGGCTCTGTAGCCTTCAGAGTCTATCATGTTATTGAATTTTTATCGATCTAGTCGTCGCCAGAAAACGCACCTAGAATATGTAAAAGGCTTGTAAACATGTTGTGTAATGCCAAGTACAAACCAACCGTAGCTACGATATAGTTAGTTTCGCCACCATTGATAATAGATGACATTTGACTCAACATGTAAGCACCCATGATCAACACAACTGCGAATGACATGAACAGGCTAAAACCCGATGATTCAATAAAGAAGAAATTAATAATTGATAAAACAATAATTCCAATCATGGCAAAAAAGATCATGCCATTTAAAAAGCTAAAGTCTTTTTTTGTATTTTGCGCATAAAAACTAATGGCAAAAAATGAAACACCTGTACCGGTTAAGGCTTGAAATACTAAGTCTGCACCATTTGGCATGGCTAAGTAATGAGTCAGCATAGGGCCAATTGAATAACCAAGTAAGCCAGCAATAGCAAAAGCGGTTAATATGCCATTATTACTGTTTTGCGTTTTAGGAAGAACAAACCAAATAACCGCAATAGCAGTGATTGAGCTGACTATCGCTGAGCCAAAACCAGCGCCTGAAGCAATCGAAAACCATGAGGCTAAGCCACCAAACACCAGTGTGTAAGATAGTAGTTTCATGGTATCTGATAAAACTTTGTTTTTAACTTTGATGTTGCCAATGGCAGTTGTTGTTGAAAATGTGCTCATGATTTATTCCTATAAATTAAAAGTGTAAAATACTACTATTTTATACCGAAAATTAAATAAAAGCATGAAACTGGTTTTAGGTCTTGGTGATACAGGTTTATCGATTGCTCGCTTCTTGTCAAAGCAAAGTATTGCTTACAGGATAGCCGATAGTCGTCCTCAACCCCCGTCTTTGTCTGATTATTTGGCAGGGTCTTTCGGCTCAGAACCTGTACTAGGTGATTGGTCGCAAGATTTATTAACTGATATTGATGAAGTGTTTATCAGCCCTGGTATTGCACAAACACAAGCAATTGTTGTGTGGGCGAGAGAGAAGGGTATACCAGTTATTAGCGATATTGAGTTATTTTCACGCTATGCTGCAGCGCCAATTATTGGCATTACTGGCTCAAATGGCAAATCAACCGTTACTCAGCTATTAGGCGAAATGATCGCCAATGAAGGTAAACAAGTGGCCATTGGTGGCAATATTGGCAAACCCGCACTCGAGTGTCTGAGTGATGAGGTTGAATATTATGTGTTGGAGCTTTCTAGTTATCAGCTGGATTACACTCAGAATTTAAATCTGTTGACGGGCGTGGTGCTTAATATCACCCCAGACCACCTTGATCGATACAGCAGTTTTGCAGAATATACCGATTCAAAGCTTGGTTTGTACAAACACTGTCAGCATTTGGTGGTGAATATTGATGAATCATTAGTCCCTCAAAAAAAATCAGCCAAGCATTTTGGTGTAAATATGCCAAAGCAGCCTACCGATTTTGGTACGGTAACTTGCCATGGTAGTTGTTACTTTTTAAAGGGTGATGATGTATTGCTGTATGTGGGTGATATGCAACTCATTGGTGAACACAATGTGACTAATGTATTGGCCGCACTTGCTTTAGGTGATCAGATTGGGCTGAATGCAGATTCGATGGTTGAGAGTATTAAAGCTTTTAAAGGTCTTGAGCACCGCCTTGAATGGGTAGTAAAGAAACAGGGCGTTGATTATTACAATGATTCAAAAGCCACTAATGTTGTTTCTACTATTAAGGCCTTGAATGCGCTTATTGATCGACATGAGAATATTGTACTCATTGCTGGTGGCATTGCTAAACAAGAAGATTACTCGCCTTTGTTTGAATTAATTGATAAAGATGTGGTTGGCGTAGTGTTGATCGGGCAAAGTGCACAAACGCTTGGCGAAGGTATTAAGAAATCAACAGTGAGCTATGCTGATTCAATGGATGAAGCGGTTAGCTTGGCGGCTAATATGTTAAATGACGGCGTGGTATTGCTATCGCCAGCTTGTGCGAGTTTTGATATGTTTGATAATTTCGAAGTGCGAGGTAATGCGTTCAAGAAGACTGTTCTTGGATAAAGCTCATCGCAGCTTCAACGTCGCTTTTTTCTAAAAATAATGCATTTTCTTCACCATTTAACCAAGTGCTTTGGCGTTTACACAGTTGGCGTGTGGCGATAATAGCTAGCTCAATCATGGCGTCTTGATTAATGTCTCCATTTAAGTGTTGCCAAGCTTGTCGATAACCCACACAACGAATAGAGGGCAAGTCCTCGTGTAGATTTGGGTTTTGTTTTAGTTGCTCAACCTCGGCCAAAAACCCATCATCCATCATTGATAAAAAACGTGCCTCGATCCGTTGGTGTAGTTCATTGCGTGAAGGCATGAGGATGATTTTTTTAATAGGGCGGTTCAACCCTTGCTGTTTATTACCTTGCAAATCACTTAGGGTTTTTCCACTAATATCAAACACTTCTAACGCACGTGTAACGCGCTGAGCATCATTTGGGTGGAGGCGTTCAGCTGCCTTTGGGTCGATTTTCTTTAAGTCATCGTGTAATGCGGCAGAGCCTTTTTCTTTTAACAATCGGTTAAATTTCTTTCTTGATTCGGTGGTTGACTTTGGCAAATCAGATAGGCCGTGTTCAAGTGCATGAAAGTAAAATGAGGTGCCACCCACCAAGATTGGGGTCTCGCCATTGTCAAAAGCCAGCTGTATTTGTGCTTTGGCATCTTTGGCAAAATCATGGGCTGAATAAGCTTCTTCTGGTTCGCAAATATCAATTAAGTGATGAGGGTATTTTTCCAAGGTATTGGAATCTGGTTTGGCAGAGCCGATGTTCATGCCTTTGTAGATGAGCGCAGAATCTACACTGATTAATCTGGCTTTAAATTTATGACTAAGCTCAATAGCCAAATCAGTTTTTCCTGAAGCGGTAGGGCCCATTAAGAATACAACGGTTTTGTCTGCTGATTGTGTCATAAAGGCTTTAAATTACTAAGCATTAAGAGATATAACCTATATTATAATGTCGGCTACTTAAATTTATTAGATTAAACGCATGTTTACAATTGAAAATCAAGCGACTGGAAAGTTTTTTAGAACCGATGGTGATAGTGCTATTCTGGATGACGCGCTAATCCATGGGTTAAATTTTCCTTACGGTTGTCAAAAAGGTTTTTGTGGTAAATGCAAGGCTATTATTACCGAAGGCGAGGTAGATTACGAAGGTGATATACCGAATGGCATCACCCCAGAAGAAGTTGCTGATGGCATGGCGTTATTGTGCCAGTGTAGGGCTAAATCTGATGTGTCACTTGTGGTGGACGAGTTGGACAGTGTCGCTGATATTGAAGTGAGAAACCTGCCATGTAAGGTAGAAAGCATCAATCGTTTAAATCATGATGTCACTCAAATATTTTTAAAAATTCCGGGTTCTGAATCGTTGCAATATTTGGCAGGTCAATATATTGATTTAATTCATCCTAATTTTGAACCGCGTGCTTTTTCAATTGCAAACGCGCCAACAAACTCAAGTTTGATTGAATTACACGTACGTCAAATAGAAAATGGAAAATTTACTAATTTTGTTTTCAATGGGTTGGAAGAAAAATCGTTACTTCGAATTGAAGGTCCAAAGGGTGATTTCTTCTTTAGAGAAGACAGTAAAAAACCAGTTATTTTAGTAGCAGGTGGTACGGGATTAGGGCCTATTAAGTCAATTATTGAACATGCAATTGCCACTAAGTTAAATCGTAAAATCTACCTATATTGGGGTGTGAGAGACGAAGTTGATCTATACATGGACTTACCAAAACAGTGGGCGGCTGAATATGATAATATTCATTTTGTTCCAGTTTTGTCTGAGCCTAATAATGCATGGCAAGGTAAAACAGGATTTGTGCATGAGAGTGTTTTAAAAGATTTTGACGATCTTACTGGTTATGAAATTTATGCCTGTGGACCGCCAGAGATGGTTAAGTCAGCTGCCAATACTTTTGTAGATCAAGGCATGATTAAAGACAACTTCTTTTCAGATGCTTTCGTGTTTGCCTTTACCGGAAAAAAATAATGAGCGACATGCAACAGCATTTAACCGAACAATTAGAAACCTCACTCAATCCAACACATTTGGAAGTGGTTAATGAATCGGGCAATCATTCTGGCTCTGCAACAGAGTCACATTTTAAATTGATCGTAGTGAGTCATTATTTTTCTGATCTTAAGTTGATTGATCGTCACCGTTTTATTAATCAACTTTTTAAAGAAGAGCTTGGTCATATTCATGCATTGGCAATGCATACTTACACCCCAGACGAATGGGCCATGAAAAATGGTGCGCCAGCTTCTCCTCAATGTTCAAGTAAAACAAAACACTAGCCTTGTTTAAACGATTTTTATATCTATCTTTTTTATTTTTAAGCGCTTGCGCTTCACAAGGTGATATCAATGTTTCGAAAAACATTGATAGTAAGCATGCTTTAAAGGTAAATCCTAATTCCGTAGTTAGTCCAGCTGCAGTTGTTAAGCCTAATGTTATTGTTGAAAAAGATTTGTGGCAATATATTTCTAACCGTCACACACTTAAGGCAAGAAGCCAGAAAGACTTGTTTTGGCATATTGATTGGTTTAAGAAAAACCCTGATTATCTAACGCGTGTTACCAAGCGTGCTAAACCTTATTTGCACTTAGTAACCAAAGAAGTAGAAAAAGCAGGTTTACCGATAGAGATTGCCCTATTGCCTATTGTTGAATCGGCTTATTATCCGTTTTCTTACTCGCACGGTACTGCCTCTGGTCTTTGGCAGTTTATCCCTTCCACTGGCAAGCTTTATGGCTTAAAAGATAATTGGTGGTATGACGGCAGGCGTGATGTTTTAGCATCAACCAAGGCGGCAGTTAAGTATTTAAAAAATCTGACTAAACTTTTTAAAGGTGATTATTTGCTGGCCATTGCTGCTTATAATTCTGGCCCAGGCCGCGTACAAAAAGCAGTACGTAAAAATAAACGACTGGGTAAAAAAGCTGATTTCTGGCATTTGGATTTACCAGCCGAAACCAGGGGTTATGTGCCTAGATTGTTAGCAGTTGCCGAGCTAATTAAGCATCCTGAAAAATACGGACAAACCATTACACCAGTGAGTAATGCTGCACAATTGCAAGTGGTAAAACTAGACTCTCAGTTTGATCTGGCCATGATTTCACAGTGGGCTGATCTTAGTCTGGATGAGATTTATTCGCTCAACCCTGGGCTTAAGCGCTGGGCTACGCCGAGCAACCTACCTTATAGACTTCTATTGCCGATTGACAACATTGATATGTTTGAAAAAAATCTGAGTGCACAGCCAAAGAGTGCGCGAGTTAGATGGCTACGTCATCAAGTGAAATCGGGCGAGAGTTTAAGTTATTTGGCTAATAAGTATAAGACTACTTTAAGCCAAATTAAAAGTGCAAATAGCCTTAAAGATAATTTAATTAAAGTTGGTGACCATCTAATTATGCCTGTTGCACAGCGTGGTGAAAACGACTATACACTTTCTGAAAATGAACGAGAAAAACGACGATTAAACGCCAAGAAAACAGGGGTTAAAGTTGTGCATACGGTCGCTAGTGGTGATAGTTTGTGGAAAATCGCCAAACAATACAAGGTTCAAATTGACAGTCTGGTTAAATGGAATCATATTACTCGATCTAAGCCTTTGGCACTTGGAAAGCAATTGGTGATTTGGCAAGCAAAACCTAGCAAAGAAAAGGATTTATCCAAAGTCACCAATGTTGGGATTGATATCAACCGAAAGGTTACTTATCGCGTTAAAAAAGGCGATAATTTGTCAAAAATTGCCAGTAAATTTAAGGTTAGTGTTGCTAACCTAAGGTTGTGGAATAAATTAGACAATAAAAAACCATTACAACCAGGGCAAAAACTAAAAATTATTGTCAATGTTATTAACTCTAAAATGAAGTAAAAATATGAATTCACTTCCCATTAATAAAATATTTCTAGCAGGCTTTGCCTTTGCACTGACGCATTGGAAAAAAATCATTGAGATTTCTATTCTGCCGGTATTGATTTCTTCGCCATTCTTAATGGTTGTGCCAGAGTTGTTAGGGCTAATGGAGCAGGTATTTAATGGTGGTAAATTAATAGAGGTTGTTTTGCCAGAAAATATGATGGCTTATTTGCTCTTGTTTTTTTATGGCTATATTACCTTGTCGATCAATATGTATCGCTTGGTGATACTCGGTGAACAATCAGTCAATGGTTTGATACCGGTTATAAAGATAAATAAAATTGTTCGATTTACCGGTTTAACATTATTTGTAGGCTTGGTAACGGTAATACCAGTGATGATTACTGGTATGCCGTTTTTACAATTGGTTGTGTATTTTTTAATTATTCCAATTACACTTAATTTTGTTGGCATTGCTATTGATCAGCCTTCTAAATATAAGTGGAATTTATCGTTCACAACACATGCAAATTTGTTTTTTTTGCAAGCTATTTTGCCGGCTTTGGTTGCTATGTTATTCGCCGCACTGGCGAATATTATTGGCTTAGGGTCAACTCTAGAATGGGTTGTTAAAGTCGTGGTATTTTATTGGACGTTGGTGACATTGGCTCTGTGCTATCAGCTGATCAATGCAACTAATAACTCAGAGAAAACCCCTTAGGGTAGCGCATATCAAACGTAACCTGCTTAACCTTTTTTGAAGGTTTAATCTTGGCGTAAGCTTTTATAAAGCGCTCTAATCGTTGCTCTTGTTGCTGATAGCCTAGAATCACTTTGATATTAGGATTAAAAGTAAGTTGGTCAATATTCGTTCGAGAAAAAGCGGTAATAACCATGTCTCCAGATAAAATTTGGTAGTCTTGGTAATCTGTGTAGAGTTTAATAATCTTTGTTTGATTTTCTTCTGATCGTGCCAAAACTGCATCTGATGGAATCATTGTCTTTGGAATAAACAATTCACCTGTAGTTGATATATAGCCTACACAGTTAGTCTTGTTTTTGGTGATGCAATTGATGTTTTCCCAGCGCATGGCAATATCTTGAGGCTCAATATCGATTTGAATTGAATTCCAAAATAGGCGCTTAACATGCGCGGCACTTACCCAAGGCTCTGTCTCTAAAACTTGTTTTATTTCGTGCAAGTTTAGCTGGTATTTGTCTTGAATAAGGGGTTGTATTTTATCTTCTAAGATTGCTTGGTCAATAGGTAGAGATCCATCAATCTCCCAACTCACTTGTGCTTTTAAAAATTCAGTAGGATCAGATTCTAAAATACGCCAAACAATAAAAGCCAACATGGCAAAAAAAGGCAGTGCTTTTGCAATTGGCAAGAGAAATTGCTTTATTGATTTTTTACGTTTGTTATAGCGAGGGTTATTTTTTTTAATCATTGAGAATTGCTATTACTAATTCGTCAAAACTAAGCCCTGATGCTTTGGCGGCCATTGGCACTAAAGAATGAGACGTCATACCAGGCACAGTGTTAATTTCTAATAAATAGGGCGTATTGTTTTTATCAAGGATAAAGTCAACTCGACCCCAAGTCTTGGCGTTCATAATATTAAAAGCATTTAGTGCGATGGACTGCAATTTTTTTTCGATCTCATCTGAGAGTCCACATGGACATAAATATTGGGTTTCATCTGAATGATATTTAGATTCATAATCGTAAAACCCATGGCCTGATTTTATTTGAATAACGGGTAATATTTCTTTATTTAGGATTGTAACGGTATATTCATCTCCTTCAATCCATTGTTCAATTAACGCTTGGCTATCATATTGCCAAGCTAATTCAAGCGCCTTGTCTAACTCATTGGCATTACCTACTTTACTGATACCAATGCTAGAACCCTCTAAAATTGGCTTTACCGCCCAAGGCAGTGGAAAGTCAATAATTGGAATGTCTTCACCAATCGTTGCCAAAACAGAGAGCGCTAAAGGTAGATTATGCTGCTCCCATATGGCTTTTGTTGTGGCTTTGTTCATGCATTGCTCGGAAGCACTTGAATTAGTGCCTGTATAAGCAATATTTCGATCTTCAAGCTGTTGTTGGATATAGCCATCCTCACCGCCACGACCATGTAAAACAATAAAAGCTTTGTTAAATTTTTTTGACCAAAGCTCATCGAGGTTATCTCCTTTCCAGTCAAACTTAAAGCACTCAATGTTTCGTTTTTTTAAAGCGTCATAGACTGCTTCACCACTATTTAAAGAGACTTCTCGTTCAGCTGAATTACCCCCCATCAATACCGCAATCATACAATTCTCACTTCTGTTTCCAAGTTAATATCAAGCTTGGATTTTACGGTTTGTTGAATGTGTTTGATTAGGTTTTCAATATCAGTGGCTGTTGCATTGTCTTGATTGACAATAAAGTTAGCGTGTTTGTCAGAAACACAAGCGCCGCCGATGCAAAACCCTTTAAGGTTACAGTCTTCAATCAATCGTGCAGCATGATGGTTGATTGGGTTTTTAAAAACACTACCGCAACTGGCTTGGCCAATTGGCTGAGAAGTGTTGCGTTTTTTTAACAAAGCCTTAATATCTTGTTGTTTGTCAATTTGGTTAAAAGTAAAGCTTGCGGCAATGAAATATTCATTCTTATTATTAGCAATTACTTGTCGATAAGTAATTTTAAAATCTGTTGTGTTTCTTTTAGATATGATGCCTGCAGTGCTAATGGTAGTGACAGAATCAACAAACTGCCAGATTTCATTACCAAATGCGCCTGCGTTCATTGCTAATGCGCCACCAACACTACCTGGGATAGCGCTCAAAAATTCAGCACCATGTAATCCTTGAGATTCACAAAATCGAGAGAGTTTTGCTAGTGTAGTACCTGCTTCTACATAAATACTATTGCCACTTATATTGAGTACATCAAGATGTTTGAGTTTAATAACAACACCATCAAAGCCTTGATCACGTACCAGTAAATTACTACCCAAGCCCAGCATTAAAACAGGCTTTTGATTATTTTTTAAAAAATCAGATAATTCATCCAGTGTGTCGGGGGTGAAAAAATCTTTTGCTTGGCCGCCTGCTCTTAACGAGCAGTGTTTACTCATCGATTCGTTATGAACCAGCATATTGAGTGGTTAGTAGCTCAACTAAAGTATGGATATCGCCAGCACCTAAGGTTAAAACAACATCATCTTCTTTAATAACATTTGGCAGAATATCTAAAACCTCAAGCGTATTTTTAACCACAATTGGATCAAGCGCTGAGCGTTGACGAATGCTACTGGCTAACGCACTAGAGTTAATATGCGCAATCGGTTGCTCACTGGCGGGGTAGATATCTAATAAGACCAACACATCTGCTTGAGAAAGGGCTTGGGAAAAATCGTCAAATAAATCACGTGTTCGTGTGTATCGATGTGGC
>Ga0066606_10000762_pt1 | contig 20097 bp, 16 predicted proteins | sample SaaInlV_DNA_100m_FD_60386 | JGI IMG/M metagenome (GOLD analysis project Ga0066606, IMG submission 60386) | Marine microbial communities from expanding oxygen minimum zones in the Saanich Inlet - SI075_LV_DNA_100m | ecosystem: Environmental > Aquatic > Marine > Unclassified | place: British... | reverse complement strand
CTGTATTTAAGCTGACAACTCGGTCATTGGAGTCGATCGCCTGTTGGTGAAGATCTTCCTTCTTTGGGAATTGACGAAGGCAGGCACGGTTGGCAGGACATGAACAGATCTCCTCAGCAAATGAGGAATGATGCTATTCTGCCCCGACACTGAGTTCTGACAGAACCGATGAGCATCTCGCCGACGACCTTTGGATGCACGCTTTGATAATTAATTACGTCTCAGCGCTGGGAGTACCACCCGGTATCTCTTGATACGCCCAAGCGGGTATCGGCGCACCAATAACGGTTGCATGACCCTCAGACGACGCGTAAAAAGGGCTGATTTACCGCTGGCTGCAGGTTCTAACGACGCCGAATTACTAGGTGTTTGAATTCCGGTTGGCGTCAATATTGGCGTCAATCCACGGGTTCCGCCCTAATTAGAGGGGGAACCGCTTGAGATTGGGTCGAGTTTGGTGGGCCCTGTGGGGATCGAACCCACGACCTGCGGATTAAAAGTCTGGGGTTCTACGTCGGCCAGATGGAGAGTCAGTCGTTTTTTTGATTGGCTGACTTCAATCGATGACTCTGACTTGGTCGGGAGCGAGTTTGGTGGGCCCTGTGGGGATCGAACCCACGACCTGCGGATTAAAAGTCCGATGCTCTACCGCTGAGCTAAAGGCCCTTCAAACTCGGCTGATAAGGTTACGACACGAATGCTGGAATTGGGAGTGCAAAAACTGGCTTCTCTTCTTTCATTTACTTAGCCCTCATCTGCTCACACCAAAGTCTCGCCATACCGCTAACATGTCGCACATTGCAAAACAATAGATTCATGCCACACCATACCGGCATGATTTCGGAGGACCCGATGACGACTTCAGATATAGCAGTTCGAAAGTACGATCTCCTACTTAAAGGCGGACGAGTAATCGACCCAGCCAACAACATCGATGGTAACTTCGATGTTGCAACGTCTGGAGGGCACATAGCGCTGGTGGCTAAAGACATCTCCCCTGCCCTCGCTCGTACTGTAGCCAATGTTTCTGGCTTGGTAGTTACTCCCGGCCTCGTCGACTTACACGCTCATTTTTATGGCTACGGCGGATCGATTTTGCCCGATGCCCACTGCCTGCCCGAAGGCACGACAACGGCTGTCGACGCTGGCGGAGCAGGACACCTAACCTTCGATGATTTCAACGAGCAGGTAATTGCTCCGGCAACGACAAACGTTTTTGCGCTGCTGAACATTGCGGGTGAAGGAATGGTCGGGGAACCTGAGCAAGATCTAGAAGGAATGGATGTAGAACTAACTGCCGCCAAAATATCTCAACGTCCTGATGTGATTGTAGGAGTAAAAGTTGCCCACTACATGGGACCGGGCTGGGAGCCGCTCGACCGGGGAGTTCAGGCAGCCGAAGATTCTGGCGTTTACCTAATGGTCGATCAGTCTCCTATCCATACTCGTCCGATGGACGAAATGATGCTGGAACACCTACGACCGGGCGATATGGTTACTCACTGTTACGCGCTAAGTAAGCCGATGACAGATATCAACGATAAGGTGAAGCAGTATTTCTTTGAGGCACGCGAGCGCGGCGTGAAGTTCGACGTTGGACACGGTGGCGGCAGCTTTTCGTTCCGCATTGCTAAAGCTGCTATCGAACAAGGGTTCTTGCCAGACACTATTTCAACGGACATGCACCGCAATAGCATCACAGCAAATCTTGCGACTATGCCTGAGACGATGTCGAAACTTCTGGCACTTGGAATGGATCTACCAACCATCGTAAAACAGTCGACATGGGACCCTGCTCAGGCTATCGGTCATCCAGAACTCGGAAATCTTGGTCAAACGGTTCCAGCCGATATCGCTGTACTTGATATCGCAGAAGGCGATTTTGGTCTGGTCGATAACGGCACGAGTCACCGAGTTCTCAAGACGAACAAACGAATCGTCTGTGAAATGACAGTGAAGAACGGACATGTCGTGTGGGATAAGAACGGTCGGTCACGTGACGACTGGTCTACAACACCACCTACAAATCCTATGATCTAAATAGGGTTTTGATCTGATATGCCAAACTCTAAATACGATGTGATTGTTGTTGGTGCTGGCTCTGCAGGCGCAGCTCTCGCTACACGACTTTCGGAAGATCCCGACCGCAGTATTCTTCTTATCGAAGCAGGGCATGATTACCCGAACATCGATCAACTTCCCGACGAAATCAGGCAGGGTCACGCCACTGGTACAGACATGACGACCGACCCTGATGGTGAGCACAATTGGGGGTTCACGGCTCAAGCAACTTCGCTGCACAGCGATATGCAAGTCCCTCGCGGCAAAATCACAGGTGGTACGAGCGCGATCAACGGGCAAGTGTACTTACGTGCTATACCCGAAGATTTCGACTCATGGGTGGAGGCGGGGAACGATGAATGGTCGTACGAAAAAGTACTTCCGTACATGAACAAGCTCGAAAACGACCTCGACATAGTAGATCAGTACCACGGTAACGAAGGACCGATCATTGTCCGTCGTTATAAACCTGACGAGCTTGTTGACGATCAAGCCGCGTTCATCAAAGCAGTTACAGACGCCGGATTTACGAATACCGCTGACCACAACCACCCTGCTTCTAGCGGCGTCGGGCCTTTGCCTCTAAACAACCCTAATGGAGTCCGATGGAGCACAGCACTCGGCTATCTGACGATGTCGCGAGATCGTCCGAATTTAACCATCAGCGCCGATAGCCATACGACCAGAGTGTTGATCGAAGATAAAAAGGCAGTCGGCATTGAATATGAGAAAAATGGCGTGCTGAAACAGGCGTTTTCCGATGAAGTAGTTTTGAGCGCGGGGCCGATCGGATCTCCTCATCTATTGATGCTTTCTGGCTTAGGTCGACGAGAGCAACTTGAAGCGGCCGACATTGAAGTGATCGCCGACATGCGAGGTGTTGGCCAAAATCTACGCGATCACCCAGCGGTTCATGTCCGATGGCGCGCCGAAGACGATTTCCAGATGCCGGATGTCGAAGTAGGGCCACAAAAAGTAGCTCTACGCTACACGGCTGTTGGATCAGAGCTACGTAACGACATGGTCGCCGTGATGCGTTGGAATTCACCGAATCGCGAGTTTCTGATGAGCGTAGGTCTGTATCTAGCAAAGGCCTCTGGGGAGATGCGTTTGGTCTCCGCCGACTCGCATGTTCAACCCGAACTCGATTATCACCTTCTCAATCATCCGTACGATCTCGAACGGATGCGGGCCGGTGTTCGCATGCACTTAGAATTCGGTGAACACCCCGCTTACGAGGGCATTCTCAAAGAGGTGATCGACCCGCTCCCTGCAGACCTCGAATCCGACGACACGCTCGACAACTGGCTGCTCCGCAGTGCCGCCACGATGCACCACATATCTTGCACAGCAAGGATGGGCAACGAGTCGGATCCAATGGCGGTAGTAGATCAATATGGGCGCGTGCACGGAATCGAAGGACTACGAGTCTGCGATCTCTCGATCATGCCGGATTGCCCACGTGCGAATACCAATTCGCCAGCAATGACTATCGGCGAGCGGATAGCTGACTTTATGAAGGCTGAGTGAGCCGCTGATCTAGCCTCGGATATTCCGCCCACCTGTCATTGCGAGGAACGAAGAATGAGAGACGTGGCAATCAACGACGTTGAGCAACGCTACTGTCGACTGTAGGCAACTTACACACTTAGAAAACAACGATATGCCCCCGCTCAATGTCGGAGGATAGTCAGTAGCGTTGCTTAGAAGAATGATTGCCGCGTCACCTCAGGGCAGGTTCCTCGTAATGTAAGACCAGCGCATAAGCATTAGCTATAGAGCTGGAATTCGTTGATCGGCCAGTAAACCGACCATGCTCGACCCACAAGCGCATCGCCAGAAACAAAACCCCAGTTTCGAGAATCTACCGATACGCGGCGGTTGTCTCCCATCACGAAATACTCTCCGTCTGGCACCTGCACCGGGTAGTCGTCATGTCGACGAGCGGTCGAAACATCGACCCAGGCGGTCTTTTCACCGTTCACATAAACAGAACTACCATCGAGGTCGATCCAGTCGCCGGGTATGCCAATAATTCGTTTTACGAAATCGGTATTAGATCCGGTCGGTGGATGAAATACAACGATGTCACCTCGTTTCGGGCCTCCAAACAAGTAGTGGTCGTCCCCAAATAGGTTGAACGGTGACTGGGTGTAAATGAAACGATTGACCAGCAAGCGCTCATCTTGAATCAGCGTAGGCTCCATCGATGAACCTTCGATGAGGAAGCTCTGAGTCGTTGCCTGCAACGCGAGAAATATCACCACGGCCGTGATGATCGTCTCGCCAGTATCCCGAAGCACTGATCGCATTTGTGGCCTTTGTTGGGCGACCAAAAAAACAAGGTCACGCAAAATCGAAATCCCGAACTGTAAATCGCTCTATTGTGAATATAACAAGGTGGTCACTAGTTGGACGTAATCACTAAGTAACGTTTTGAAGTTCATCTGCCGAATTATTGGGCGGTGAGTAGCATTGAGCGTGGCAAGCACGTGATCTAGTTTCAAAATGACCAGCTTCGACGAACAGCGACTAATACAACTAACCCGTGACGGTGACTACGACGCGTTCAATCGTTTAGTAGTCGAGTACCAAGACGCGGTGTTCGGTGTTGTTCTGCGCATGGTTCGAAATCGTGCGACTGCGGAAGATATTACGCAGGACACGTTCATCTCTGCATTCCGAAAGATTTCCTCATACCGAGGCGGGATATTCCGTGCCTGGCTTTTCCGCATAGCGAAGAACTCATCGCTGGACCACCTGAGGAAGATCGCTCGCCGCGGCGAAACTTCGATAGACGAAGACATCGTCTACTTCTCAGAAACAGTCAAAGACGACTCGCAAGATCCTGAAGCGGATGCGCTAAACGCCGAGTTGGCGCGTCTTATTGAACATTGCATGGGCGGCCTCTCCGACGATCATCGATTTGCCATGGTGATGATCGATGTTGAGGGCTACCAGTACGATGAGGCAGCCGACGCTATTGGCGTTTCGATTGGCACCGTGAAATCCCGTTTAAATCGTGCCAGAGCACGTATGCGCGACTGTGTTCAACAAGATAGGGAACTTTTACCCGTCTCAATGCGTCTATATGACAAGGAGAACTAAAACAGAGTGGTTCGCAAGTTTCTAAATCGAGTTATAAGTCGTAAAGATTTGAGCATCGACGCAATAAATGCGTTCGTTGAAGGCAACGCGTCGGCCGACGAGATTCAACTCGTTGAAAGACTTATACGTGATGATGCTTCGCTCGAAAGAGACCTCTCCACCCAACAGGCGTTACGGTCGGTACTTGGCAGAATCGAAAAGATCGAAGCCCCACGTTCATACGCGGTCACACCGGAAATGGTTGCAGCAGCTGAAGGACATGACTCATTGTTGTCACGAGTTGCTGAGTTATTTGCTCCGCAACGAAAGTTAGCGCTTGCCCCCGCTGCTATCGGAGTGATCGCTGCCGTTGGTGTTGCATTGCTGACAATTGGTGATGCGACCGGAATTGTCGATCAATCTAGTTCGAGTCAGGGTGAATCGTTCTCGACTGCCGAGATTTCGGAATCTGCAGATGGTGGAGCTTCGAGTCCTGGGGTAGCTGGTAGTCCAGGAAGCTCAGATTCCAGCGCTGACATGTTTACTACCGAAAAAGCATCTTCCTCAACAGCAGCTACCGCCGCGCCTTCAGCGGCAGCTGCACCGGAATTCGACAGCGCCGACGATTCGGTCGTAGCCGAATCGGCAGAAGCTCCGGTCGCTGGACTCGTAGGTCCGGATACGGATTCACAAGAACCAGAGCCGCCCAGCCTCATGATGGAAGCACCCACAAATGCTTTGATCCCGGACGTCGACGAAGCAGCGTCCGTTGCAGGATCATTGGATCAAGATTCATCACTTCAACAGGCACAGCGCGATTCGATATCGCCTGTGGATTCGAGCGAAGCTGAGCTAGCTTACGCAGAAGACACCGCGTTTGAACCGGCTTCTTCAAACGATGGCATCTCACTTCCCCTATGGCAGCTCCAAGCCGCTCTCGCCGCACTAGCAATCGCTGCCATCGGCGCATGGGCAGGTCTAAGACGAGCCCACGGCGGGTAACTTCGACTGAGGACTTTGGTTGGCGATTCTCCCCCAATATAGCCCCGAACCAACAACAGCCAGCCGTCGACTTCCCGAGTGCAACCGAGGGATCTGGGGCTGGGGCAGCGCTGGCTTCGGGAGTCGTTATCAACTGCCAAGCACGCCGCACCACCGAGGATCCCTCCACTTCGCTATCGCTACAGTCGGGATGTTGGGCGCGGTTCCTTCACTCGACACTGCTAACCAACCACCAATTCCAGCTCACAGTGATTCTCGGCATAACTCGATGGAACAAATCTCAACCACTCGTCGTCTCTACTTATAACAACGACAATTCAAACATGGATTGGTCAATAAATAGTTCAAAAGGTTTAGGACACACAAACGTGCCGCTGAACCACAAACAAGTAACTCGAAGGATTTAGTCATGAGTAACGTAAAGATCAGAAAGCCCGCAACATGGTTGCTCGTGGCTGCTCTCGCAGTGTTCTCACTCGCAGCAGTCGCATGCGCCGATACTGCTGCCGACGAAAAGGTAACAAATGAAGACACGCCAGCAATCGGAGCTCCTTCAGGTGTGGTTGGCAACGTTAGCTCGGGCGGTTCCCAAGGCACATCGTCCGGCAGCAACCAAGTAATCGCAGCTGGATACAACTCAGCTGCGATCGCTCCAATACCGATCGGTGCTCCGGTCGGATACGGGCAAGCTTTCAATTCTGCAATCGGCACGACCAACTCAGGAATCTGGGTAACCGGACAGGGAACTATCGAGATTCCAGCAGACGTCGCACAGGTTTCTATCGGTGTTGAGTCTCGTGAGACCACCGTTTCCGCAGCACGACAAAACGCTGCCGATGCTATGGAAAGTGTGATGGACGCCATCAAAGACAACGGCGTTTCAGAAGACGACATAGTGACTACGAACTTCAACATATACCCACAGACAATCTGGGTTGAAGTTTCAGACTCACTGGGCCGACACAGCGAGCCACGCATCACGGGTTACACCGTAAGCAACACCGTTCAGGTAACTGTTCGTGACATCGACAACCTGAGCCCTGTAGTCGATACCGCAGCTTCAGCTGGAGGCGACCTGATTCGAATCAACTCGATTCAGTTCACTGTCGACGACTCTTCTGCATACGGCGAAGTAATTCGCCAACACGCAGCCGCCGACGCTCTTGCTAAGGCAGACGTCTACGCTCGGGCAATGGGTGTGACTCTCGGACCTTTGGTTTACCTGACTGAAATTAGCAGCTCGGTTCCAATGGCCTACGGCGCACGTATGGCAGAAATGGCAGCGATGGACGGTGCGTTCAAGTCAACCCCGATTTCTTCGGGCGACGTGAACCTTTCAGTAACTGTTCAGGCAGTATTCGCGATCGGCGGATAAGCGCTCGACTAAACCAATAAAGGGCGGATTTCTCATCGAAGGGATCCGCCCTTTATTATTTAACTTGTGTTGAGTCGTGTCCGCAGTGTTCCGTCAGCGCATACAATCTCGTTATCGTCAGCGTTTAATGGCGATTCGCACAACTTGAAATTTACCGCAGCATTTACGAAGGAATTTCGCATGGTCCTGAGCGACCGATCGATAAGAGAAGCAGTCGAATCTGGGCAAATCGGCATCGAGCCATATTCCGACCGCGATGTACAGCCTGCGAGTGTCGATTTTCATCTTGCGAACACGATATTGGTGTTTCGAAACTCGACCCTGCCTTACATCGATCTGCGCAAGGAAGTTCCGAATCTAACTGATGAAGTAATCATCAAAGACGATGAACCGTTCATGCTGCACCCCGGCGAATTCGTGCTGGGCAGCACACTCGAAAAACTGACCCTCGCGAATGACCTAGTTGCTCGAATCGAAGGCAAAAGTTCGTTGGGGCGACTAGGTCTCATGATTCACTCGACTGCCGGATTTATCGATCCCGGATGGTCTGGCAATCTCACGCTCGAGCTTGCGAACGTCTCACGATTGCCGATTACTCTTTACTTCGGAATGCGTATCGGTCAGATTTCGTTCCAGCAGATGACGACCGTAGTCGATCGTCCTTATGGTTCTAAAGAACTCAGCAGTCGATACCAAGGACAAGAGTCGCCAACGGCAAGCCGGTCGCATCTTGATTTTGACTCCCACATCAAGCGTTCTTAGATTCCCCTGAGAGGCTCAGTCATCGGTACTCCACTCGATAGAGCGCTAGATCTCGCCGAACAGGCAATGGGAGGCGTTGCGCCTCGCCCTGCGGTAGGTGCTGTAGTCGTTCAGGACGGCCAAATCATTGGCGAAGGAGCGACCGAGCCACGACCTGGTCGACACGCCGAGCCGATCGCACTTTCCGAGGCAGGTGAGCACGCAAAAGGAGCAACTCTCTACTGCTCGCTTGAGCCTCATGCGTTTCAAGGCGTCGCCCCGCCGTGCACTGCAGCAATCATTACGGCTGGTATCTCCAAGGTTGTTTCACCGCTTGAAGATCCGAACCCGAGTGTTTCAGGCAACGGATTTCGTCAGCTAAAGGCTGCAGGAATCGAAGTAGTTCGAGAGGCGACTGACGAACAGAACACGCGAGCTGAATTCCTAATCGAAGGCTTTCATCATCATCTGAAAACCCGACGTCCGCTGGTCACACTAAAACTGGCGACAAGCCTTGATGGCAAGATTGCAACTCGCACCGGCGAATCGCAGTGGATAACGAACGAAGGTTCACGAGCAAGCGTTCACGCGATGCGTCGTCAAACCGATGCTCTCATCACTGGTATCGGCACCGTAATAGCTGATAAGCCAAGGCTGACCGCACGAGATTCTGATGGAAATCCGACCGGTCGACCATTGCTGCGAGTAATCATCGACACACATGGGCGGATGCCTTCCGATGCGCCGCTAATCAACGAGCCGGGCGAAATTCTTTGGGTCGTTGGGCAAAACGTTGATGCAACATCACTCGCTCCTCATGTATCGATCCTGAAATCTGTTCTATCTGATTCGAAGATTGACTTAGCCGCCGTCTTGGATGAACTCGGTTCACGAGGGCTTCACAACGTGATGATCGAAGCAGGTGCCGGACTCGCCGGAGCGTTCGTCGAAAGTGGACTCGTCGATAAGGTCGCTGTGTTCATCGCACCAAAGATCATCGGCGGAAACGAAGCTCCCGGGCCGCTTGCCGGACTCGGAATATCAGCAATCAACGATGCTCTCGTCATGGAAAACATCACCCACACGGTGATCGACGGCGATATTCTTATCGAAGGCTTCGTTTCGAAGTCGAACTAACATGATCGACGAACCCGATTCACTCGAGCCGACAGTAGGCAAAATCAGGCAATGTTTTCAGGAATTATCGAAGAAGTAGGAACTGTCGAATCTTTCGACGGTGAAACCCTCGTCGTTCGAGCCAATCAAGTGCTCGACGATCTAAAAATTTCCGAGTCGATCATGGTTGCTGGCGCTTGCCTAACTGTAACCGCACTTTCCGAATCCGATTCCACGTTCACTGTCGAAACCGTTCCAGAAACGCTGGTGCGAACTAACTTCGGCGATCTGGAACCAGACAGCAAAGTCAACCTCGAACGCTCACTTCGATACGGCGACCGAGTTGGTGGGCACATGGTGCAAGGGCACGTCGATGGCGTTGGTAGGATTCGCTCTGTTATCGATGACGGTAATTCGAAAATTATCATCATCGAGGCTGCGAAGAATATAATTGAAAACGTAGTTGAGAAAGGCTTCATCACTGTTGATGGAACCAGCCTCACAGTTGTCGATCGCAATGCCGATAGTTTTAGCATAGCGATTATCCCGTTCACGTTCGATCACACGACAATGAACGAACGTCCAGAGGGTTCAAAAGTGAACCTCGAAGCAGATGTGACCGCTAAGTACGTTGCGAATCTGGTCGAGCCGTATCTGAATAATCTTCCCAAGTAGTAATCATCGTTGAATAAGTTTCCACAAAATATGACGATCAATCCGCACATTCCCGATTCGGTCGAAGCCCGCGCAATCGAGTCAGTTGAACGAGCGATCCAACAAATCAAAAAGGGTGGGATCGTGATCCTCGTCGATGACGAAGATCGTGAGAACGAAGGCGACATGGTGATGGCGGCTCAGGATGCCACACCTCAGAACATCACGGTGATGGCAAACGAGGCGCGAGGGCTGATTTGCACTCCGATGATCGGAGATGATCTTGATCGTCTTGGGCTCCCTATGCAAGTGCAGAACAACACGGCGGAGCACGGAACGGCGTTCACGGTAACTGTCGATTCGAAATTCGGAATTACCACAGGTATTTCATCTGCCGACAGGTCACACACGATTCAGTTGCTTGCCGACGAAGAATCGTCTGCTGCAAATTTCGTTCAGCCGGGTCACGTCTTCCCACTTCGCTATGAAGAAGGCGGAGTGCTGGTACGAGCTGGTCACACTGAAGGGTCAGTTGATCTTGTTCGATTGGCTGGTAAGCACCCTGCGGCCGTTATCTGCGAAATATTGAATGACGATGGCACGATGGCACGCCGACCTCAGCTGGAAGAAACAGCAAAGAAGCACGACTACCCTATCGTTACTATCGCCGACGTTATCGCCTATCGCATGAGCCATGAGAAGCTTGTCGAGCGTGGTGCGGAAGCCCGACTTCCAACAGCGCATGGCGTGTTCACGGCTGTCGCCTACAAGAGCTTCGTCGATCCTTCGGAACACATCGCTGTTTACATGGGCGAGATCGACGATTCCGAGCCGGTTTTGGTTCGGGTCGAATCGGAGTGTCTCACGGGTCACGTTTTTGGCAGCACTCGCTGCGACTGTGGCGATCAGGTGAACATGGCTCTGAAACTGATTGCAGCCGAGGGTCGTGGGGTCTTGGTGTATATGCGACAAGAAGGTCGAGGTATAGGGCTTTTGAACAAGCTCAAGGCCTACGAGCTTCAAGACCAAGGGCTAGATACTGTCGAAGCGAACTTGCGACTCGGATTTCCGATGGACTTACGTCGATACGGCGTGGGTGCTCAAATTTTGAATGATCTCGGAATTCGACGATTCAAGTTGCTTACGAACAATCCCAAGAAGGTCATCGGACTCGAAGGATTCGGGCTCGATATGGTTGAGCAGCTTCCATTGGAAGCACCGATCAACGACGAGAATCGGTTCTACATGCAGACGAAGGTCGATAAGATGGGACATGATCTTGAAGTCGATCCATCTGAATCAAGTGGAAAATCGAGTGACGAGGCCAACGACTAATGTCACCCCGGAAAATCGAACAAAACCTTGACGGAAAAGGCCTCGGAATCGCAGTCGTTTCGGCTCGATTCAACGGTTACATCACCGACCAAATGACAGCTTTGGTCGTAACTCGACTTACCGAGCTTGGTGTCGCTTCCGACGATATTGTGGTTACGCAGATTCCGGGCGCATTTGAACTGGGATTAACCGCTCGAAGACTTGCTGAGCGTGGCGATATCGACGCTGTGATCTGCATCGGAGCGGTTATTCGTGGCGATACAGATCACTACGAATTCGTAGCTCGTGCCGCTACAGAAGGTATCGCCCGAGCAGGTGACGATTCAGGCAAGCCGGTGATTTTCGGCGTGTTAACCACCGACAACACTGATGATGCCGTCGTACGAATCGGTCACGCCAGCGGCTACGCCGATGCAGCGGTCGAAATGGCAAACACCCTGCGCCAGATCCACGAACTGGCTTAGAGTCACTTCTCGCTTCGTGATTCCTCGGTGTACCTGCTAATCTTCAGGCATGTCTGGCGAGCCAAATACCTCTGATAAAGAACGAGTGATATTTCACGTCGACCTCGACGCGTTCTACGTCGAGGCCGAGCGTCAAAACGACCCGTCGTTAATCGGCAAACCTGTCGTAATTGGTGGGATTGGGCCTCGTGGAGTCGTAGCGACAGCTTCGTACGAAGCCCGGAAATTTGGGGTTCATTCTGCAATGGCGACCGCGGTGGCGCGCCGACTCTGTGCACAGGCGATTTACCTGCGCGGCAATCACGATCTGTACCGCACTGTTTCCAAAAAGTTCATGAACATTCTTCGAGAATATTCACCGAACGTCGTGCCTGTAAGCGTCGATGAGGCGTATTTGGACATGACGGGAACAGAACGACTTTACGGTGAAACAATCGATACAGCAGATCAGATTCGCAAAGCTGTGCGAGATCAACTAGGGCTTCCCGCTTCGATAGGAATTGGACCTAGCAAGCTCGTTGCAAAAGTTTCAACCGAGCACGCCAAGCCAGATGGCGTATTTCAAGTTCGTCTGCAAGAGGCAGAATCATTCTTCGCTCCGCAGCCAGTTCGCAATTTACCGGGAATTGGGCCGAAAACCGGTGCGACACTGACGAAACTCGAGATATCGACCCTAGGACAACTCGCTGCCGCACCGGTTGGACCATTGCGGCGTGCACTAGGACCGAATCACGCTGATTACGTGCAACGACGGGCCAAAGGCATCGATAACGCTCCGCTGAAAGAACGAGTGAAAGCTAAGTCGATCAGTGCAGAAACTACGTTCGAGACTGATGTTTCACGTCACTCTGAGCTTGAAAAAGTTCTGAAGAGTCTGAGTGAACGGGTTGGCACGAGGCTGCGCAAATCGGGTCTACGAGCGAGGGGTGCCAGTATAAAATTACGATATGGCGATTTTTCTACGATCACACGACAGAGGACTTTCGTCGCGCCCGGCGATGGTGATCAGTTGATCTACGATACGGCTCATACGCTGTTGGTCACTGCTATGCGAGCGCGGGGTGACGCCATTCGTCTGCTTGGAGTATCGGTTACTGGTCTGGGCGAACAAGCGGCACAGCTTTCTCTTCTGGATCAGAATCCGATGTCTGATTCAGACACCAGTGAAGCTCTCGACACGATTCGTGAACGCTTCGGCAGCGAAGCGGTAAGTTGGGGTTCGGTTTAGGTCGAAGGTAGTTTCCAAGAGCTAATAACCCACTTCCCGAGTGCAACCGAGGGATCTGGGGTCGGGATGATGGGTGGCAGTGGGCATCTAGTTCCTTCTCCCTAGGGGAGAAGGTTAGGTTGAGGGGGAACGCCAAGTGTTGAAGCCAACCGACAAGAGGCAACAGTAATTAACCAAAAACCGCCCCAAGAAAGAATCTTGAAGCGGTTGTTCAAATACCAACGACGAACCTCATCGCCCTACGGATTCGAAAGTAGACCAGCTTCTTTCGCTGCTGCCAGAACAATCGGTCGCTGCTCGTCGGTTAGATCCATCACAGGAGGAATCGGACGACCGCAGTCGATACCGAGTCGTTCCGAAAGAATCAACTTGGTCACACCGGCAGGTGCACCAAACATTCGAACGATATCGACTATCTTCGCCGCGCCATCCTGCAATCGCTGAGCGGTTGCAAGATCGCCACGTTCCCATGCGCCGTGAAGTTCGGTGTAGTGCCACGGTGCAACCGACAATGGAGCGTCGACCGTGCCTACAGCTCCCATAGTTAGCGCCGGCAGCGGAATTGCTCCGTTTCCTGAGAAACACTTGAGTCCCATATCGGCGAACGCTCGGATATTGCCGAAAGTGAATGCTGAGTGCTTCAGACCGATCACAGAAGGAACCTGCTCAACTACTTTTTCCATGAGTTCAGGCGTGAACTCAACCTGAGTTAGCTGCGGAAGGTTGTAGACGAAGAACGGCAGTCCATCGGCAGCGTCCGCGACCCGCTTGTAATGGTCGATCGTCATCTGATCGTTGCCCTTGAAGAAGAAAGGTGGCACACAGCAAATAGCATCGTTGCCCGAATCTTTGGCAGCCTTTGCGCCCTTCACTGCGCTTTCGGTGCTGACTGCGCCGACGTGCATGATCGATAGACCTCTGCCAGAAATCGTTTCACCCGCGATGCGTGCGGTCGTCTCTCGTTGTTGATCGCTCATCACCGGACCTTCGCCCGTTGACCCAGCGACCCAGAAGCCGTCCACTCCATGAGCTAGGTTGTCTTCGAAAATCGCTCGAAGTGCCTCTTCGTTTATCCGTCCATCGGCATGAACAGGAGTTGGGTTTGCCGGGAACACGCCCTTCCACTCAAGACCTTTACCAGATGCTTTCGCCCGTTCAGCAGCAGTTGCAATCGTCGCCATTCATAAACCTCCAGAGGATTTACCCCTATTACGTGAAGGCGTCAGTCTAGCCCTTAATGTATCGACAATGTTGGCTAATTATCGGCTGAGATACCGAGCGAACAAGCTTGGTTTATATCCAAATATGAGGAAGTTCGCCAAAGTTCAGGAGATTCGCAGAATTTTAGCTTGCTTTTATTAGGCACAACAGAATCACCTTGCTACTATTAAATACTGTTCGCAGATGCCGATTCGTCTAGCGGTAAGACACCAGACTCTGAATCTGGTAACCCAGGTTCGATCCCTGGATCGGCAGCCACGTGGCCCCATCGTCTAGTGGCCCAGGACACGGCCCTCTCAAGGCTGAAACAGGGGTTCAAATCCCCTTGGGGCTACCATCAAGTAGCAAATTAAAGCGGCTGGTATATGTACTAGCCGCTTTTTTGTTAACTGCGAGATCGGTATTCGGCGCACAATTGCAGTCAGATGCCAGAAGAACGAATAGTTGATTACAACGATTCATGTCTTGATCTAAGGAGCGCGATTTGGTTCGTGGACACGGCGGGCACATGGGCGAGTCATTTGACGATGCTCCCAAACGCCCGATTGCACGAAAAACGCTGATTAGAGTAGCGAAGCTTTATCGTCCGCACCGGAACGCGCTCATTAGCGTTGCAATCCTCGTGATCATCTCGGCAACATTATTGGTTGCAACCCCGCTTTTGATTCGTCAGATCATCGACGATGCGATACCGAACGCCGATAAATCACAGCTCTTCTGGCTTACTGGCTGGATGATTGCCGTAGCGGCGGTGAGCGGAGCCATCACGTACGGCACGAACTTTCTAAATATGCGGACCGGACTAACGGTGATGGAAAGTCTCCGAATATCCGTATATTCGCATTTACAAAAACTTCCGCTTTCGTTCTTCACATCGACCCGAACGGGTGATCTTCAAACTCGTATTTCAAGCGATGTCGCCAGCACTCAGATGCTGCTCACCGACACGCTCGGAGTGATGCTCTCGAACAGCGTCGTGGTGATTTCGGCGATCACGGCGATGCTAATCATTTCGTGGGAGCTATCGATAATCGCTCTGATCTCGCTTCCGATGTTCACTTTCGCAATGATCAAAGTAGGTAAGCGACGACGCGAACTAACTCGCGAAACTCAAAGGTCGCTCTCGGATCTAACGTCACGAACCGGTGAGACTCTTTCTGTTTCTGGAGTAATGCTGTCGAAAACATTTGGGCGTGAAGCCGATCAACTGGAACAGTTCAAGCAGAACAATTCCGAACTGACCGTTCTTAGCCTAAGACAAGGAATGACCGGCCAGCGGTTCTCGGTCGTTATGCAGACGTTCTTCACGATCATTCCAGCGATTATCTGGTTGCTCGGTGGTTATCTGATAATCGATGCCCAAGATTCTGTTTCGCTCGGTGACATCGTTGCATTCACCGCCATTCAGGTGAGATTACTGTTCCCAATGGCCGGGATGTTCATGCGAGGTGTTCAGATATCGAGTTCTATTGCTCTGTTCGATCGAATCTTTGAGTATCTCGATATCGATCCGAAGATCAAAGACCCTGACAATCCCGTCCCTGTCGATCCAGCGAACTTCAATGGCGAGATCAAGTACAGCAGTGTTGGGTTCAAGTATTCCGAAATTGCGGTTGGTGATAAGAAAACGCCATCCAATGATGAGGCGGCACCATTCACGCTCGACGACATTAGTTTCTCTGTATCCAGCGGTGGGCTAACCGCTTTGGTCGGCCCCAGTGGAGCTGGAAAAACATCGATCGGTTACCTACTTGCGCGTTTATATGACGCCGACAGTGGGTCGGTGTCGATCGATGGAATTAATGTGAAGGACATGGCGCAGGCTGATCTGTCGAAACTGATCGGCGTTGTGTCCCAAGATTCGTTCATGTTCCACGCTACGATTCGAGAGAATCTTGTGTTCGGGAAATCGGAAGCAACCGAAGCAGAGATGATCGACGCGACAAAAGCGGCTCAGATTTTCGAGTTGATTGATGGCTTGCCCAATGGGTTCGAGACTGTGGTCGGAGAACGCGGTTATCGATTGTCGGGCGGAGAACGTCAGCGGCTGGCAATTGCTCGTGTGATTCTTGCCAACCCTCGTATTCTTCTTCTTGATGAAGCCACAAGTTCACTCGATACGCTTTCTGAAAGACTGATCCAACAGGCGCTAACCCGGCTCCGTCAGGGTCGTACCACCGTCGCGATCGCGCATCGTTTATCGACAGTTATCGCTGCAGATCAAATCTTGGTTATGGAGCAAGGCAAAATCTCCGACAGAGGCACGAACGAAGATTTGCTGGAACGATCATCGCTTTACAGGCAACTGTACGAAGAGCAGTTCACTGCGATTCCTTCGCTCTCGTAACGCGGTTCACGTCCATGGCGAATTTCCCGAGTGACGCCGGGGTAGCGTCAAACGAACATCGTCGCAAACCCACCATACCGCCGAGGATCCCTCCACTTCGCTGCGCTACGGTCGGGATGTTAGTAATTATTCGACCAGAATAGGTGTACATTCTCGGGGGTACGACAACCAACATCTAGAGAACGAGTCGATGGCATCCGGTAACACGCAAAAACAGCCCCTCAGGCCCGTAATGGCGCTCAGGCCGCCTAATGACATCATGTTCGAGGAATCGTTCTGGGACGAACTCGCTGACGCCGGTGTAAAAGAGATTGCGCTTCAGTGGCTTTGCCTACTAGACGATCAAGCACCCGAAGACGAAGGCAACGTCTATCCTCAGCTCGAAGATGGTCACCCCCGTGGCTTGGCGGCGATGGGTGGCGAACGGATAAATCGAGTGCCGACAGCAGCGTTCAACCCAACACCTGAATACTACGAAGGCCTTTCATGGCAGCCGCCCACGATGCCCGATCATCTCGCAGGGCAAGCTGAAAAGTTGGCAACGGCGCTAGCTATGGGGCGTTCGAAAGACTTCACGATCTACGCAGTGGACGACAAGGGATATTTCCTCCACGGTGGATTCGGATCTGGAAAGCTCGATCTAACCAAACGCACGCCCAGCTTTATCGACCCAAGCATGCCTGCGATGACCGTTGCACGTGCACGCGACACCGCAAAGCACTTTCCGCAGGTCACAGGGCTGCTTCTCGACGGCCCTGATTTCAAGTGGGAGATTCAGCCCGGTCACCGTGACGATCTGTGGGTCGAGCCAATCGACACGCCGGAAAATCGAGCATTCGCCACAAATACCGGCATGGATTTCCAAAAGGTCCTCGACGGTCGCGAACACTTCAAAGAGTTCCTGCATGGATTCAATCCGGAATACGCTCGCCGGTTCATTTCAAAGGCCCACGGTGCACTGGCTAGTCACGATTGGTGGCGGGATCACCCCAAGTTCAGCGACTGGTACTCGTTCAAGCAAGCGGCGGTCGAATGGAGCGTGAGCAGCTCGTACCGTGGCGTGAAAGAGCACCTGCCTAACCTACAAGTCGGCAACTCATCTCGATTGCCGTTCGCCGAGCCGTTGACGGGTCACAACACGGTCAGGAAGCAGAAGTACATCGACTTCCAGCAGCCTAAGCAGTACTGGTGGTCGGGCGGTGTAGCCGGATTCCGAGGAACCATCGTGAACTGGGTCGATACGCTCGTGAATTGGAACGATGGGCTCGATATAGATTTGGCTTCGGAATTGTTCGGGGCAATGTTCGATTATCCGCTTGCTGCTTCGTATCCAATCAGCGATTACAACGGTGAAGCAACCGACGAGTGGTTCACGACCGCGATTCGTGATCAAACGGCGAAGATGATCGCAAACAGCGGTGGGCAAGAGCGCTATATACCGTGGGTTGGACTCGAACATTTTGGATCGAACTGGCTGACGGCGAGCGAACTCGATCGGATGCTAGCGGAGATGCAGTCGCAGGGAGCGATGCGTTATTGCTACTTCATATACAACTCGATGAAGCCCGAGATTTGGGACGTAATTCGCAAGTACGGTCAGCCTCAAAACGACTAAGCGAAAATATTCCATGCCTACATTTGCCCGCAGTATTCCACTATCGATCAAGATATCTCTTCCGAGCGGGTCGGTCGACGTGGTGGCTGAAGAACGCAACGACGTCAACGTTTCGGTCACTCCACTAGGCAGCAGTCGACAGGATAGGGAAGCCGCAGAAGCGACTACAGTTGTTCTCAACGGCGACGAACTGAAGATCGAGCCGACAAAGGGCAATAGCTATTTGAGAAGCAGCGTTCAACTCAAGATTGAAGTACAAACGCCGCTCGATAGTGATGTACGCATCAGCGTTGCGTCGGCGACGGTCAAATGCACTGGGCGATACGGAGCAGTCGTTGTTTACTCTGCGTCAGGCGACATGGAAATCGAGGACGCCACTGGTGATGTGAAAATCCAGACCGCCAGCGGAAACGCCCAGATCAACAATGTTGGCAGCAAATTCAGCGTGAAGACCGCTTCGGGCGGCGTGAGGGCAAACGATGTTACTGGTTCAACAATTCTTAGATCGGCCAGCGGCGCCCTTGAAATCGCTCAGGCTCATGCCGATGTCCGTTCGAAGTCCGCATCTGGCGATCTAAAAATCGGTGTCGCCCACCGTGGGGCGATATCGGCCAACAGTGCGTCTGGAAAGATCAGCATTGGAGTTAGTCCGAGCGCGAGAGTTCAGCTAGACCTAGATTCTAAATCCGGAACCATAGCAAACGATCTCGGCAGTTCAGGCGACCAATCGGAATCAGCAGATTTAACGATTCGGGCTCGTACTGCGAGCGGAGATATCGACATCGTTCGTACTCGCTAAAATGCGCCAGTCTAGCCCTAGCTAACTGGCGGTCGCTTGTCGGCCCAGGGTCGAGCTTCCTCTAAGGCGGCTGAAGAGGCAAGCACGCTAACTTCATCTTTCATATCGCCCACGATTTGTAGTCCGATTGGCAACCCGTCCGACGAGAAGCCTGCCGGGGCTGATGCTCCGGGATTCCCGGTCATGTTGAACAGATAAGTGAACGGTGTGAATCCCCAGAGTCGGTGCGGAACCTGTTTGCCGCCGATAACGTCGGGCTCATCACCAATATCAAAAGCTGGAACCGCCAACGACGGTGAAAGCAGTAGATCGTACTTGCCGAAGTAATCGTTCACGTACTTTCGGTAAGCACCGATATTGCTAAAGATGTTCCACATACGTTCGGCAGAAAGAGTGTCGGCACGATCCATGTATTCACCGAAGTAGTCACTCATGTCTTCCCGGTGATTATCGAAATCTTCTCGTGCTGCGTCGAGGCCTTTTATCGTGAAATAGTCGAAGAACGTCCAGAAAACGTCTTCGTAGTCGGCGGGATTAAAGTCGACCGTTTCGACGATAGCACCCGCATCTTCGAACGTATTAGCCGCGCTTTCGGCGACTTTCACTACTTCAGGATCGACCGGGTTACCGCCCATGTCAGGCGTCCAGCCGATCTTCATTCCTTTGACACCTTTGGTTAGGGCCCCAACATAGTCGGGAACGTCGTCAGTGATCGTGTCGTACTCGCCGCGAGGATCGTATCCAGAGAAGATAGCCAGTGTTTCAGCGGCGTCTCGCACTGTACGTGTCAGCGGCCCCGACGTGGCGTTGTTCATTATGTTGTGACCAGCGTTACGTGTCGTACTTCCTGCACGCGCTACCCTGCCCTGCGTTGCTTTGATTCCGTAAACACCGGCGAACGCAGCTGGAATTCTTATAGAACCTCCGCCATCGCCGCCCGGCGCAAAGCTCGTGAGACCGGAAGCCACAGCCGCCGATGCTCCACCTGAAGACCCGCCCGGCGTTTTGTCGGGGTTCCACGGATTTCGGGCTGGTGGGCCGAGTCGATTTTC
>Ga0066606_10000734_pt1 | contig 20483 bp, 10 predicted proteins | sample SaaInlV_DNA_100m_FD_60386 | JGI IMG/M metagenome (GOLD analysis project Ga0066606, IMG submission 60386) | Marine microbial communities from expanding oxygen minimum zones in the Saanich Inlet - SI075_LV_DNA_100m | ecosystem: Environmental > Aquatic > Marine > Unclassified | place: British... | reverse complement strand
CATTGATTCTATATCAGATTTAGACAATCGTACAGTTATATTTCTTAATAAAAATACAGACAGTGATAGCGATAAGAGTGGATGGAGAATAACAGATAGATTTGATTCAACCACAGCTGGATATGATTCAGAAGTTTTTGATTCAACTACGGATATTACAACACAGGCACAAAGATATAGTGTATGGAAAATTAAGTATACAACTGACTCTAGTGATCCAACCAGACCGTATATAACATTATCTAAAGTAATCGAAGTTCCACAACTTAACAAATTAGAAATACAATATGGTACACTTAACGCTTCAAAATATTACTACAAATCAGCAGAAGGATACTTTGAACAGCAACCTTTGCTAACTGCAACACGTGATATACTTTATTATCAAGATCAAAACGATAGTACAAAATTTGGTGTTATTAATATAGTAGATGAAGTGGATATGACATTGTTAAATGTTAACGATATCTTAGGTAAAACAAGCTATACTTCACCAAATGGAGTTATATTTACGAACGGAATGCAAGTACAATTTCGTGGTAGAACGGAACCTAGCAGTTACCAAGATCAGAAATACTACGTTGAAGGAGTTGGTACTGCAATTGAATTACTAACAGTTGATGATTTTAAAACTCCAGAACCTTTCTTAAATGATGAGACTCTGCCTTTTGATAGCACTGCTTATGATTTTGGAGCATACGATGCTAGTTTAAATTCTCCTCAAGAACAAGACTACTTTACAATTAATCGAGCAAGTAAAGATCTTAATCCGTGGACTAGAACTAATCGTTGGGTACACGTAGATGTTATTAATAAGTCAGCAGAGTATAATGATACTATTGCTAACTTAGATCAATCATTGAGAGCTAAACGACCAATCATTGAATTTAAAGCTGGATTAAAATTATTTAACTTTGGTACTGACAGTAAAGCACCGGTTAACATAATTGACTTTAATCAAACAGATGCACTTAGTAATGTCAATGGTACTTTAGGATACAGTTTAGATGGTTACGATCTAGTAGATGGTTCTAGAATAATATTTGCCGCTGACACAGATAGTGCCGTAAGAAACAAAATTTACAATGTGTCACTGATTGACCAGGATGATGATACCACAACTGCTAAAATAATTAACTTAACTGAAGCCAATGACGGAACAGTTGTTGCAGACAATAATATATATGTGCTGAGCGGAGCAACTCTGCAAGGTAAGAGTTATAGATATACAGGATCTGAATGGATCGAGACACAACAGAAAACTAAAGTAAATCAGGCACCATTATTTGATATGTTTGATAGCTTAGGTAATAGCTTAGGAAGTCAAACAACATATCCAAGTACAAACTTTACAGGTACTAAGTTATTTTCTTATGCGTTAGGGTCAGGCGCAATAGATCCAATATTAAATCAAAGACTAAAATATCTTAACATTAATAATGTAGGAGATATTGTATTTGATAATAATTTAGAAAGTGATACATTTATCTATACTAACGATTCTATTAGCACAACATCAAATATCAATGTTGGATTTGTACACAACTACTCAGATAGAACAACATTTGAAAAAGAGTTAGGTTGGAAAAAACATATTAACAGGTCATTACAAAAACAGATATTATCGTTTACCTATGCTGACGAAGCATTGGTCTGCGACATTCCGGCAAAAGATGAAGTAGAAAATCCATTGGTTGTATATGTTAACAATGAATTTTATAGTGCAAACAAATACAGTTACGCAACAACTACTGATCAAACAACAATAACATTTGGCGCAGATTATACACCGGCAGTTGGTGCCAGTATTCAGGTACAAGTTATCAGTGACCTTGTTAGTAATATTGGGTTCTATCAAGTTCCTGATAACCTAGCTAATAATTCACCAAACGACACATTTACAACAGTGACATTAGGAACTGTTAGAAATCATTATGTTGATCTAGTACAGAATATTTCATCAATGTCTGGAACAGTATTAGGTAGCAACAATGTTAGAGATTTAGGTGATGTGGTTCCATACGGTAATAAAATAGTTCAACAAGGATCACCAATACAACTAGCTACAACATTTGTTAGAGATTCTAATATTAACTTTTTTGAAGCATTAAGTTATGCTGGCACTGAGTATGAAAAGTATAAAAATAAATTAATTGATGCTGTAGTTAAGAATGATTTCCAAGGAACAACAGCACAAAAATTAGATCAAGTATTAAAGTATGTTAATCAAAGTAAAGAAATAACACAGCCGTTTTATTGGTCAGACACTATTGCTAGTGGTGACGTGTTTACAGAAACAAAACATACCATAACAGCCATTGACGATGAGTTCTTTGATTTAATTGACATATATGACTTTACAAAAGCAAACTATAAAACAGTATTAGTTTATAAGAATGATGTACAGCTAATAAGAGACATTGACTATACAGTAGCAACTGAAGCCGCTCGTTTAACTATACATAATGTTGCAACAGCACTTCCAACGTTAGTAGCTGGTGATGTTATTAAAATCAGAGAGTATGAAACAACCTACGGAAGTTATGTACCAAGCACACCAACTAAACTAGGATTATACAGAAAGTTTACACCAGAGATATATTCAGATGACAGCTATGTCACTGACACAAATGTAATTTTAGGCCATGATGGTTCTAAAACACTAGCGTGGGGCGACGATAGAGACAATATTCTATTAGAATTTGAAAAACGAATTTATAACAACATTAAGTGGACCGGAGATATTCCTTTATGTTTAGAAGATGTTCAACCTGGTAAGTTTAGAAAAACCAACTATACAGATGCAGAAATCACAGAAATACTAGGTACTGACTTTTTAACTTGGGTAAGCTGGAATAGACTAGATTATAAAACACAAGACTATAGTGCTGATAATCAACACACATGGAATTATTCAAAAGCAGATGATACTATTAATAGCGAATTATTATTAGGACACTGGAGAGGTATATTTAACAATTACTACGATACTGATATACCACATCTTAGACCTTGGGAGTTAATAGGATTCAGTCAACAACCTATATGGTGGGTATCTAAATATGGACCTGCTCCATATACTTCAGGAAACGAAGTGTTATGGGACGATCTTGCTGGTGGTAAAATATGGGACGGAGTTAGTACATACACTGTTGATAGTAAATTTAAGCGACCAGAACTAACTCAAGTTATTCCGGTAGATGACGAAGGCAACCTAAAAACAGCATTTGATGTTATGGTTAGAAACTATGACAATCTAAGTCTTAATAAATCTTGGGTTGTTGGAGATCAAGGACCAGTAGAAACTGCTTGGAAGAGATCTAGTTCGTTTCCGTTTGCTGTGATGAGATTATTAGCATTAACTAAACCAGCAGAATTCTTTGCTCTAAATGCAGATAGAGATTTATACAAATATGATACTGCTTTAGGACAATACCTATATAATGGTAGAACAAGAATTAAATCAAGTGATATCAGTGTGTACGGTGAAAACAATCCTAAACATTCATATATTAATTGGTCTGTTGATTTTGCTCGCAAACAGGGAATTTCAACTAGTACAGAAATTGAAGAAACTCTGTCAAATATTAATATACAATTAACTTACAGAATGGCAAGCTTCTCAGATAAAGAATACTTAAAAATCTTTACAGAGAAAACAAGCCCTAATTCAAACAATACAAGTTTATTATTCCCTGATGAAAGTTACGAAGTATTTTTATACAATAATGAAATATTTGATCAAGTTGAGTTTAGCTCAATTATTATACAGAAAACAGCAGACGGATATGCAGTTTACGGTAACAGTAAATTAAAACCTTATTTTACTGTCTTTACTAGCTTACCAACTGGCAATTTTAAAAATATAAAAGTTGGTAATACAGAAGTAAGAGTATCATCAGACTTTTCAGATAAAGAAGTAAAAGTACCTTATGGTTATGTGTTTACGAACACTGGCACACTCAGTGACTTCATAGTAAGTTACGGGCGTTGGTTAGAATCAAAAGGTTATGTATTTGACGCTAGAGAAAATAATTACATATTAGATTGGTATCAAATGATACGTGAAGCTCTTTATTGGTCCCAACAAGGTTGGCGTGAAGGAAGTATTATTAACTTAAATCCAAATGCTAGCAAACTATATCTTAAAAAAGAACAAGCAGTAGTAGCACCAATACTAGGACAAGGCGCAGACGACTTTATACTAAATCAAAATCTTAAAGGTATTAATAACGACTCGTTAGTGTTTAACAGATTAGACAATGTATTTGAAGTAAAAACTACAAATGAAAATGCTATTGCATACATTAATGCTAAATTTACAAGTTATGAACATGTCCTAGTGTTTGATAATGTATCAATCTTTAATGATTTAATATATAATCCAACAACTGGGTCTAGACAGCAACGACTAAAAATAAATGGGTACAGTACAGGTGACTGGAACGGACAAGTTGATGCACAAGGCTTTGTGTTCAATATTGATAATGTTGCAGAGTGGACCGGAAAATCTAAATATTCTAAAGGCGACATTGTATTTTATAAGAATCAATACTACTCAGCCGCTGATCGTGTACCACCAAGCGATAAGTTTAATTACACCCTGTGGTTAGAGACAGAATACGATCAAATTAAAAAAGGTCTACTGCCTAACCTTAGTCTTAAGAGTGATCAACTTAAACAGTATTACAATAATAATATTGCAAACTTAGAAAATGATGCAGATCAATTAGGCTTTGGGCTTATTGGATTTAATAAACGTGACTATTTAGAAAATATGAATTTAGACGACATTAGTCAGGTCAACGTTTATCAAAACTTTACTGATAGCAAAGGTACAAAACGTGCAGTTGATTTATTTAAATCTGCTAAACTAGAAAAAGAACTAACAGATTATAATGTATATGAAAATTGGGCGGTTAAGCAAGGCGTGTATGGCGCAAATGCAAATAGAAGTTACATTGAACTTGAATTAAATGAAAGTTTGTTGGCCAGTAATCCATCAACAGTTAAACTAACAGATACTAACGATGGTACAACTACAGCTGACCAAACAGTTAATCTTGAATCAATATACAGACAAAGTTATAAGATTGATAGTACTCCGTTAACCACAGCATACTATTCAGGAGTTAACAACGAGTTAAGCTTACCAACAGCTGGATACGCTAATATAGATGATGTAAATATTCAGGCATTTGACCTAGACGAACTAAGTGAACTTACAGCTAAATTAGATCAAGTAAAAGAAGGAACAACGGTTTGGGTAGCTAAAGATAACTCACATGAATGGAACATATATAGAGTTGGTGGAACAGATTCAACTCTTTTACTAGCTAAAGATAACTTGGACGGAACAACAACATTTACGTTTAATAAGCATCATAAGTTAGCTAAAAATGATTTAATTGTTATTAAGCTTTTTGGAACAGATATAGACTCTGCTTACAGAGTTCAATCAATTCCAAGTGTTACTAAAATTACAGTTTCACTATCGTTACCTACTGGTATTGACTCTCAGACAGGCGAAGGAATATTATTTAAATTAAATTCAATTAGAGTTGCCCAATCAAGCGATGTGCTTAACTTACCTTTTGCAAAATCATTAAACACTGGCAATAGAGTATGGGTAGACAACAATGGAGATAATTTATGGACAGTGTTAGAAAAAACAAGTCCATTTACAGCAGAATCAAATTTAGTTACAAACACTCCATTAGAAGATACAAACTTTGGTTCTAGTGTTGCTCAAAATTTAAACAACCTAACTGCTCTAATAGGTGCTGATAATCATGCATCAGGTAGAGGAGCTGTGTATTCTTATGTTAAAACTGCTGACGACGTGTACGCTGAAAATTCATTACTTACATTAGCTAGTGTTACTGGCGTTACGGGATATGGTAATGATATAGCATTCGCAGATGAAACATATGCTGTAGCTGGTGCAAGCACATCAAATGGCGGTCAAGGTTATGCAGTTGTAATTAAACAGCCTAACAAAAATTTATTAACAGAACATCAATTATTAGTAACTCCAGATGGTAACCCAACATCACTTGGAAACTTTGGTGATGCAGTTGCAATCAGTCAGAATGGTAGAATGATATATGTTGGTGCTCCAGGCAAAGACAGAGTATACGGATATCAAAAAATTGATAGGCAATTACAAAGAGCTACGTTTATAGGTGATGGAAGTACTGTTAGTTATGATGTATCAGACTACATTATATCAGCAGGTAATCAAGAAGATCAAATAACAGTGGTTGTAGGAACTACAACACTAGCAGTAAGCGATTATAATTTTGCAGGTGATGTTGTAACTCTAGACACTGCCGCTAAAGCAGGGCAAGAAGTTAATATTACTAGAAATGAAACTATAATGTTAGCAGGCGATGGCTCAACAACACAGTTTGATATAACTGGATTATATACAGTTGATGGATTACATTCTATACAAGTATTTTTAAATGGTACACTACAACGACCAGAATTAGATTACTCGTACGAAGCTGATAGTTCGTTGACATTTGAATTTGTAACAGCACCTACAGATGGCGCAAGTATTGAGATTAGATCATCAGACTATTACGAGCATATAATAACTATAGCTGGAAATGAAGGTGAAAGATTTGGTGATTCATTATCAACTACCTCAGACGGTCGACAAATTATTATTGGAGCACCGTTAGCTGAATCTAATGGCATTAGCAATGTTGGTAAAGTATATATTTACGATAGAGATGTTCAAAGAATACAACAAACAGTCACAGGAAATAAAACATTCACAGTAGAACAGACACCACAAGGTAGAGCTGAAGTTTATGTAAACAATGTTTATCAAACAAACAGCACTTATTACATTGGCGGAACATATACATTCACTACTAAAACAGCAACACTGGCCACAGCACCTTTACTAGGAGACTTTGTTGAAATAGAAACAAATAATGTACAATTAGTAGACACAATAGAAATGACAAACGCAAATCAATCAGCAGGATTTGGTAGTACTGTTAAAATATGTCCAACTAATTGTTCAGTGTACGCAGGTGCTCCAACAAGTAACCAAGAAGTACCTGAAGGTGGTTCAGTTACAAGAGCTGTTAATCAAAGTAGACTATATGGTACTATTACAGGAACAGTTGCGACCCCAACAGTAACTTCAGGACATAAAATAAGAATTAATAATTATGTTGTTGAGTTTACTAATACAACACTGGCACAGGTTGTTATAGATATTAATAATAGTAACATTCCAAATGTAGTTGCTAGTGCAACAGCAGATAACAAACTTACTATATCATTAATTAATGTAGATGCTGGGGAAGTTGCAAACAAATTATATGTATTGCCAGCAAGCAGTGGAGCTACACCGTTGACTGATTTAGGGTTAGACATATTTGCTGTAGTTCAAACAATAACAAATCCATATCCAAAAGATTATACAAACTTTGGGCATTCAATATCAGTATCAAGTGATGCACTAACTCTTGTAGTTGGCTCTCCAACCGGACAAAGTAATTTAGAAGTAACACTGGATGCAGGAAAAACAACATTAGATAGCGATCATACTGAACTTAGAGATATATCAACACAAAGTGGTGTAGTATATACATTTGATTACTTGTCATCAGCCAATGACAGTATTTTAAATCCGGGCAAGTTAGTATTTGGTCAACAGGTTGTTGATACTAATGTTGATAAATTATCAAAATTTGGTAATGCTGTTGATTACAAATCAGGAAAATTATTAATTACTAGCCCTGGACATAAAAATGCTACCAGTCAGATAGTAGGCAGATTAACTTCCTGGAACAATCCTACTAGACAGTTTGCGTGGAAAGTGATTAGACAAGAAGAACCAGTAGTTGATGTTTCTCTTCTAAATACTGCTTGGATATACGATAAAAATGATAGAGAAACCAAAGTAGAATTAGATTTTATTGATCCAATCCAAGGAAAAATACTTGGAGCAGTTAAACAGAACTTAGATATTATAGGAGCAGAAGATCCAGCAAGTTACAATACCGGAACTATAAACAACAACGGAATGACATGGAACGATGAGTATGTTGGTAAAGTTTGGTGGAATACTACAAATGCTAGATTTATTAATCATTATCAAGGCGATGTTAATTATAGAAGCAAGGCATGGGCACAATTGTTCACAGGATCATCTATAGATGTTTACCAATGGGTAGAAAGTTCTCAACCACCAGCAGATTATGTAGGTGAAGGAACAGTCTATAGCACTACTAGTTACAGTACAAATACACGTGTTGGATCTAGTGGAAATATTGAAACTGTTTATTACTTCTGGATTAAAGATATAGCAGAAGTGGCTCAAGAGTACAATAAAACACTCAGCGTTAAAACTATGAGCGAATATATTTTAGATCCTAAATCTAGTGGTATTTCTTATATGGCAACTGTTGAACCAGGAACAGTGGCATTATATAATACTAAAGAATATCTCGTAGCTACTGATAGAATTTTACATATTGAGTTTGATAAAACATCAACAGAGAACAATGTTCACGTTGAGTACGAACTAATTAAAGCTGGTGACCCAACAGAGTTTTTGAGTGCAACTTTATATAGAAAATTTATTGATAGTTTTGCTGGTGTAGATAATATTGGCTTTAAAGTACCTGATTCAAAACTAGGACTAGCTGAAGCATATGGTATAGAATATAGACCAAGACAGAGTATGTTTGCAGATAGATTCCTAGCTCTAAAAAATTATATTACTAGAGCTAATAGAGTATTTTCTAAAAACCCAATGAGTGAAATGCGTGAACTTACGCTGTTAAATAGTCAAGAAAACGAACCAGTAGTTAGCTCAGGTACTTGGAATAAACGATTACTTACATATGATGAATTAACATATCAAAATTTGATACTAGTACCAACAGGGTATAGATATCTAGTTGCCAATGACGGTCAAAATAATAACCTATGGACAATATACGAAGTACAAGCAGATGACAGTCTATTATTAATAAGAGTACAGAATTACAAAACATCAAACTTGTGGTCACACGCTGACTGGTATGCAACAGGATACTCAGCAGTAGATAAACCAACAAACGAAGTTGCTACATATTCTAGACTAGTTACAATTGAATCTACAACAACAGTAGGAGAACTTGTTCAAGTAACTGCTAACAGTAATAATAAACGAGAAATATATGTTAGAACTGTTACTGGGTGGGATAGAGTTAGCTTACAAGACGGTACTATTAAGATCTCAGACTCTCTTTATGATTATTCCAACGGAAGAAAAGGATTTGATGTTGAAGTATTTGATGCACAATACTTTGATGCAGAGCCAGTAATAGAAACTAGACAAATTATCAAAGCAATCAATGATGAGTTATTAATAAATGAATTAGCATCTGAAAGAATAGGTTTAATCACATTAATGTTTGAATATATTAAGAGTGAGCAACCTAGTGTTAATTGGTTAGTAAAAACTTCTCTAGTAGATATTGAACACACACTAAGAGACTTACAAGAATACGATATATATCAGGTTGATAATCAAGAGTTTGTTGAAAAATATATCAATGAAGTTAAACCTTACCATGTACAAGTTAAAGAATTTAATTTGAAATATCAGGGAGAGGACTTATTTAAAGGAGACACCACTGACTTTGATTTACCAAGTTACTATGACAATGACCTAGCAAAGTTTGTTAGTCCTAAGTTATCAGCTGATGGGTTAGAAGGCAGTTTCTTAAGTACAGATACAATCTGGACATCATGGCCTTACAGTCAATGGAATGCAAATCATACTCTATCAATTGATTCTGTAAATGTTGTTAATGGCGGAAGTGGTTATACATCAGTACCGTTAGTTACAGTTACAGGTACCGCAACAACACCGGCAACATTTAAAGCAATTATAAACACAGCTGGAGTTGTTACTAGTGTTGAAGTTGTTACTGACGGCGAGGGTTATACAACAACTCCAACTTTAACAATAAGTGGAGGCAGTGGCACTGGCGCAACTGCGATTGCTGTAACTAGTCCTGGTACCGTAAGATCATATAAAACTACTATTAAGTATGATAGATATGAATACGAAAGTGAAGTTGTAGATTGGACTGCTGGCACTAGTTATGAACCTGGAACTTTAGTTAGAAACAATAACAAAGTTTATGAAGTTAAAAACGAAGAAGATTCGGCGTTAGCAGTTCAAGGAGACACATTTGATCCTGATGACTTTACTCTAATAGACGCAAGCACACTCAGTGGTGTAAACAGAACTATGGGACTATATGTTCCAGCAGTCAATGAGCCTGGGTTAGATTTAAGTTTATTAATATCAGGCACAGATTATCCAGGTGTTCAAGTGTCTGGACCATTATATTCACAAAATACAGGATATGATGTTGGAAACTTTGATGTTAACCCTTGGGGCAACTTAGACTTTGGTGAAGAAGGAGAACCAACATACTCAGAAATAATACTAGATACAAAATATAGACCAGGTGATTATACTGACACATATTTAGGTACACTAGCAAGTGATATCAATGTAGACGGTGGAGCATATATTGATACATATTCTAGTCATTCGCCAGAGGAACTTGTTCCTGGATCAATATTTGATACATTAAACATGAAAGTGTTTACTCGACCTAGTTTTGATTACGATAATGATGGGCACTCAGCACCATTTGGTAGTGAGAATTGGGTATATGACGGAACAGCAGATACCCGAACTGTTAACTTTGATAATTTGGTTACAGACCCATTTGCTGTTAGAGCACTTAATGTTACAACAGGATTAAGTTTAAGATTTGAATATGTAGAACCAGCAGTAGGTGCAGTAGACTATACTATTGATTGGTTAAACAAAACACTAACATTTACTGGAACTAATATTAACTCAGGTGATATTTTAAGAGTAGAAAGTTATGGTATTGGTGGCGGAGATCAACTATGGGTTGAAAATTATTCAGTAACTGATCACTATGTAGACGCATCAACAGAAGTATTCATTGATGTTCCTGTTAACTTTGAAGAAATTTACGAAGCAATGATTAAATGTAATGGTTCTAGAGTTACTAATTACACATTTAGCGAAGTTGATGATTATACTACAAGAATTACATTTGGTACTAGCGGAATAGGCGCAGTTAAGTATTTTGGAACTGAACCCTTAGAGACCGGAGATTACTTGCATGTTTGCATTATGGGATATGAAGGTGATGCGTCATCTATTCCTGGGTATATAACACACGACGAAAGCTTAGTACATACTTCAAGCCACCCAAGTTCACAATATTTTGATGCTACTGGTGCAACAACGTATAGTTTAGATCAAGATTTCCAAAAATTTAATCCATATACAGCGATAGTAGAAGTTGATGGATTAAGATTAACACCACCAGAAGGATTAGAATATACCAGTGATGGATCAAGTGCAGGACCTTTCTATCTAAACGTTGGTAATTGGAAGTCATCTGAAAGTGTAATGCAAAGTTTAATTGCAGACAATGATGTTCATGTGTTTGTAAATGACACAGAACTTAGGCTATACGAAGATTTTACAATATCTCCAATAGACGAAAGTTCATTACGCTATGTAGCACTAACAGTAGCACCAGCAGTAGGTGCTAGCATAAAAATATTTGTTGAAACAGCGGCTCAATATAAAATTAGTTATAGTGGTCATCCAGTTAGTGTAGATAATAAAATTACATTTAACACTGCACCAAGTATAGGAACACGAGTTCTAATAACTTCAGACAATGACACGTCAGAGCTTGATTTCATTAATAGAATATACAAAGGACCAGTAGCAACTGGTACTACAACAGTTGTTGGGTACGACGGTGATGATTATGACGAAAGCACATTCGATGAAACCACTGGTTCAGTAACTGATTTAAGTATATTTGAATTGGATAGAGTTATTACTAGACCTGATAGATTACAAGTTACAGTAAACGGTCTTAGAAAATACTATAGTCGAGATTGGAAATTAAACCAAAATAGTACTACTAGTATTGAATTCTTAGGTAGTTCTCCAATTGGCTCCTTAGATGTAGTTGTGATACGTATGCAAAGTGAAAATGTTACTCCAGATAAATTAAATTTTGCATTATTCAAAGATATGAGAGATTCAAATGCAGTATACAATATTAATAAATCACATGTTACTACAATAACACAAGCAGTAACAGCAGATGCTGACACTATAACAGTATTAGATTCTAGCAAACTAAGTACACCAGATTTAGTTAATAACTTATTTGGTATTGTTATGATCAATGGCGAAAGGATAACATATAGAAACATAGATGTTACTAACAACACTATTAGTGGACTACGTAGAGGAACAGCCGGAACAGCGGCAACTACTCACGCAGTAGGTGCAGTAGTTTATGACTACTCAATATCAACATATTTAAATTATAGTTACAATAAGACTTGGTATGAAGCACCATTGCTGGCTGATGGTAGTACAATAACTAATGGTAAAGCCTTGCAGAACACAAATACTGTACCGGCTAAGTTTCTTAAGGGGCAGTAATTAAAGATGGATAAATATAGTATGGAACATACAACCGAACAGAAAAATATGCAAGAACAAACAAAACAACCAGATGAAAATAGTGGAATCCTTATTCAAGGGCACTTAAAAATATTTGACCCTAACAGTAAAGAAGTTATGGTAGATAAGCGTAATGCTATTCACTATGAAAACTTTTCTAACAGTCTTGCTCAAAGCATGGCCAATAAAGACTTAGGATATATTTATAATATGTCATTTGGCAACGGTGGCTCTAGTGTAGACACTACCGGTGTTATCACTTATTTGCCACCAAATACATCTGGCACAAATGCTGACTTATATAATCAAACATATCAAAAGATTGTCGACGATACTTCTGCGGCAAATACAGATGCAACAAGAAATAAGTTGACAGTTTTACACACATCAGGTAAAGTATATACAGACATTTTAGTTTCATGCTTACTTGATTATGGTGAGCCAAGTGGACAGCAAGCATTTGATAACTCAACAGATTTAGATGGTGATTATGTGTTTGATGAGTTAGGACTTAAGACCTGGCAAGGCAGTGCAAGTAATTTAGATCTAATAACACATGTGGTGTTTCACCCAGTACAAAAATCATTAAACAGACAAATACAGATAGATTACACTGTAAGAATACAAACTCTGACCAATTTGAGTACCACTTAAAAGTGCTTAGTTAATAAATCAGATAAATAATACTAACATAGGATACGGAGTATAGAGATGGCATACACAATTAACACAACAGATGGTGGTATATTTGCTACAGTAGCAGATGGTACTATTAACACTACGAGTTCGCTGACATTAGTCGGTAAGAACTACGCAGGTTACGGCGAATTCTTAAATGAGAATGTGCTAAAATTATTAGAAAGCGGTGCAAACACTACACAACCAAGTGCACCTTTAACAGGTCAGTTATGGTTTGATAAATCAGCCGCAGTATTAAAAGTATACAACGGAACTTTATTTAAAAACTTAGGTTCAGCAACCGCAAGTGGAACTGCTCCGACATCAGTTGTTGGCGGTGACTTATGGTTTGACTCAACAAATGCACAACTAAAAGTATATGATGGATCAGCATTTATCCTGGTTGGACCATCATTTACAGCAGGTTCAGGAACTACAGGTGCTATTGTTGACACCATTGAAGATAACGTAGCAGTTGATCACGTTGTTGTTAAGATGTTTGTTGAAGATATCATTGTTGCAATGGTATCTAAAGACGCAACCTTTACTCCGGGTGCGGCAGTTACAGGTTTCGCAACTATTGGTCCTGGTATACAATTAAGTACAGCAGTGTCAAACGCTGTGTTTAAAGGTTCAGCTACAAACGCACAAACACTAGATAATTTAGACTCAACAGACTTTTTAAGTGCAGTTGGTAACGACACAACATCAGGTACACTAGGTGTACTTAATGATACTGGACTAGCAGTAGGTGTAGATAGTGATTTAAGAGTAAGCGTATCCGGCTCTGACGTTACAGTACAAAACCAAACCAGTGACGGTGATGTTATACTTAGAGTAAACGACGGTGGTGTTGCAACTACAGTTGCTACACTTGATGGTGCCACAGCTACATTACAAATGTCAGCAGACTTACTAAACGCACAAGCAGACGGTGTTGGAAACATTGGTAGTTCAACAGTTGGATTTAATACAATCCATGCTAAAGCTACATCAGCACAATATGCGGATTTGGCGGAAAGATTTGAAGCAGACACAATATACTCAGCAGGAACAGTTGTTGAACTAGGTGGAACAAAAGAAGTAACAGTAGCACAACAAGATTTAACAGATGCAGTGTTTGGAGTTATATCAACTCAAGCGGCATACTTAATGAACGGGTCAGCAGGATCAAATGAAACACATCCAGCAATTGCTATGTCAGGAAGAGTTCCTGTTAGAGTAACTGGTACAGTAGAAAAAGGTGATCGTTTGGTATCAGCAGGCAACGGAATCGCAAGATCAGCAAAACAGGGAGAAGCCAATGCCTTTAATGTTATTGGTAGAGCACTAGAAACGAAAAGCTCAGCAAAAGAAGGTACAGTAGAAGCTATTGTAACTATCTCAAGCTAAATAGCATATAATAAGGAAGAACTTAAATGGCATATTCAACAGGCGACACCATACTAGATGACGAGTATAATATACTAGCAACTGGTAACGCGGCTGGCTCAGGTGACAATGGCACCGCAAACTTAAATACCCTTTGGGGTACAGGCACTGGCGACTATGGTTATGGTGAAACAGGGTCTGTAATATCAGCAGTATCGGCTGGCGGAACAATTACAGCTACTCAATGGGAAACATTAGTTGGTAGAATGGAAACTATTGCGGCACACCAAGGATCATCAGTTACAGCAGTAGCAACAATCACTGCTGGCGACACAATTACAGCACTAGCAAACTTCCAAACAGACGTAAACACTATTTGGGCAAACAGGCTTAATGCGGCGGCTTCGGGCTCAGCTATCACCTCAGGTGGTGCAAGTTCAAGAACAACAGCATGGGCAGGTACAGGAGGCCCTCAAGAAGTACAAACAACACAGCGTGTGGCATTTGCTTCGGCAGCGGCGGCAAGGTACTTTTTCAATGGTGGCGGGTTAGTAACAATGACATTTAGCCGTTCAGGTGGAACGACAAATGATAAGAACACTGAGTGGACTGATTTATGTACTAAAATGGGAACTGTTACATTAAGTGGTAGCAATTCGCACACTGTTAACAGTACATCATACACTGGTACTACACAAACAGGCGGCGCCGCAGGCGGTACAGGTTCAGCAAAATCAACTCTTGATTATCATGCTCTAACAGGCTCAAATCAACAATTGATTGTTAAATATGCTGACACAGCACCATACACAGCTAACTACATTAAAGTAGAAGCGTTAGCGAGTGGAGCAAACTTAGATATTCATACAACTTTTCAAGATGATGCGGCTGATACAGGTAACCCAGCTTATCCAACAGCAGGCGACAGTCAAATCTTAGACGTTGTTAACGGTACACTAACAGTAACAATAACAGCAGTACCACCAAGTTCAACATACTTAACAGGTTCACCTTGGGGAACACCAACACTATCTACTACAGAAGCACTATAAATTAGATAGTTTGAACGAATTGGTAAAAGGCCTTTGAAAAAAGGCCTTTTATTTTGGCTATAAGTATGTTATACTATAGTATGGAAAATTTATCTAACACAATTAAAAGACGTTTCGATCACGAAGCTAGTCGACAAGCCCTTAAAGAAAAATACGAAGCTAAACTTCTATTTGCCCACCAAGGGGGAATGTTTCGTGCGGATCCAACTCTGATCACTCTGTTGGTCAGCATTGAAGACATTGAGAATCCAACGATCTTAGACCTGTATGACAATCCCACACAAGTTAATAGACAAGAACTACTAACACAAACAAAGCAACGCTGGCAAGAACAAATGAATGCTTGGTCTGTTGAACTAGCTGAACTATCAAAACAAAGATGACCAGAGGTGTATTAATATACGCTTTTAACAATGGCGAAATAGACTATCTAGCTATGGCTAAATGGTCACAGAAACGCATTAAACGTCTGCTTGGTCTTGATACAACAATCATTAGCAATGCCGAACAACAAGCAACAAGTGGAGGTGTAAGAACATTTAATGCTAAAACAGCACCTTGGCTAAACGCTAGTCGCTGTAATGCCTGGGAAGACAGTCCTTATGACGAAACTATTGTTCTTGATTCTGATTACATTGTAAATTCAGATATCTTATTAACATTATTTGATAGCCCACAAGATTTTCTCATACATCAAACAGTCAGTGATGTTACAGCACAAAATCAATTTTATGGGCAACAGTCGTTTGGGCAGTTACATTTCCCACAAAGTTGGGCAACTGTCTTTTACTTTAATAGAGCTAAACACAATCAGCTGATATTTGAGACAGTGCGTATGATTAAAGAAAACTATCAACACTATGCAAACTTATATAAGTTTCCTCGTATGCCTTTTAGGAATGACTTTGCGTTTTCAATAGCATTAAGTATGTTAAACGGACATACAATAACAGATAATAACGGTATCAAATGGCCTTTAACCACAGCATCAACCAATGTAGTAGTCAGTGTTAATGATGAAAAGATCATGTTAGAGTATGAGAAAAACAATAAACATATGAGATTAGAACTACGAGAGTTAGATCTACACGTAATGAATAAGAAAGCAATGGAGGAAATCTGTGCAAGCAGTTAAGGCAGAACGAGGATATCTAATAGTAGCACAGGGTGAGCAGTATCATCAATGTGCCCGTGCGTTAGCTAAGAGCATACGATACTTTATGCCTGCTAGTAAAATAACAGTAGTAGGTGACTGTAAGGATCCTACGTTTGATTATGAAATAGCATTACCTCACGGTGACCAAGGTGGGTTAAGGAACGATTGGCAGATACTAGAAGCTTCGCCATTTAGACAGACTATTAAACTAGAAGCAGACATGATACTGAACGGCAGTATAGACCATTGGTGGACAATGGTAGAAAAGCGAGATGTTTTTGTAGCAGAAGGTGCTCGCAACTTTTATGGACACCGAGCTGTTGAAAGAGATTACCGTCGACATCTAGATATTAATAATTTACCTGATGTATATAATGCTGTAACCTATTGGAGACGTAGTCATTTATCAGCAAAGTTTTTTACAACTTGTAGAGAACTATTTGAAAATTGGGATCAGGTTAAATTAAAAAGTTGGACGCAAACAGAACCCGATACTGATACTGTTTATGCTATAGCTATAACATTGTTAGGACGAGAAAACTTCTTATTACCTACGTCATATCCTAAGTTTGCACATATGAAAGGTAAGATTAACTGGTGTCACGGAGAGGATTGGACTAAGGAACTAGTATGGGAACTAAACAACAAAGGTTTGAGGATTAATACTATACAACAGAAGATACCTACGCACTATTACATTAAAAGTCTTGCACAAAAATTAGAGGAACACTATGAGCAACTTTTGGAAAATTAATAAAAAATTTCACGGAGTAAAAGCACGAACAAAGTGGGAATATCGCCTGTATTACAACGAGGACGGCACGGTACTTACCTATACCACTAACAACAAGCCCGGTAAGTATATAGTAGTATCACAAAGTATCTTTGCACAAAACAGATATGATGTACGAGTAAAGAATGGAGAAATTCAAAATTTGAATAAAATAACTGAGTTTCGTAAACTGATTCCGAGCAAGCAGGGTATTGAAACTCTAGTAGATGATGTTACAATAATAGGAACTGGACAACATTGGGAAACGAAATACTATGACTGAAATTGATGTATGTGATTTAGATGTAGTATACCTTAGTTACGATGAGCCCAAAAAAGAAGAGTTTTGGGTGCAAATTAAAAACATGGTACCGTGGGCAAAGCGTGTAGACGGAGTAAAAGGAAGTGATGCCGCACATAAAGCCGCGGCTGATGCTAGTAATACAGATAGGTTTGTCTTAATAGATGGGGATAATTTACCAAGTGCTGACTTCTTTAACCTCACACTTGAACTCAAAGACGAAGAATATGAGCGAGCAGTGTTTCGTTGGAGAGCTCGCAATCATGTAAATGGACTTATGTATGGCAACGGTGGATTAAGCTGTTGGCCTAAAGAGTTTATTTACAATATGAAAACACACGAAAACTCAGAGGGCGATGATGAAACTAATGTAGAGTTTTGTTTTGATCCTTTATACTGGCCCATGTATGATTGCTACTCAACTACATATCCTAATGCTACACCTTTTCAGGCTTGGCGAGCAGGTTTCCGTGAAGGTGTTAAGATGTGTTTAGATAGAGGACACAAACCAACCATAGATGAATTTAAAGATAGAGCCCACAAGCGTAACTTAGATAATCTCAACATATGGCATAATGTAGGTCGTGATGTTGAGAATGGCATATGGGCTATAGCAGGAGCAAGACAAGGCACAGTAATGACTATGCTATCTGATTGGGATCATACAGAAGTACAATGGTTTGATAACTTAGAAAAGTTATGGAATGAATGCCAATCTGATGATGCTGAAACTATAGCACGTGAGAACGGTAAAGAACTTAGAAGATTAGATTTAGATGTAGCCGAACTTGACGAAGAACAAAGCAAGTTCTTTAAGAAACACTACAGATCCAATTGGCAGAATCAAGGTCCAATGGTTAGAGAGATTGACACGCTAAAATGAGAATATTAGTTAATGGATGTATTTTTAGTAGAGGCCCTATTAGTTGGCCTTATTATCTTAAAGGTTTAACAGATAAAACAGGACAAGGTGTTATTAATCTAGCTCAAGCTGGCGCCGGAAACACCTATATCCATGACACTACTATGCGTATATTAGAAAAAGAAAAGTTTGATATGGCTCTCATCATGTGGACAGGTATTCATAGGATTGATAAACAGGTTGAAGACATCACTTTATTTGAGTCACCTGGCACCAGTTGTTATCAGAAAACACAAAACGATTGGCCCGAAAAGATAACGGAGCCCGTGAATGACCAGGATCTCATTGAGGATAATTGGATATTCAGTGGCGGAGCATTAAATGGCACGCCTGAAATAGTATCAGCATTCAAAAATGATTATAAATTCATTGGTGATAAGGAGTTCGTTGATCACTTCATAGTCAAGATTGTTAGTTTACAGAACACTCTCAAGCAACTAGGCCTACCCTTTGCTTTCAGTTTCTATCAACCGTACATTGACAAAATTAAAAAGTCAACGCTAATAGACTGGGATAATTGTATAATCAATAACAACATTACTAACATTGCTAAAAGGTTAAACAGTTATGATGAAGATGGCCTTCATCCTGGTCTAGAAGCAAATCAGCAATGGGCTAACTGTGTTGTTGAACACTTAACACAAAAAAATATAATATGATAACATTAGAAAACATAGACGGTAAGATCTGGCATATTGAAACTAAAGTTATGGATATGGTCAAAGAGTATCAAGAACAGAGAAAATTGACAATCAGTCTAAACGGGGAAGGTCCTTGTTGTGAAAGTTTAGGATTGTATGCTATACTTGATCATATGTGTGAAAAGTTTAGTATAGATAAGAAAAAAATTACAATACTCACAGCAAACAAAATAGAGCAACACACTGAGTACAATATAAAACAAGCACCTGGTGATGACATAGAAAGAACAGCAACAGCTCTTCAACACATTGATACAGCAAAACATATCAGTAAACACGTTGGTTTGTTTATTGGCAGAAGCAATGGTTTTAGATTATGGATAGCTAGTCAGATTAGAAAAAACTATAACGACAAAACAGCGATGTCATTTCATTTTGATATGAACAACGAACAACACCATCCACACATTGGATTAGATGATATGATAAGAGCAAACGCAACACCAAATCAGCTACAAGATGCTAAAGAGCTAATAGCACATAGTCCAATAACATTTGATCAGCAAGATAGTTACCCTATCCTACATCCTGAGAATCTAAATATTATTAAACAATATAAAAATGTTTTTTTAGACTTAGTTATGGAAACTTACTATAGTGGCTCTACATTTTTTATGACAGAAAAGATTTGTAGACCTATAATTAGTCAAACTCCTTTTATAGTATTTGCCGCACCAGGATTTTTACAAAATATAAAAGATATGGGATTCAAAACATTTGATAGCTGGTGGAGCGAAGAATATGATGACTACGGTGAAGAACAGAGAATAAGTAAGATACAGCTGGTTCTCAACGATATATATTCTAAAAGCACAGATGAATTACTAGCAATGCTCAAAGACATGGAACCAGTACTCAAACATAATAGAGAGCTAATCTTAACGTATGCAAAATAAAGGCGATGAAGTAGGTAAAGACTTTAAGTCTAAGTTCTTAAGTGATGCAGAAGTCATGAAAGAACA
>Ga0066606_10000722_pt1 | contig 20629 bp, 18 predicted proteins | sample SaaInlV_DNA_100m_FD_60386 | JGI IMG/M metagenome (GOLD analysis project Ga0066606, IMG submission 60386) | Marine microbial communities from expanding oxygen minimum zones in the Saanich Inlet - SI075_LV_DNA_100m | ecosystem: Environmental > Aquatic > Marine > Unclassified | place: British... | reverse complement strand
CGATCGAACCATCGAAATATTTCCGGGCGCATTTCCAGGCCTGAATGCCGCAGGTGGAACCCATGATACGCCCGGGGTTATCGTCCACCGGGAAGTGGATACCGGCGTAGAGACGCGAGATGCCGGCTTCATCGGCAGCATCATAGTAGGTGGCCCACTGCAGGGTGATGTCAACGCTGGGGCCTTTCTCGAGTTCGAGATACTCGTTGCGGGTGGCGTGGAACGTGCCCATTCCGCCAGGGAAAAAGGGGTTGCCAGTCATGCGGGTCAAGACTTCGGCGGCGGCGCGACTGAAGGCGCTGTGCGCGGAAATGTATCCCGCGAAGGATGGAGTAACGAAGGTGTCCCGTTGATAGGGCAGCCAGGTATCGGCGTGAATCCACTTTGTACCGTTGAATTCGGTTTCGGGATTCAAGGGTTCACCGTCCCACGTAAAAATAGCCATACGTCCGGGGACCAATCCGCTATGTTTCTGGCCGATGGCGGCTGTTTGTGAGGTGACCATTTCGATCGATCCGGCAATCAGTGGCAAGCCATTCGTGTGAAAGCCAGGGCTGTTGCTGTCGCTTGATTGCCCAACAGCACCCATGTAACGAATGCTGCTGATCGGACGGATGTAGTCGTATTTCCGTTTACATCCCCAAGCGGCGATAGCGGCGTCGTGAACGGCACCGTTGAGGGCGAAATACATCTTAACATCCCATTCAAGTTCATTGAGAATCGGACCGGTTCCACCGATGCGACGTTGAAAATACGGGTGGTCGGCGACATCGTTGGCGATATTGTTCCAATGCCCGGGAGGGGTTTCGGAGTCGGGGCCATCGGCCCAGAACTCGGCGACCACGCGTCCGTAGTCGCCATGCGGAACGATTTGGGCATTGTAGGGTAATCCGATCGCGGGGTTGACAGTGTGTCCCGTGCCGTCGTTATGACCGAGAGTGTTGTTTCCGCGAGATGCCGGTGAGATATCAGTCATGTTGCCGCTCGAAGGGTCCAGAAGAGCGCTGTGCTGGATAACGGATACCACGCCGGATTTGTAATCGGCGTCGGTGATTCCACCGAGTTGTGGTGGCATGCCCGGATCCAGGGAGATCGATTCATTGGTCCCGAGTTCCAAGGTGAACGGTCGTACTGCGCCCCAGTGAGATCCGATGAAGATCTGGATCTTGCTGGTGACCAGTCCGTTTTGGGTGAATGCCTCATCAAAAGCGAGGGGTTGCCAGTGATTGATGTTGTCCAACACGGTACCTGGAAGAGCCAAAATAAGAGGATTGTTGATAGGGGCGTAGCTGGGATCGTTGTAGAAGATGGTCTCGTTGGAGCGGTCGCTGGCGGCAAAATTGAGGACTGTCGTCGCGACACGATTGCCAAGGGCGGCGGGACTCATACCAAGGGTCGACGTGTTGTTGGGATCGTATCCCAGCGACGTCAACTGAGTTTCCAATGCTGCCAAGGTGTTGCTCGCGTTGACCGAAAGAGCATATCGGTGGGCCAAGACGCGATATGCGGCATAGCTGATTGCTTGGTGTCTGGCAGCGATAACGTCGACAGCGGTTGCCGTTTCGTTGTGTAGGTAGCCGATGGCGGTGGTGTCGTATGCCGCCCAAGCGTCCCACATGGCTACAGATGTATGAAAGAGGTTTCGCGCGTGAGCAGGTGGGTTGGGGAAGTCCAATCGAATGGCCGCTAGGTTCTGCTCATTCCAGATTCGGGCGATTGAGGCTGCCGAAAGCTGATGACAGCTTAACGCAGTGGCGAGGAAGACTTGTAGCCGGATGATTTTGATCACAACCCCCTCAAGGTTGCGTGTCTACCAATTCCACCACGAGCGCACCATTTTTTCTTATAACCCATCAGGGTGAACATAATAGTAGGCTTCGGAGTTATCGTCGTAGATTGCCTTTTGTGGCGGAAACTTGTTGAAAAGTTCCAATTTATCAGAGTCTGACAAAGGTATTATTGCTTTAAACGCTATGTCAGCTCTAACTCCATTATCCCGGTTGGAGCTACCGTCCCCCGGCGGAAGGGAGTCAACAACCTGATTGAGAGAAGGCCCACCAACACCAGCGTATATATTGCTGTTATTACTGTTCCTATAAATCACGTAAAAAATCTCACTGTTATCAATAATATCGTAGTCCGCCGTATATGCCACCGTGGCATCCGTTTCCCCTATTGTGTCTGGTGCCGTGTGGTTAATGTAAGTGTTTTGTGCGGCCAAAGGTTTAAACTCAAGAAAGCTGTAATAACTTTGAGTGTAGGCAAGCCAACCGTTTTCAAGCGCTTTAGCCTTCGTGGACTCTGCATTTTTGTTCCTCTCCATTAAGAATTCAATGAGCCCAGACCCTCTATTGGAAGTGTTCATATAACACCACCAAAGATCATTACCAGCCGTTGTATAGTGATCAAAACCGTGAGTCTGCTCACCGATAAAGAAAAGTTCGCCTGTGTCCAAATGATATTGTGCCTCTCTCCAAGTATTAGATTCAATTTTTGTTCTTAAGACAATCCCGGTGGGTATTTCCCTGAATTCTGATGCAGCTTGATAAAAAACCCTATCTTTACCTGTAGGAATTAACACCCCGGAATCTGCTCCTGGAACAATAGACCATCCGATCAGATCATTGGAGGAAAGCAGATAAGAATTTTTAGAAAAATTTATTTTAACCGCGTCCAAACCTTTTTCGATGGAAATTTCTGGTTTATCCGCTAAAGGAGTGAAGCTCAGTAAATAATTTTCAACAAGTTTCCTGTCCGTGTCACTGAGGGCGGAACCGAATATAATCAGTTGCTCAACTTCTCCGACAAAGTCGTAGCCGCTTGAGCTATACGCACCAATGATCATTGACGCGTTAGCTTGGACATTGTTGGAAGGCGTTCCAGCAACATTCAAGTTTTCGCCGTTGGCATAAAAAGCATGGCTGTCAGCAGTTAGCACAGTACTCCAAACCGTGGTTACTCCGTCATAGGCCGTAATATCATTCCCGGCGTAGGTAGTACCGTTGTACTGCTCCACGACAAACCCTCCCTTGCCGTCATCTCTCTGGTGGGATGTATTATTTATGCCAATATTATAGACATATGTACCCGACGTAGCAAAAGGGGCATCCGCTTTGTAGTGACCCAGCCAAAAAACGGTGAGTTCCTTGGATTTAGCATTGGAGAGTGTTCCCTCCAGATATCTTCCATCAGCAATGACATTTGTATCGTCAAATATCAGTTTACCCGGTCGGCCATATTTGATTAGTTTCGGTGCCCCATTACCAATTTGAGTTGAGCGAACGATCATCTCATCCAGAGAATCACCATACCCATCAACCGGGGTCCAAGAAACGACAGATCCACCATCGGTCTCAACTCCCATCTTGCCGTCGTAGTGGGCCACCAATGATTCAAGCGCCTGGGGTGATAAATCGGGAATATCCGAGTAGAGGCCAACACCTGTGCTTCCAAGATACCTCTCAACAAGTTTTTTGTCCGTGTCACTAAGAGCGGAACCGAATATAATCAGTTGCTCAACTTCTCCGACAAAGTCGTAGCCGCTGGAGCTGTATGCACCAATAATCATTGTCGCGTCAGCTTGGATATTGCCGGAAGGGGTTCCACCAACATTCAAGTTTTCTCCGTTGGCATAAAAAGTATGGTTGTCGGCTGTTATTACTGTACTCCAAATCGTGGTTACTCCGTCATAGGCTGTAATGTCGTCCCCGGCGTAGGTTGTTCCGTTGTACTGCTCCACGACAAACCCTCCCTTGCCGTCATCCCTCTGATGAGATGTATTGTTTGGACCAATGTTATAGACATATGTACCCGACGTGGCAAAAGGAGCGTCCGCGCTGTAATTGCCTACCCAAAAAACCGTGAAATCCTCCGATTCAGAATTAGACAGTGTTCCTTCCAAATACCTTCCATTCGCACCGACATTTGTATCGTCAAATGTCAGTTTTCCACTGCCATCATATGTGATGAGTTCCTGCCCCGCGTTGCCCCGTTGTGTTGATAGAACGATCATGTCATCCAGAAAATCACCGTTCGCATCAACTGGAGTCCAAGAAATTACAGAGTTACCATCAGTTTCTACTCCAGTTTTGCCATCATAGTGGGCCACCAATGATTCAAGCGCCTGGGGTGATAAATCGGGAATATCCGAGGACAGGCCGTTGCCCAATATGTTACATGTCAGAGACAGCAAGCACATGGATGAAATTAGAATCGAATAAGTATTCATGAATGCAATTTCACTAAACGAATCTTTCATTTTTATATTTCTCATGTTCGTCTTCACGCAAAAAATTTGCGCAGTTCCACTCAGCTGTCAAGTGCTTTACGGCTCACAATGATATATTTGAAAATAATGAGTCTTAGATATCGAATAACTAGGGTTTGACTTCCTCTACTCCAGAATTTGTTTCAGTGAAAAGTGTGGTTTTTCTAATTAGTATAGCGAAGTCTGTCAACAAAGCTGAAACCGCCAACGTCCTGCGCAGACATGGAGGCAAGACGAGTGAAGCATTATAAGTTACTGGTAACTAAACCAACCCGCCTCTACGGGAACAGTTAAAACACCTTGAAAACTGGGTTCATCATGAAATCACAACTGATCGCAATCGTCACAGCCGTGCTGGTTGCGGGGTCTGGGCCGTCCGTTCCAGGCATCTCAATTGTCGATGCCGCCGATAAAGGAAACATTGAAGCTGTCAAGCAGCACTTGGCTACTGACGCCGATGTGAATGCGAAAGGCCGTTAACCGGCTTGGGCCCCTTTGCTTCAGGCGGCTTCGGGAGGTCAAAAGGAAATGGCCGAACTGCTTATCTCCAAAGGCGCGGATGTGAATGTGCTGAGTCATGCTGGTGAAACACCTCTAGATGGGGCCATCGCTTTTGAACAACTCGAAATCGCCGACCTCCTCCGCAAATACGGCAACAAGACGGTTGAATAATTGAAAACTGAAGGGAAATGAAACTTCTACTACTCAGAACAATCGCAGCCGTAGTGCTGGTGGGGTGTAGGCCACCGAAACCACCAGACATCTCAAAACACAATGCTGCTGTTGAGGCGGGAGATCCGCTTGTGTTCCACGTGACAGGTCGGTTGCAGATACCAGCGGACGGTGGCCAGCAAGGCGTCGCGACCGATGGCAAATTTGTTTACGTTCAGAACACCCAGCAATTATTCAAATACGACCTCAATGGCAAGCTAGTCACGGCAGGCCCTAAACTGATGCTGCACCACGGTGGCGTTGTTCATGTCAAAGGCCTTGTTTACGCAGCCGTAAGCGGTTGTGACTCGAACGGCACAAACCAACATCGCGTGCATGTCTACAACGCTCAGTCACTGGCATTGATTGAGAAGCACGATGTCGGAGCACACTTCACCGTTTGTGCTGGAGGTATTACGCATCACAAGAGCCATTTTTTGTGGCGGAGTCCTTTTTTGATGATGAGCATCTAGATAAAATCGTAGAATTTTACGCATCGTTTCAGCACATCAAAGACTATCGTATTGAGCTTAAATCACCTTACGGAATCCAAGGGTTGGAATACCTGCCAGGCACCGATCAGTTTCAGATCCATTCTCACGGAAAGGTCTTATATCGGATCAACGGCCGTTTTGAAAGTCACTCGTTGATTTCGGGCCAGGCGAATTTTGAATTACAGGATCTTGCCCGACTCGACGCCAAAACACTTGTTGTCAATAACAGACAGGCCCAAACATTCGAATTTATCAAAATCGTAAGGTACCCCGATTGAATTATTGAAAGCCAAATGAAATACCTCCTACTCACAACAATCGCAGCCGTGCTGGTTGTGAGGTGTGGTGAGTCGCAGCAGTCGGTTCCTCTACCAGAATCGAAACCCGCATAACCTGTTGCCGAAGCTGCAAAGCCCGAACTGACGACAGCCAAAGCACCAGACATCTCAATTCATCGTGCTGCCATGACGGGAAACATCGAAGCTGTGAAAAAGCACATCACTACTGGTAAGGATGTTAATGCGAAGGGTGGTGATGGCTCAACTCCTTTGCATCTTGCGGCTTTTAGAAGTTACACGGAAGTTGTCGAACTCTTTGTCGCCGCAGGTGCGGATTTGAATGCGAAGGATGCTTGGGGAAGTACACCTGTTGATTTTCATTCGACTAAACGCAGGAAAGAAACCATTTCTCTGCTGCGCAAACACGGCGGTAAAAGTGGTGCATCAGATTCCATTCATGTCGCTGCTCATTTGGGAAACATCGAAGCTGTCAAATAGCATTTAGAGGCTAGCACAGATGTGGATGTGAAAGGTGGTAGGGTGGGTGGGACTCCCTTGCATAATGCGGCTCTTGAAGATCATAATGAAGTGGCCGCACTGCTAATCGATAAAGGAGCGGATGTAAATGCGAACGACGGGTTCGGAAAAACACCGCTAGATAGATCCATTGAACGTCGTATTCAACCACCACCACTGGACGGTCATAAACTTGATTCCGATATTATCCAATCCCTCCTCCGCAAACACGGCGGCAAGACAGCTGAAGAATTGAAAGCTGAAGGCAAATTATACACATACTAAGTACAACAATCGTAGCCTTAGTTCACTTCGGAATTCGATTGAGCGTATAGTACGCTGCCTTATGAAATAGCGGTTGGCCTTTGAGATCCCTTATGCCATCGGCGTGCAGTTCGTGGACGTAGCCAGTGCGCAGGCCATCAATTTTCAGGTGAACCAATTTTTTGCCGGCATCAAGGGTGGCCGATTTCACAATAAGGGTTTTTACGTCAGTTTCTTCGCCACCATATTTTGAGTGATACGGGTAGGTATAGCTACTCAGCACGTAGCTCTTGGGGTTGGTGGCGGTCTTGGGGTTGACTGGTTGGGTAAAAGTCAGCACAAACCCATTTGGATGTGCAGACATCGTCTTGATTTCAAAGGGCATCTTGCCGGCCCATTGCAGACGCTGCAGACCGTAGCTCTTGGTGCCCAGCGAATTCCAGCCACGGTTGCTTTGGCCGATATACATCGAGCCATCCACGCCCCACTGCAGGCGCAACGCCGCGCAGTCAAGCCCGTCACGGAACCGGAAACACGCGCCCTGATATTCGCCCTCCACTTTTTCCAGAAACACACGCGATACGAATGACATTGTGAATTCGCCGCAAAAAAGCTGACCGGCAAAGGGGCCAAACTTGCCTTGGGTGCTGTCGGCCAGTATGTCGGTGGTGCTCATGCCCATCTTGCGGTAGGGGAACCACACTGCAGGCAATTGATAGGCGCCGATGCGTTTAGCAGCTTGGGTGACAGTCAGGTTTCTGGGCAGGTCACCATCCACCTTGAAGGTGGCTCCAGGCAATTGGGTAAATGGGAGCGAATCGGCATGGCCATGAAACGTACCACGCTTTAAGTGCATTAGCGGGCTGGTGGGGAACCAGTTGCCCTGTTGATCGGTGGCAAACACGTCGCCGGCGAGATTAGTGCCAATGCCTGAGGGCGAACGGAAGCCGCCAGACATGGGCGTCCACGATCCATCAGGCTTCACACGGAGGCTCCAGCCGCGCCATTGGTTGTTGGGATTTGATCCCTTGCCTATGGAGCAGTTGAGTGCCACCCACATGTTACCCGCGTGATCGATGGCCGGGCCGTAGGCGTACTCGTGGTAATTGCCGGTCACCCCCCACCCCTTTGCGTGGGTAAGGTATTCATCGGCGCGTCCGTCGTTATCGGTATCGCGAAGGCGCGTCAGTTCAGTGCGTTGTACGGTGTAGAGGTTGCCCTTATGATAGGTCAACCCCAGGGGTTCATGTAGGCCACTGGCAAATTTTGTGTACACCGGTTTGCCTCCCGATAAACCTTTGGCAATCCAGATCTCACCTTTGCGAATGGCCAAGGCCATGCGGTCCTCGGGCAAGGTGGCCATGCCGCTAATTTCAAGTTTGAGGTCCTTTGGGAAGGGGACAGAGGTGAGATTGTAGTAGTCATTCTCAGCGGCAGTTGCCCCTGCGACACCTAGCAGCGTGATTATGACTAGTTTTTTCGTTGCCAGTGCCATTCTATTTCCATGGTTGATTTTCCGGAGGAATCAAATTTTACCGGCACAATTAGTTCGGACATTTCCTCAATCCTCCGTATCTGTGAATTGGGGGCGGTGATGGAAAGCTTGGTATTGGTGCTCCACACCCCGGGTTTGTCAGAGAGAAAAACTTTGGCCGTTGCCAGCCGAACCCACAGATTATTCTTGGCGCCGGTAAACTCCATCTGCCGCCGCAGACCTTTGCCTCTGGGCGTGAGGGTATCTGTGATTTTTGTAGTGCCCTGCGAATAGAGAAGGGTTGGTATGCCATCCTTGGACAGACGATAGCCTCCCATTTTCAGGCCGTCCATGGGCCACGATTGTTCCAGATTTTTTAGGAGAGCAACTGCTGGGCCTGTTTGTAGTGTCACTACACTCTCTCCCAATGGTGGGGCCAGTGGAGTGAATCGATCATCCCAGGTGCTTTCCGCATTAAGAAATTTTCCGCGCCAAAGAAGGGACCATCCCACCTGCTCCGAATTAAAGGCCGCGTGGATTCCTTGGGGAAAGCCAATGGCAATGGCGTGCGTGCCCGCGCCCTCCATGAAGGTGCGGAACACGATCGGCCGTTTGCCGGGTTTCAGTACAAAACTGCCTTTCTTTTCCAGTCCTTCAGGCAGGCGGGTTTGTTCGAGCTCGTTTAGGTACACCCATATGCTATCAATTTGCCTTGGTGTATTTCGTCCGGAAATCTTACTGACCGCTTTGCCCTCAGGCCAGAAGGAGGGCATCCGGGTGCCAGGACGGAAACTGGCCGGGCTAATTAGATAATCGCGAAACCACTCCGGGCGCAGCCGCCCAGGCGAGTGGGCCAAATCCATCGCCTGAATGCCCAGTGATTTGTTCCCACCCAGTTGATGGCAGCTTATGCAGTTGAGCCCCTTGACCCCCATCAATTCACGCCCGTACTTGTTGCGACCCACCTGATTTTCCTCTCCATCCCGCGGCGTGGGTTTCACGTTGGCGCGAACGTCGGCGGCTGCAAAGTGCCTGTTGAGAAATTTGGCGTGAGTCTCGCCAAAATCAGGCATTCGCGTGGTCATGTAGGGGCGCACGGCTTCCTCGCCACGCAGCACCTTGTGCAGGGCTGCGTCTGTCAGCTTGGCCCCCACGCCGGTGAGTAGAGGTGGCAAACGCCCCTCATCCCCAAGGTCATTGCCGGTGGTGGTAAAGAACTTGTCGCGTGCCGGATCGGGTTTGCCCAAGCCATCGCGCACGTGGCATGCAGTGCAGTTAAGTTGGCGCATGCGGCGGTGCGTTTGTTCCTGGGCTGTGAACGCGACTGGCTTGGCCCTAAGCGCGGCGGTGATGGCTTTTATCTGTTCAGTTTTCAGATAAAAGTGGGGTATCCCCTTTGACGGCTTGGCAGAAAGGCAGCCTTGTGTGGTATCAAGCTTGGCCAGTGGCTTGGCTAAATTTGGCAGTATGTTCGAACCACGCGTGGAATGACAATTGGCGCATCTCATTTTTAAGAATAGGGCTTTACCTTCTTCCCGCAGCTTCAGAGCGGCTGGGCCATTAGCCAGAGCAAAGCCTTTACGTGATGGGATGCGGTCACGAAGGAAGACGGCGAGATGCGAGGCCTCTTTCTGAGTCATTGGTACGCGAGGCATTCGGCCGGCGGGGCGACTGTGCAGTGGGTTGAGTAGAAACTGGATGAGTTGCTCTTGTGTGTATTTTTGCTGCAGCTCTCCCAGAGGAAAATCCCTGCCGTTGTCCCTGGCATCGGGCGCATGGCATTGAGCGCAGCCGATGGTCTGATAAAGTTTTTTGCCTTCACTGTCCCGGCCGATTGTCACCTCCGTGTTGACCAGTGGCGGAGCAAGGGACACCAGATAATGGCGCAGGGCATCGACTGCGTGTGCCTTGTCCTTCCCGGTAAGACCGTGCAGTAAGTCGGGCATTAGATTGCCGGGCTTGAAGCCATGCGGATCATTTAGCCAATGTCGCAGCCAACTGGCTGAAGCAGAGTTGTGAGTGGTGAAGAGCACCGGAGCCGGGCGCGTTTCAAAACGGTGACTCTGCGATTTGTCCGCAGCGTGGCAGCCGATGCAGTTTAGCTCGTTGATGAGCACCTCACCAGCGGCTACTTGTTCAGTTTGTGTTTGATGGGGAAAACGGTCGGAACCGGGAACCACCGGTTGCGCTACCGCGAGGAGCGGAATCAGACAAACGATGAGCGCTGCAGTGCGCATTACGATTGGGCATCGCGGGCCTTACCAACGAGCTTCATCCGCGGGCCCATGTAGTGGCCGTGATCCCAAAAGGAGCGGCCACTGATGAGGTTGCTATCGATCAGGCGAAAGTAGGAGGGGTACATCGTGTCCATTGTCTCAGTGGCATCACCAATGATGATGAGAACCTTGGGTTTATTGGTATCGTTCATGTATGTGAGAGCTAAGCTTCTGCGAGACACTTTTCCAAGTAAGTTCGCGCGAGGTTGATCTCAGCAGTACACGCGGTGGCATCTTTCAGGATCGGAATGCCACGGGGGACCGGGTGCATGAAAATACTGGTGAAGCCGGAATAGTTGATCTGCTTGAGCGCACGCACGATGGGGACAAAGTCGAGCTTTCCGCGCCCGGGCATTTGCAGCAGTTCCTGCTCCTTCGGTAGTTTCTTGGAGCAACCCATGCCGTGTTGCCAAGCGTAAAACATGGCGATACGGTTGCCTAGTGCCTTGATGAGCTTGGCATGGCTATCGGCATCTACTCTGAGGCTTTCCAGGTGATAGGGGGCTAACGCAATGCCCAGATGCTTGCTGGAGGAAAATTCAGTCAGCCACTTCATGGAGTCAGGAGAATCCATGAGGCCATTGCCATGGTTTTCAATGGCAATGGTGACATTCGCTTTCTCTGCCGCCGCAATATGCGGCTTAAGCAACTCGGCAAATTTCTTTACCTCGGCCTTGAGTTCAATCCCCTTGAGCCCTGTGCGCCCGCGTCCGCCGCATACCAGCACCTTAGCGCCAAAATTTTGCGCGACTTTCATTTCCTTCTGCAATCCAAAGGGGCCAAGGTCATAGCGGGTGATGCAGCCAAGCCTTGTTTGGTGTTGCTTCAGTAGTGCGGCAAATTTTTCGTAGCCCATTTCCTCGATCTGCTCGCGTTGGTTGCCGTGCACGCGCGGCCAGATATCGATGGTGCCCGCCCCCGTTTTGGAAACCTCGGGCATGATGGTGCTCAAGGGCAGTGTGCCGTACATAGAGGAGGAGAGGATATAGTTGAGGCGGAATTTCGGCCGGGCAGCCAGCGTGGGAGCAGCGGCCAATGCGGCAGCGGCTCCAAGAAATTGACGGCGAGAGATGTGTTTCATACGCTCGGGAAAGAATGAGGGGTTACCAGAGTTTTTGCGAAGCCAATCGCGCCCCTTCGGCCAAATTCTGGAACTTCGCCCAGACAATGCTGGGATGAATTTCCTGCTCGGTAGCGGCAAAAGAGGCGAACCCACAGTCGCTGCCGGCCATGATGTTTTCCTTGCCAACGACATTGGTGAATCGAATCAGGCGCTGGGCGATGAGCTCGGGGTGCTCGACCAGTGGCGTGGAGTGGGAGATGACGCCGGGGATGAGGGATTTGCTTTCGGGCACCTTCACATTTTCCCACACCTGCCATTCATGCTCGTGGCGCGGATTGCCGGCCTCAAAGAGATAGGCCCCAGCATTAACCTTGAGCATGATATCGACGATATCTGCTAGGTTCATCTCGTGAACGCGTGGGCCGATGTTGATGCCATAACAGGTGTGGAAACGAATGCGGTCCTCTGGCAATCCCTTCAGCGCGTGGTTAAGAGCCTCCACCCGCAGCTCTGCCCATTGACGGCAATCGGTTACGCTGAGCTCAGGCCGGGATATGTAATAGGTGAGTAGCCGCGGGTCATCGATCTGCAGAATCAATCCTGCATCCACGATGGCCTGATATTCCTCGTGCATCGCCTCAGCAACAGCAAACAGGTATTCCTCATCACTCTCGTAAAATTCATTTGGCTGCTGTCCCTCCACATCAGAAGGCGACACGGCGGTCATGAATGCTTCCCCGACCCCATTGGCATAGGCGGCCGCCTTGAGGTTTGAGATGTCGCGTTGCAGAACCGCGTGCCCGTCGTATGTCACGGGTCCGGTGCAGACCAATTTCACTGGCTTGGCCACGAGCCCTTCGCGGGCCTTGCGGTGGGCGTCGTAGAATTCAGGGAAGGCAATGGTCTCGCGCGATTCCACCCACAAATCCTCGCCCTGTTTTTCGCTCGGAGAAAACCCCTTTAGCCTTTCGGCAATGTAAGTTAGGAAGCTAGATTTGCTCTGCTCACCATCACACACGATATCAATCCCCACGCCAACCTGCTCTTTCACGATGTCAGATACCGCATCACACACGGAGGAATCGAACAGGTCGGCATCATATTCCTCCTGCCGTTCCTTGGCGAAAAGCAGATCCAGCACATTGCTTGGCCTCGCCAGGCTGCCAACATGGGTGGTAAGAATACGGTCAGTCCTACGTCTCATATCATTAATCTTCGGGCTGCTTTAGAACGGCTGTATGATCCTCGGATAGCCACCAAATTTCAAGCAGAAGACGCAGTGCCTCGACGCTAATACGGCAGGACACCTGGAGATGGAGCGGGCATCTGTCGACCAGCTATTGACAGTGATGGCACCCTTTACTTTGGGCCAGGAGAGAAAAAAATTTACGCCATCAAGACCGACTTCAAAGGCCATGCTAAAAACCCGTGGCCAATACGCGGTCAGAATGCCCAACACACCGGCCGTGCGTCAAAGAACCTCCTCCGCAAATACGGAGGTAAGCATGATTACGAATTGAAAACTGAAGGGAAATATAAAAAACCACTGCGCCAAGAGTTAAAACGCCTTGAAAACTGCGCTCAACGAGGTGACAGTTCCCTCGCTATGTAATCAATAATCGCTTCAATCGTCGCAGCCGTGGTTTCGGTGGGGTGTGGAAAGCTTTAAACTAATACAAAAATGAGAATACCTTGCTCAAACTGCAATCAGCGCTAGGAGATACCCGAGGAGCTAGCTGAGCATACCATTGAGTGTCCTGCCTGTAATGCAAGTTTGGCTATGCCCGCTATTGCTGCACCTACTTCTGTACCAGCCCAAGTTCAAGAGGAAGCACTACAAGCAGCTTCTAGTAAGAAATCTAAATCATCGGTACCCAAGTGGCCACCTTTCAATACGAAGCCTTTAACCGCAAGAATTGTAAGAATGAGAAGGGCTAACTGCAGGCTACAACGGCAGATGAAGCGTTGGCGCGGTTACAGAAGATGGGTTTGGCTCCCACCAAGGTAGAACAGGCCAAGGCAGCTGGTCGTCTAGCTGATAAGGCCAAGCGGGGACATTACGAGTTGCTGCGGCGGGAGAAGGAACGGAATAGGTTAAAACCCAAAAAGTTTTTGATAATATCCGTAGCAACGATTTTTGGAGTAGAAGTAATTATGGCTGGTAAACTCGCTGATTTTCCGAACATACCCTCAATTATTGGCCACCTTTTTATAATTCTTATCGGTATAGCCACAGGACTCACGGGGGTTTTACCGAGAGGACATTCTTCGCATTCTTATTCGACACCCTTTAAGTCTCGTTCCTATGTGGTGCGGGATGCTACTGGTAAGCCCATCGAGACTATTGACCTACCATATTGAACGAATAACTGTGCTTACAGACTGTGTCTCTACAAATTGCTCCACTTTTGAAGGAGACCGTGTAATCGAAGGAAGAATTAAAAGCTCAAGGGAAATGAAACACCTCCTCCTCACAATAATCGAGCTAGTCCGCAAATATTTTAGAACGGAACAGGAACAATGAGGATACCAATAAAGACTTGGATCGGATCATAGAGAAAACCTATGAAGTGACCTCTCGAATAACTTTGCCCGCCACGTCGGTTAAGCGAAAGTCTCGGCCATTGTAGCGGTAGGTCAGGCGTTCATGATCCATACCCAGCAGGTGCAGTATAGTCGCATGCAGGTCATTGACGGTGACCTTGTTCACGGCAGCCTTATGGCCAATCTCGTCCGTCTCGCCGTAGCTCACGCCACCCTTGATACCGCCACCCACCATCCAATTGGTGTAAGCGTGCGGATTATGATCACGTCCGGGCTTGCTCCCCTTCTGCGCGATCGGCAGTCGGCCAAATTCGCCGCCCCAGACGATGAGCGTTTCGTTGAGCAATCCGCGCTGAGCCAGATCAGCAATCAAACCGGCAACCGGCTTGTCGGTTTCAGCGGCAAATTGCGAATGATTTCCCTTGATGTCGTTATGCCCGTCCCAACTTCGTTGGTTCTCCATGCCCCCGCTGTAAATTTGAACGAAGCGCACACCACGCTCAATCATCCGTCTGGCTGTAAGGCATTGCGAGGCAATGTGTTTACATTTGTCATCGTCAAGGCCATATAGCTTTTGGATATGCTTTGGCTCCTGATCAACAGACAGAGCTTCCGGAGCAGCGCTTTGCATGCGGTAGGCCAGTTCAAAACTCTCAATCCTCGCAGCCAACGCCTCCTCATAAGGGTTTGCATCAAGATGTTTTTGATTCAAGTGCCGAAGCAAATCCAACTGCCGCCGCTGTTGGTCGGGGTTCATTTCCCTTGGCCTATAAAGATTGTCGATTGGATCACCGGTCGGACGAAAATGCGTCCCCTGATAGACACTCGGCAGGTATCCAGCGCCCCAGTTGGCCGCATGGCCCTTGGGCAATCCGCGTCCCTTCGGGTCGCTCATTACAACAAATGCAGGCAGACTGTCGCTGCTACTGCCCAGACCATAAGTCACCCAGGAACCCACACACGGGTAACCCATGCGCGGCAGGCCACAGTTCATCATGAAAAGCGCCGGCGAATGGTTGTTACTCTCGGTATGCCCGGAGTGAATGAACGCCATGCGATCGACGTGCTTGGCCAAGCGTGGGAAAATCGAGGAAACATGTTTTCCACATTGCCCATGCTGCTTGAACTCAAACGGACTTTTCATCAGGCCGCCGACCGAGTTTGCAAAAAAGCCGGTGAACCGATCGAAACCATCGAGCGTTTGACCGTCTCGCTTGGCCAAGGCCGGTTTGTAATCCCAAGTATCGACTTGGCTGGGACCTCCGTTTGTAAATATCCATATGACCGATTTCGCTTTAGGCGCAAAGTGAGGGTGCTTGGGTGCTAGTGTTCTTTGGCCCGCCAACCCCTCTTGCTGAAGCAGACTCCACAAACCAAGCGAACCCATGCCCATCCCGCACCGCTGCAACATCGCTCGCCGAGTCAGATTCTTAATTTCTCTATTTTTGTCCATTAGTTAACATACACAAACTCATTTAATCCAAAGAGTACTTGAGCGAAGTCGGCAAGAGCCAGCTTTCGAGCATCATTACGGCCCACTTCACGGTAGGATTCCTCCTGTTTGTTGATGAACGCCAAGATTGCTTGTTTCTCTCTCAAGGAAGGGGCGCGACCAATAACCGTCTGATAACCGACCATCACCGCTTGGCTGTTGGCCTCAGCTTCCAACTTCCCAGCCAACGACATAGCTGCAGCACGAATTTGACCGTTATTCATGAACATCAATGCTTGAGGGGAAATGATCGTCGAGGGCCGTGCCCCTTGAGCAACCAGTGGTTCAGGAGAATCAAATAACTGCATGGTAGGTATCAGTTTACTGCGTTTGATCTGGAAATAAATGCTGCGCCGCTTCATTAATGGATCGAGCGTTCCCTTCCCGAACATTGTAGTGTCAAGCAGCCCACTCACCTTCAGCAAACTGTCACGGATCGGCTCTGCCTCAAGCCTTCGCGGGGTACACCGCCAATACAATCTATTCTCGGCATCAATCTGTGACTTGTCTTGGGAGAATTTAGCGCTCTGACCATAGGCATAACTCATCACGATTTTTTTGTGGAGCGGTTTCAAGCGCCAACCGTTGTTGATCAATTCGCCGGCCAAAAAATCAAGTAATTCAGGGTGAGTCGGAACCTCGCCCTGCAGACCAAAGTCGTTGGGTGTGTTCACAATGCCTCGACCGAAATGATGCTTCCAAAGTCGATTGACGATCACCCTCGCAAGCAACGGCCCAGCTCCGTGATCAATATCCGTAAGCCAATTCGCAAGAGCTTTCCGCCGAAAACTCGTTCGTGCCCAATTCGGCTTAGGTTGCTGCCATTTCTCTTCATCTTTTGTGCCTCGCATAAGCACCCGCAAAAAACCCGGCATCATCTTCTCCTGTTTTTGTCTGCTATCCCCACGCCTCAGCAGATGCACATCTTTATAAAAATGCGGAAACCCGCGGCCATCAGCATGGTGCTTCATCGGCTTGTACCCCTCACTGCTGATCTGCACCTTGGTTGTCTGCGGTTTCGGTTTGGCCGCCAAATGCGCCTTTAGTTTGGCGTCGCGCTTAAGCCACTCGCTGTCGAGCATCCGGTACGCTCTAAGTAACATCTGCAGATCCTTTTCACTAAATTCATCCAAGTTGTCAGCGTCCTTGAACGCAGCACGCAATTTCGTGACCGAAGCCACCTGCGCACTGCCTTTGAGCGGTACCGGCTTGGGATGCCTTGTAATAGCCAGGCGGGGGCGACCAATTGTGTGACTGGTGTTGGTGAAAAAATCCAACTCAACGGTCAGCTTAACACCATCAGCAAAACCAACCGGTTGAGAGAATTCGAACACTGCGGCCTGGTCTTTGCCGATCCCACCTTGATCAACCGCCCAGCCGGTTTTCTTTTTGTCAGTATCAATGGAACTGGCAACAGAGAGGCCTCCTTTGTTCTGCTCGAAAGTAGCTTGCGGGTTGACCAACTTCACTGCCGCCCGCTTGCTACCACCGTTGAGCGGTTCGACGAAGACCCGAATATCGCTTAGCGCAAAATTTCCGTTGTCGGCCCGGCCCGGCCCGTTGTGTTTCATCGACTCATGCGCCAGGGCCTCAATACGAATCCCCGTCAACGCCTTTGATTTCAACTCAGTTGTGATCACCCAGCGATCGTCCTTGGGGTTGTTTCCGGTTAACAAAAAAGAACCATCACCTTGGCGCTTGAACACGGCCCCATTGAGTGACTTGATTTTTAGATCACCGAGAACCAACCATTCAAACTTTTCCGAACTCTCTGCAGGCGGATTTTTCACCCATGCGACCAAGCGTTCGCGCAAAGATCCCTTCTCCCATCTGGCCAAACCAGCTGCCAATTTGTCATGAACCACCTGCCACTTGGCCAAGTCGGCCTTTGTAACCGCAGGGTTCAAATCGACATCAATCTCGCTGCGAATCGTCGTAGCGAACGTGGTGATCAAACGGTAATAATCGCGGGTCGGAATCGGGTCGAATTTGTGATCGTGGCAACGTGCGCAACCAATGGTCATCCCAAGCATCGCCGTGCCCATCGTGCCAACCATGTCGTCGAGTTCATCGTAGCGTGCGGATTCGAATTCTTTCTCTGTCAACTGAGTTGGAAACACACCGGCCCCAAGAAAACCGGTTGCCATCAACGCCAGCGGATTCTCAGGCGCAATCTCGTCGCCTGCAATTTGCCAGCGTACAAACTGATTGTACGGCATATCATCATTGAGCGCCTTGATGACAAAATCGCGATAGTGATAGGCATGGTTCCTGTCGGTGTCCTGTTCAAACCCAAAACTGTCAGCATAACGCGCAAGATCCAGCCAATGGCGCCCCCAACGCTCACCGTAATGTGGGGAATTCAGCAACTGATCCACCACACTCTCGAGTGCTGCACGAGGATTTCTATCAGCTGCGGCCAGAAAATTTGCGACCACCTCCGGTGCTGGCGGCAAGCCGATGATGTCAAAGTAGAGTCGGCGCAACAGAGCACGGCGCTGTGCTGGGTTGTTGGGCTGGAGCCCGGCAGCCTCGAGTTTCGATAGGACAAAGTGATCGATCTGGTTCGACACCCACTGACTGTTCTTCACCTTTGGAACAGACGTCATCTTCAGCGGTACGAAAGCCCAATACTCCCGGTCGCTGTCGGTGATCTGCATTTCGCCTCCAGCCAGCTTCGAGTCGAGGAGAACCTCACCATAAGGCGCACCCATATCGATCCACTCAGCGAACTTGGCGATCAACCCGGCCGGCAGCTTCTTTCCCTTGGCAGGCATGTGAGGTTTCTCGACATGCGAGATCAGCCTAAAAAGCCGACTGGCCTTCGCGCTCCCCGGTACTACAGCCGGCCCTTCGCTACCACCTTTGAGCAGCAAATTACGTGTAGTGATGTCTAGTTCGCCGCGAATTTTACCGCCGCCGTGACATTTGACACACCGTTGCTTTAGCGCTTGGCCAACGCCATCCTGAAAAACTGCCAAACCCTTGGCCATTCTATTGGCATGATCAGGCCTCACCTCAGTTTGTGCTAACCCAATCGGAACACAGGCCAACATGGCAATAAAAACTGCAATTAAATGAATTAGCATGGCCAGAAGATACTCCGCTATCTCAAACGGGACAAACGCTTTTCACTTGCGTTGATCGAGTTTTCCAAACTGGGCCAAAGTTTCGTTAGTATGGACGGGCTGATTGTTTGCTCAATGTTGTGTAGTAAGTCAATGCTGAGACCGCTACTAGAGAGCAACTAAACCAACCCAATCCACCACTTAAACGCCGCAGGGTTGTTGTTCCACACCGTGCACAATCCTGTCGGACTGAAGGCATTTTGCGGTAACAGTTAAAATGCCTTGAAAACTGCGTTTAGCTGGGAGACAGTTCGCTTACTATGAAATCAATTCCACTCACAACAATCGCAGCTGTACAGGCAAGGTGTGGGAGGTCATGCTTTGGTTCTCCTTCCTCGCTATCGCCGTGCACCTGACCTACACAAAACTCTCAGCTAAAGATTTAGAATGAGATACCACGGACTGGATTTTTTGCGCGCGGCCATGATGTTACTTGGAATTGCAATCCATGCTGGAGTGATGTATATGCCGTACCCTCACGAAAACAATGCGGTATTAATACTTGCGGATTCCCTGAACCCCTTCAGGGATATCGGGAGCTATTCAATGGTGGCCCAAAGATCAGTTTTTCTTATTCATTATTTCCGAATGCCGGCCTTCATGTTGTTGGCTGGTTTTTTTGCAGCCCTCCTTGTGAAGAATCGAGGATTCGGCCACTTGGCCAAAAACAGGGGACAACGCATCCTGCTCCCGTTGATTTTATTTTGGTTCATCCTTTGGCCGATGGACAACTTCAGTTGGGCTCTTGGAAAGGCAGTAATGTCGGATGAAACAGGGCTGACTTCTCTACTCGCAATAATACAAAATAACTTCACTTGGAAACACCTCCCGTTTCTTGGGGGAAAACCCACACACACCATGCACCTATGGTTCATACATTATCTGGTGATTTTTTATTTGGTTTCCGTACCCGTTATCTACATTTGCTCAAAACACTTCATCGGTCTGTCCGGTTTCTTTAAACGGACTACTGAGTTCATTTTTACAAGCCGGTTGAAAATCATGATCATCCCTAGTCTCGTGATGTTAAGCTATTTAACACTCAAAAGTGGGACCACCTTTCATTTCGAGGTATCTTTTGATTTTCTCCCGAGCATTACCATTCTACTTAATTTCATCGTCTTTTTTTTAGCGGGATGGGTGATGTATACCCGGAAGGAAGTCGTCGAACATTTTAAAAAGAATGTATGGTTTTACACACCTATCGCCGTTTGCCTGCTACTAGCGATGCTTTGGGCTGCGGAAACCCATTGGCATTACGAAAAGCTGCTAGGTGAAGATGAAAATTCCGCAGAACTCATCAGCAAGGAAGCTGCTTATTTGAACTTGGCGACAGGCATACAGGCTGCTTGTGTTTGGTTCGTCATTTTCAGCTTAATAGGCCTGACCGAAAAATTTATTGCCAAATCGAATCCGGTTACCAGTTACTTTGTGGATTCTTCTTATTGGGTTTACCTCATTCATCGACCTTTCTGTACTATGTTTGCCGCACTTCTAACCCGGTGGGATGCTCCGGGTGCACTCAAGTTTTTTGCGGTCATTGTGATCGTTTCCATTACCTGTGTCGTGTCCTACCATTACCTCGTTCGAAATACCTGGATTGGACTTCTTCTCAACGGCCGCAAGAAACCAAGAGAGTTCCCCTTGCTCCGTAACTCTTGTTGATTCAAAGTGAGATTGCACATGAAACAACTCCTACTCACAACAATCGCAGCCGTGGTGCTGGTGGGGTGTGGGTCAGAATCCAATTTTCCAGAAGCGCTTAATAAGCATGGTGTTATTTATCATGCTTGTTGTGAAGCTGATCCATGTTGTGCCATGGATAATTGTTGTGACTTAATAGAAAAGAAAGTGGAGAGGCGTGTAAAAACTCAAACTGCGTGAAGATTTCTAATGAGAAAAAGGGGAAAGCGCCTAAATTGAAAGCCACTGGTAACTAAACCACTTCACCACTTGAACGCCGCAGGGTTGTTGTTCGGCGGCAACAGTTACATCGACCCTTTTTTGTGACCGCTTGACGGTGAACTGGCAGTGGTGTCTGCGTTTATAGGAAGAGCTTTGCTGTTGCGAATGGTGTTGCCCATACCGTAGGCAAGGACAAAGATGGCAAGTCGTTTAGCAG
>Ga0066606_10000707_pt1 | contig 20880 bp, 12 predicted proteins | sample SaaInlV_DNA_100m_FD_60386 | JGI IMG/M metagenome (GOLD analysis project Ga0066606, IMG submission 60386) | Marine microbial communities from expanding oxygen minimum zones in the Saanich Inlet - SI075_LV_DNA_100m | ecosystem: Environmental > Aquatic > Marine > Unclassified | place: British... | reverse complement strand
TGGCTTGCCCTCCGTAAACCCCCATGTCGAGGTAGGTGCAGTCGTCTGCGATGATAAAGACCAGGTTGGGCTTTTCAGGGACCCCGCTCGCCAAAAGCGGCAGGGCGATCAATGGAGCGAGGAGAAGTATGAGTGCTTTTTTCATGAAGGTGAATACTGAACCCCATAAGCTATGCCAGTAATTCTCTTAGCGGTCCTTTCCCGGTGTCATATTTTTCATAGGCGCCTCCCAAGTTAAAATGCTCAACAGGGTGACCCGCCGCTTCGAGCAAGGTGGCATAGAAGCTGTTGATCGGGCGATCGTTTTCGATCCTAAGGTAGTGACCCTCTTGCATCGTTCCTCCAAAATTACCGAGAGTCATAAAGGGCCAACTTGCGCCATTGGTGTGCTGTTTGTCAGCATTGTTACTGGTATAAACAATCAGAGTGTTGTCCATCATGGTGCCATTGCCTTCCGGTGTTTCCTCAAGGGCCTGGACTAGTTTCGACAACATCCGCATGTTGTATTGTCGAATCCGTCTCCAGATATCGGACGTCATCGATAAGTGTCCCAATGAATGTCCCTTCGAGGCAATACCCAGGCCTTCCCATGAACCATAGAATTCGCCGCATCCTGAATTAATCGTGGCGACATTCGTGAGGCCCGCTTTCAGGGCGGCAATCGTCAAATCAAGCATCGCATCATGCCAATCTGTTTCATGTTTGGGCGCTGAGTATTTTTCGTCAAATTCAGGCATGTATGTTTTGAGACTGTCCGACATGGAGCTGACACTGTCCCGGAATGTACTGATGTCGCCATAGGGTTTTAATTTTTGCCGACCACTCTCTGGTAACGTTCCTGCGCTTTGGGCTGAGGTTCGGGCGATGAAATCCAACATCTTGGAATTTTCATCGTAAGTCTTTCGTTGCTTGCCAGTGGCGACGGATCCAAACATGAGCCTGTATAGAAAGGTTGGGTCGCAGATCATCGGCGCTTTTTCCCCGGGGCCCCAGGCAGAGGTTGCATGGAAAATGGGCACTTGTTTCATCCGGTTCAGCGATTCCATGCCGACACTCAAAAGAGGCACGGGCGCCTTGGGGAGAACCTTGCTTAATGCGCAATCAATGGTGATGTCAAAGGGGGTGGATTTATTTCTTCGGTAGCCACCCAGGCATCCATAATAAGCGCTGTGAGCCGGGCTGGTGTGCTTGCCGTGCAGACCCTGAATAATCGTGAGTTTGTCACGGTGGGGCGCCAAGGGATCAATGAATACCGGAAGGTCTTCCGATCGAAGTGATTTGCCGGATTTGATTCCTTTGACTGCGCAATTGGCGTCACTGAATCCCTGGGCTTGCAGGAAAAATACAACTCTTTTGGGGTGCCTGTCACCTTGCGGCTGGCGATCCGTTTTCTCCTCTCCCAATGCAGTGTAAATGGGCGCGATCGTGCTCGCTCCGACTGCCGCACCAAAGCGTTTAATGAGGTCTCGTCTGTTCAGTGTATTTGTCTTCATTATTTTTGTGCGGGTTTACGATATAGAAATGAATCCGAGGTAAGGAGTGAGATAATGAGGGCCTTCATGCTACCCCCATTATCTTGATAAGCCTTATGCGCGGCCTTGAGGGTTGGGGCATCATTCATAGTTTCATTGCGGCCCATCCAGTAACGGAAAGCGTGCCTTACAAATACTTGTTCCACGTGCTCACTCTTGGCTAGGCGATGGATCAGTTCAAAAACATCTTCGACCTTCCCGTCCAGCTCTTCAACCCCACTGGCAATAATTTCCCCGCTGGCATCAACAGGATTGCCATTTTCATCGACTTGTTTTCCGCTTTTGATTTTTCGAAATTTGCCAACATGGTTGAACATTTCAAAGGGAAGTCCCAGAGGATCCATTTTCTGATGACAACGCGAACACGTATTCTCTTGAGTCACCCGCATTCGATGACGTAATGAATTTTTAGGTTCATCAGGTAGAACCGCATCGACTGTAATCGGCACTTCAGGCACGCCCCCACCCAATAGTCGTTCTCTGATCCATCGCCCGCGAAAGACGGCGTGGTTTTCCATGGCATCCGAATGAGCAATCAACCAACTGGGCTGGGTGAGAATTCCGCAACGTTCGGTGGCTGGAAAAGTCACCATCTCCCAGGGCGAAGGACCGGTCACACAAGTAGATGCCCAGTATTCACGGATGAATATTGGCCGCTCGATATCTTCAATCCCAATCACTCCTTTTTGTTTCAGTCGCTTGGTATATCGAGTGACCGTATTGTTGTAAAAAGAAAGCGAAGTCGCATCGTTATAGGTGTTAAATGACCTTTCTTCTTTGATCGTAGGCCTGGCTCTTACGACACATTCGTTCGTTGTTAAAAGCTCATGCAAAACATTGCGGTCAGCTGCTAAAATATACTCGATCAGGCGATCGGTTTCAGAAACCAAATAGTTCATCTTAAGGTTGTATTGATTGCCCGTATCGTGAACCTGAACCGCCTTCAAAGAATTCGTATCCTTACAAACCAAAGGAGCACGATGGTAATCAAAGTATTCCTGGAAAAACCTCAAGATCCGCGGTTTGCGAATTGAACCGTCTTCCATAATCCGCGTGACCTCGCGCAGAACATCCGTCCGAGACTTTAAATTTCCTCCCTTGAGGGCCGACTGTAGTTGGGGGTCCGGCGACATATAAGTCAACGCTCCAGCAATCGAATTAGCCAACTCGTCTCCAGCGAGCATTACCCGGCCGTATCGGTCGGGTTCACCACTCCCAAATTCATAGCGGTACAACGCTTCCGGGTGTAGCAGGATGGGCGTGCAACCAAGAATAAGCCCCTCTACTTTTCCCAACGCTTTCACTTCATGTTGAATAAATGAAACCTGCTTATTCAATTCCTCAACCCGGGGGTCCCGGCCCGTGAGGGCGTGGAAAAGGAAAGGCACTAGTTTTTCCAATTGAGCCTGGGTGGGTAACGCATCGGTCTCCATGATGTCCATGAATGGACTGTATTTGCGTTGATACCCTTTGATGAACAGATGGACGCTTTCCCGATCGCTAACAGTTTGAGTTTTGCCATCTACGATCTTCGTACTCTTACGGCTGAGGGTGTACTTCTCTGGATCCCTCCACATGTAATCCGGTACGTCCACCGAGCCGACAATCATGTGTTTCAAAACCGCTTTCGCACCAGTCACTAGCAATTGCATCTCATCACTGGTCACTTCATACATCACAGCAAAATCCTGCAGGCCCCTCTCACCGCTCAGGCTTTGAACCGGTCTGACGGAAGGAAAGCCATTGGTCCAACCTGAACCATTACGTATTCCCATGACTTGGTCAGATCCCAGTGACAATCTCAAATCCCCCGTGTCGGTCAGGATTTTCGAAACCATAACGGGGTCGCCACTGGCTAATTGCCCAGGATATTCATGATTGTATTTTGGCGTATTGTGAACCAACTCCTTGAGTTTGACCAGATAGGCGTAGGGGTGGATGCGCCACATCCTTGACGGGGTAGAGGTCGGTTCAGCTTCTTTGAGGATGTCGGAAAAAAGCAGCTCATGGTCCACATAATTACCCTTGGTGGGTAAGAGGTGGTCATGAAAACCGCCTTGGTCTTTCGAAGCTTCTTGCAAGCCCGCTATCACACCGTTCACAAAGTGCATGCGGTCCACGGGAGAGGGTTGCTTTTTCTTCCTGGGTGGCATTTCCTTGAGGGATACTTGCTCCCAAACTTTCTGCCATTCAACCGCATTCGCTGCCGTCATTGATTTGAGAGACTCGATATTGAATCCGCCCTTTTCGGTTTCACCGTCATGGCAATCGATACAATGTTTCTCAATAAATGCTTGTTGGGAAATCTCACGAGTCAGTGCGGAGTCACCATTGCTCGTTGTCGCCAGAATGATTTGCAGCGCGCAAATCCCACGTATAAGTATTGGTCTCAACATAATCTCGTATTTTCTCTACTTCTTCTGACGTGTCTCCTTTACCCAATCGTTCAGTGTCGCGAGCATCTCGCGGGTTCTTTGGGGCTGGGCTTGGGAGAGGTCGTTTCGTTCGCCTACATCGTCAGCCAAAATATAGAGTTCGGTCTCATTCTGGTTCATCCAGTGAACGAGTTTCCAGCCGTCTTTCAGGATAGCCTGGCAGGGCTGAGCTCCATGCCCAGAGTGGGGATACCACCAGGCCAGGAAGGGCCGGTCCAGCGTCTTCGTCTTGCCATGAATCAGTGAAACCAGGGAGCGCCCGTCGACGGTTTGCTTCGGCAACTGCTTGCACCCGGCTAACTGCAGGAGCGTGGGATATAGGTCCATCGTGATCACGGGCTCGTCCGTTTTCATGGCGGGAATTTTGCCGGGCCAGGTAATGAAGGTGGGAATGCGGATTCCGCCCTCGTAGTTCCAACCCTTGCTGGCCCGGAGCGGATAATTGCTGGTTGGCCTTTTTTCCGGTACGCCCGGCATGCAGGACCCGCCGTTGTCGGAGGTGAACACGATGATGGTGTCCTTGGTCAGCCCGAGTTCGTCCAAGGCATCGATCACCTTGCCGACGTTCTGGTCCAGGTTTTCCATCATGCCGGCATAAATAGGGTTTTGCTGCCTGCCTGGCACCTTCCGATTGAAGCGCTCGGAGATCATCTTCAGGGGAGTGTCGCCAAACATCCGCTTCTTCTTTGCCTGGTACTTCTCGATTAATTTCTGCGGAGCTTGGATCGGTGTGTGAACGGCATAATGACCGAGTATGAGAAAGAACGGTTTCTTGCCCTCCTTGGCGGTCTTCCGGATAAACCCGATCCCCTTGTCCGTGAGGGCGTCAGTCAAGTAATCGCCGGGCTTGCCATCCTCCAGGTCCGGCACGTCGGCTGTGGATGGTTTCTTTCTTTTATAGGGAAAGAAATAAGATGAGGGCAAACCATGCTTGGCCGTTGCCATTTGCCAATCGAACCCATGCTGTTTGGGCATACCAATCTTCTCGGATCCGACGTGCCATTTGCCAATATAGCCAGTCCTATAACCTGCCTGCTGGAAGGCTTCGCCTATCGTGGTGTCGCTGATCGGTATATGTGTTTTGGCGCTGTTGGCGCCGTTCGGTTTGCCCGGATTGAGCCAACTACTGAAACCAATGCGCTGGGGGTACTTGCCCGTCAACAGGGAGGCACGGGTCGGCGAGCAAACGTTGCATGAACTGTAGGCCCGGGTGAACAGCGCGCCCTGCTTAGCGAGTTGGTCGATGCGAGGCGTCTCGTAAAACTTCGAGCCGTACACGCCGAGATCGGTCCAGCCGAGATCATCGACAAAGACAACCACGACGTTGGGCTTGCGTACGTCGGCTGTGGCCTGGGATTGGGCGACACTGCTGGTTGCCATAGCTGCCACGGTGAGAGCTAGGGCTCTGATAAATCCTTGTCCACGTGTATTCATCTCTATTTTCCTATTTATTATCGACCTTCGAGGCATGAGCGATTGAGGCTACGGGTTGGGTCGCTTGTTCTCCTTGAACTTGGATTTGCGGGTGTGAGCCAGGGCTTCCGTTACGGCCCCCTCGTCTCCCTGCGATTTCATCCAGGCATCGAGGCGGGTGGACAGATCTGCCTTGAGCTCAGTCAATTTCGGATTATCGATCAGGTTATTGAGGCAATGGGGATCATTCTCCACATCGTAGAGTTCCTCGGCGGGTCGGTGCTGGTATTTCCTAGTCATGGCAAGGGCGTGGGCATCGCCAGCCTTTGCCTTTTCGATCCAGGACATCCAGAAATCGGCCTTGTCACCACCTGGGCGGGTGACGACATTTTTGAATGTTTCGGTAGGGTTGAGGTTGCGGATATAGCGGTGGGTTTTGGTCCCGGCGGACCGCACGCCGAAGTTCTCAGATCCTGATCCAATGCCGCGGGTCGTCTGCACTCCAAAGGTATAATTCTTGTGTTCTGCATTTTCACCTGTGAGGACAGGTAAGAACGAGCGCCCGTCCATTGTGTCGGGAGTTTGCAACCCGGCGGCGGCAAGAAAGGTGGGTGTGATATCGACGTATTCGACCAAGGCATTTGACTTGGAGCCCGCCGCTACTTTGCCGGGCCAACGCACAATCATGCCGGACGTGAGCCCCAGTTCGTAACAGGTCCACTTTGCAAAGGGAAAGCCATAGCCCTGTTCGGAGACCACCATGACGAGGGTATTTTGGGTCAGGTCGTGCTTATCGAGTAATTTGAGCAGAGCGGCACATTGGGAATCGAAGTAGGTGATCTCTGCGAGGTACTTGGCGTATTCCTGCCGGGTATTGGGAGTATCCACAAAAGTCGGCGGCAGCGTGAGTTTGGTTGGATCGTAGGCTGAGGCATCCCCTTTGGTATAGGGTGTATGTGGTTCGCTGGAACAGGCAAGCAGGCAGAAGGGCGTGCCTCCTTTTTTAGAATCGGCAAGGAGTTTTTCGAGTGTCGGATAGGGGTTATCTTGTGAAGGATCGGCAGACCGGAACTCTTTGGAATACTCGAAGGGGAAGGAGGCTTTGGGCCCGATATGAGTTTTGCCTGACAAAGCCACCCGGTAGCCGGCATCGCCCAGGTAGTGACCGATAGACTTGGTGCCTGGGTAGACGCGCGTGTGGTTGGGCCAGGCACCGGATTTTACCGGGTAGATTCCGGTATAAATATTATGCCGTGTGGGTGAGCACATCGGCGCGGCCTGGAAACAGCGTGAGAACTGCATGCCCTCGCTGGCTAGTTTGTCGAGCGTGGGTGTCTTGGCTTGCCCTCCGTAAACCCCCATGTCGAGGTAGGTGCAGTCGTCTGCGATGATAAAGACCAGGTTGGGTCTTTCGGCGGCATGGGAGGAGGCGGTAATCGCGACAGTAATAATAGGCCGAAAAGCGGTAGGTGTTTCATCATGAGAACTTCAGATTAGAGGCGCGAAAACTATGACGCAAGCACTCCTGAAAACGGTTATGGATTGGTTTTTCCGCCTTCGGTTTCTCGGCTATCTCGGCTATCCCTGTATCCGTTTCCTCCCATGCAGGCACAAATAGGACGCCATCGACCACAACGAGACCATCTTCAGTACCCTGAGTCTGGAAGGTGACGGTGGATTGTCCGTCGGACTCGAAACGGTATGTTCCAATAGATAAAAACATTCTATGAGCACGTGAATCTGACCATCACTTAGTTATTTAGCCGTTGGTGCTGATAACGTTTTACCTGATTTTCGATTTTTGGGGTATTTAGGCTGCCAACCAGGTGTCTCTTGAGTGAGCCAGTTGCTAAGTTGCTTCATCAGGACCTGTTCGACTTCAGGGTTGTTATTTGATCCCCTGGTAAGATCGCGTTTCTCACTGAGGTCTTTGCTGAGGTTGTAGATTTCGTTATGTCCGTCTTCGTAGTAGTGAATCAGCTTGTATCGCTGTCCATTGATTTCGGATAATATTGTTGATGTTGGGGCGGCCCGGTTATCCATGTAGCCGGGGAAGTGGTAGGTGATCGGGCTACGTTTGCGTTTTGTTGCAGGATCGACTAACGCTTTGGCAAATGACTGCCCGTCGAGGTAATATTCAGCCGATCGCTTGATGCCTGCAGCTTCGAGGAATGTAGGGTAGTAATCCACTGCGTGCACCATGGTGTCGCTGATTTTGCCTGATGGAATGGTTCCCGGGCGGCTGGCGATCATAGGGACACGGATGCCACCTTCATAAAAGGTGCCTTTGGTGCGGCGTAAGGGCGAATTGGTAGTTGATCCACGGTTACCTCCATTGTCAGAGCTGAAGATGACCAAGGTGTCTTTCCGGATGGAGTCTGAAATGTCACCATCACCGTCAGGGTCATCAAGCGCATCCAGCACCCTGCCTACGGCCTGATCTGTGTGATTGACCATGGCGGCATATTTGCTGTTGTCGTGCCCTCTATTCGAGGGAGATTGTTTCTTTTTGTCCGCGAATTTTTCGGCTAGATCTGAACGCGGGCTAATTGGGGTGTGAACATTGTAGAGCCAGTAGTGCACGTAAATCGGTTTTTTGTCGGGAGAAACATGTTCGGCCACAAATGATTCAAAGGCGTCGGCCAGGGCGTCGGTCAGGTGTTTTGGTTTACCTAACATGGATGAGGCCAGGTTGTGTTTTTTGATGTATTTTTTGTCGTAGGGTTGGGCGTAAGGATCTAAGTCAGGACTCAGGTTAGTAGTGAACGCCCATTTCCCCTTCTTGTTTTTTGCATGGTAGCTCGCGGGGAGACCTTGCTTGTTACCTGTAAAATTGATGTCGAATCCCGCGGCTAGAGGGAGGGTAGCGGCTCCTCCTTCGTGTCCACCGGGGTGGTATTTGCCAAAGTGAGCGGTCGTGTAGCCTGCTGTTTGAAAGGCTTCGGCAACCGTGATGCTGCTGGCTGGAACGTCTTCGTTTTGCTCAGGTGGAATGAGTCCATTTTTTTTGCCGCGATTCAGGGAGACGACATTGTAGACTCCATTGCCGTCTCGGGCAGGGTATTGACCGCTAATCAGAGCTGCACGAGTGGGGGCACAGTTAGGCTGCATGTAGGCGCTGGTGAAAGAAATCCCCGACTTTGCCAGAGCATCGATATTTGGGGTTTCGTAGAAGTCGGAGCCGTTGCCGAGATTTGTTTCTCCGGTCGAGAGGTCGGTCCAGCCGAGGTCATCGGCGAGGATAAAGACTATGTTGGGTTTTTTGCCGTGCGACTTGCCGGATGGATCTTGTTCGCTGGCTTTGTCGGCGTGGACAAGTGGCACCGAGGCGAGCGCGGTGAAGGTCAGTGCGAGAAGGAGTTTTTTCATGGTGTCACTACTGTCAGGAATTTGCTTTTGGGGCGAGGTTCAGCGAACGGCCCGGTTGGTGCCCAGCAATTCATTGAGGGCCCGGTTGATTACGCGAACGCGGTATTTGCCACCCGAGTTAAACCCGGTCTGGTAGGTGAGTCCGATTTTCATTTGTTCGATGACGGGGCGGGCTTGTTCGTCGATTTCGTCCAGTACGATGGCCGCGGCGAGACGTTCCCATTGGGCCCCGTGGGTCAACTCGTGAATTAGGACAGGAAGGGCTTCGCTGGGTTCGCCCATAGCGCAGAGGGCGCGGGCGGCGGCGGTCCGCACTGCGGAAGAGGAATCCTTGAGGCCTTTCCACATCGCGGAGAGGCCTTGTTTTCGGGCCGGATCACCGACGTTGCCGAGGCCGGTGGCGGCCCAATAGCGGACGGCGGCGTGGGGATCAGCGCATCCGGTGATCAGGGCGGGCACGGCAGAGGGTCCTTCGGATGCGGCGTTGGCCAGGGTGGCGATGCGGCGGCTGAGCGTGGGATCGTTAGATTGTCGTAAAATCGCGTACTCGCTGCCGACCTTTTTCACTTCCTCGGCGATGATGGCTTCGGGGATGAGACCGAGGTCTTTGGTTTTCACGACCCAGGTGCGATGGGCAGTCCGCAGGCGTTCGAGCGTTTCCGCGTGGGCGGGGTTGGCGGCGAGGTTGTGCAGTTCGTGTGGATCGGTGTCGCAGTCGTAGAGCTCCTCAACTTCTTTTCGCGCGCCAAAGAATCGTTCGGCATCGGGGGCGAGTTTGCCAGCCTTATGCAGGCGCCGGAGCTCCTTCATGGTGGCTCCTTTTTCTGGGGTGTTCATATACTGATACCATGACTTCAGGGGCTCGTAGTTTCGGATGTACTTGTAGCGTTTGTCGCGCACCATGCGGATGATGTCGTAGCGTTCGTCCATACGATCCCGCGCGCCGTACACGTAGGGACGTGGCGCGGAGAGGTTTGCGCCGAGGAAGGGCTGGCCTTGGATATGAGGCGCGGGGGTGAGTCCGGCGAGGTTGAGCACGGTGGGGCCAAAATCGATCGAGCTCACGAGTTGATCGGTGACGGTTCCGGGGACGCCCTGGGAGTCGGTGCGCAGGGATTCAGGGATACGCACGACGAGGGGAATGAGGGTTCCGGAATCGTAGAGCCACCGTTTTGCGCGCGGCAGACCCACCCCGTGGTCGGACCAGAAGAAGATGATGGTGTTCTCATACAGACCGTCTTCTTTGAGTTGATCGATGAGGTCCCCGGCCCAGGCATCGAGGGCACTGATGAGTTCGTAATTTCGTTTCCAATCTTCCCGCACCACGGGAGTGTCCGGGTAATAAGGCGGGAGGGTGGTAAGTTTGGCCGGATCCTGACGATGGGCTGCGGGAAGGTTTTTGGTAACGGATTTGTATTTGGATTCGCTGCCAATGCCGGATTCGTGGCAGCCCCCGTAGTTAAACACGGCGAAGAAGGGTTTTTCTTTGTCTTCACCTTGGGCCAGCCGCCAGTGGCCTTTTCCTGAAGAGTTGTCCCAGGTCGTTTTGGGGGCCTTAAACTGATAGTCGGTCTTGCTACTGTTGGTGCAAAAATAGCCGGCCTCGCGCAGGGCCACCGGGAAAGGCTGAATGGTCTCGGGGAGCGTGGCGGTGCAGCGCATATGCTGTGTGCCTTGGGAGGTCTGGTAGAGGCCGGTGATGATGCCACTACGGCAGGGGGCACATACCCCGGCGGTGGTGAAGGCTCGGGTATAGCGGATGCCTTCAGAGGCCAGTTGATCGATGCGCGGCGTTTGGGCGTGAGGGTCGCCGTAGCAGCCGAAGTGTGGGCTAATATCTTCGGCACTGAGCCAGAGGATGTTGGGACGTTGGCCGGCGCTTGCGCCTGCAATAAGCAGAGGCGCGAGGAAAAGGAAAATAGTTTTCATGATTGCTGGGAATTTGCTTGTTGAGTGAGGTGGCTGAGAACATCGTGCATGATGGTTCGGTAGTTGGAGCTCATTTCAGAGTCAGGTCATTTTTCTTATTGAACTTTTCAGCTTCCAGCATCGACTGAAGTCCTTTGACCTTCTCGGGCATGGTGTCCCATAGATTGTTTTGCTCCGCCGGATCCTTGGACAAATCATAGAGTTGTCCCTCCGGCAGGTCCTTCGTATTCACTCCGGGTTTCCAATGGGTGAATCCCCCGGGGCCTTTCTTTGTAATCAATTTCCAGTTGTGATGACGAAATACCACGGCTTTGTTTTTCGCATTCAGGATCATGGTATTCCGAACCCTGTAAGTGTTATCACGCTTCATGACCGGCAAAAAACTCCGGCTATCGGTGATGGCCGCCTCCGGAAATTCGTCCCCCACTACAGCCGCTAAAGTGGCCATGATGTCGGTGAAGCAAATCATCGAGTCGCTGGCGATACTGGGGCTAATCACGGATGGCCAACGGACAACAAACGGAACGCGATGCCCACCTTCCCAGTGGTCCCCTTTCATCCCGCTATAGATGGAGGCCGAACTGTGATTGTGCTTGAGTCGATCCCTTTTATACCACACGGGGCCATTGTCAGAGGTAAAGATGACGAGGGTATTCTTTGTGACTCCATGGTCGTCCAGCGCCTGAAGCACCTGCCCGATGCTGTCGTCAACCTGCATGACAAAATCACCATACACGCCGATCGGGCTCTTTCCTTTGAACGCGTCCGTGGGCACCCAGGGGCCGTGGGGAGAAGGCAAAGCAAAGTATAGAAAGAATGGTTTCTCTTTGTTTGCTGATTTCTCAATGTAGGTGATGGCCTCGGTCGTCAATCGTGGTGTTACCTCCACGTGTTTGAAATTCGGCGCAATTTTTCCCGGCAACCAGTTGCCGTTATAGAAATGACCTTCGCTGAAGTAATGTGCGCCTTTGCCGTCCTCCGTTGGCATTTCGACAGGCTCCCTGTTTCTGATGTAGTAATAGGGAGGTTGGTCCAGGGATCCCGCCAAACCAAAATACTCGTCAAAGCCCCGGTCGACTGGCCCACCGGTCATGGTTTGTTTTACTTTACCTCCGTTATTCCTATAGCCATCAAACCCCACATGCCATTTACCGACCATGCCCGTGGTGTAACCGTTTCTCTTGAGCAATTTTGGCAGGGTGATTTTATCCGGTTTGATGCTGGTGTAGCGATCCCGTATCGGGTAGCGCCCCGTCAGCAAACCATAGCGGGACCCAATGCACGTCGCATGAGGTGAATGGGCGTCCCGGAACATCAACCCTTCTCTGGCCAAGCGGTCAATGCCAGGGGTTTTGAGCCGCGACTTTGGATTGAAGCATTGCGGGTCGCCATAACCCATATCATCCACAAGAATCAGGAGGATGTTCGGCTTGCGTGAGCCGGCGGTGGCTTGGGCGCGGGTGAACCCTGTACAAACCATGGCTGCCACAACCAGCGCCAAGGCTCCTCGTATAAATAGTTTCATGTTTATTGCTCTCCTTTGTTACACAAAAAGTACTGAGGAGAAATGTCTTCCATCTTTCCGCCTGGTAGCTGCCATTGCAGAGATAAACTTTCTTCCAGTGCACTGGGCAAATAACGAATGGTTATGGGATGAATCCCTGCCTGCAAAGGAATTTTGCCAGACAAAGCTGGGCTGCCTGCGATGTAGTTTGTATCAGCATTGATCAACAGAGCGTCGTGCAGACGCACGATGGCTTTGCCTTTGGTTGTTAAGGCAAACTCATACTCCCCGTCGACAGGAACGTTCAGGTAACCGGTGAATTGCTGCGCGCCGCTTGCTGGAATAAGTCCTTTTACCACGCTCTGCCCGGAAGGCTTAAGTTGATTAAACTGAGGTACCCAAGGGAATTGGCCAGGGAATTCCTTGCGCATTAGGCCGGGGCGCGTTGGTCGTTTCGCCAATGCGGGAATCAGCTCGTTGTCATAGGGCCGCGGCGCCGCTGGATCGATCCGACGCGTGCGCAGTACGGCGGCTTGATATTGCTGCTGGGTGGGCACGCCGGGTCGGCCGGCGAGGTTGGTCGTTTCCTTGACGTCGTCCATCGTATGATACACTTCAAAAGCGCTCTGGTGGTTCTGGATGTTCACCCGCACACCTTTGTAGTCGCCGATAAGCATACTCTGCATCTGGCCACGTTTACGACCACGACGCGAAGGTTCAAATTCTTCATAGGATTGAGTCGCCCATGCCCCAAGAAACTCACTATAAACGGTGGATCGAACCTGGTTCCCCCTTCCTGTTAACGTCGGCACCAGCGATACCCCATCGCCGAGTGCTGGAGGCTGCACGCCTGCCAGATCACAGAAGGTCGCCATCCAATCATGAAACTGAGAAGGATTATTTGATTTGCTTCCAAAGGCAACCACCGATGGCCAACGCAGAAACGTCGGCATCCTCACGCCACCCTCCCACATGTCCCTCTTGAACCCATCATAGGGCCCAAAGGTATCAAAGTAATCGGCCTTGTTGGCGCGTGCATTAGTCGCTCCATTGTCTGAAGTAAAAACGATTAAGGTGTTCTCACCTATCCCTAAATCTTTCAACAACTGCGTGATATCCACGAGGGCATCGCCGATGCGCCGCACCATGGTTGCATGACGTATAGCAAAGTCCGGCCATGGTTTCCCGTCGTCCCCTACCCGATTCACGAATGCCGGATGCATCCCTTGGTCGATCTTGCCATTGGCGGTGTTTATTTGGCCGCCTTTGCCACCTTCATTCCACTGAATCCCCCCCTTTAATCCACCACCTTCAGGATAATTACTTTCCACTGTCAGATGAGAGGTCGTTGGCACTTGTTGTGGTGCATGGGGAGTGTCATAGGCCAAGTAAGTGAAAAACGGCTGTTTCGGATGAGCTTTGCGATGATCCACAATCCACTTTTTGGTTCGCGCGGTAAACAGGTCGGTGGTGTAACACTTCGCCAAGCTATCGGTCATATCCTTGTAGCCATCGTACAGGGGACGATTGCCCTTCAACGGGTAATGGTAATGACCATCGTAATGCCCGGTATACCCATAGAAATAATCGAATCCGCGACGCAATGGATGTCCCGGCTCAAGTTTGGGAGAACGATCGCCACGCTGGCCCGGCTTTTTCAATTGATATTTGCCGCCTTGAAGACCCCATTTACCAATGGCCGCGGTGGCATAGCCCGCCTCTTGCAGGACGGAACCAAGCGTATGTTCATCCGGTATTTCTTTATCAAATTGTGAATTACGAATCGCGCAATGTCCTTGATGTCGCCCCATCAAAAGTGATCCGCGTGAGGGCGCACAAACGGGCGCCGGGCAATAATGCCGGGTCAGGGTCATGCCCTCGTTGGCAAACTGATCCAGATTCGGTGTGGCGAACTTCTGCTTGCTCGACCGTTGATTCTGCCAAAGCACACCGACATCGCCGGGTCCCAGATCGTCACAGAAAACCAAGATGATATTGGGCCGATCTGCTGCCATGAGGCCGCAGGTAAAAAAGAGAAGCCCAAACCAAATGACCGTGTTTGTTAATGATTCTTGTTTGATCATATGCATCATCCTACTTTACCTTTTGCTGTAGTAACCAGCCGACCATATCCGCCAATTCCTGGTCTGTCAGTGCCGCATCCAGTCCAGCGGGCATCAGTGACTGTTCCAGTTTTTTGCGACTCTTAATCTTGTTCTTGGCTATTTGCTGCGCAACACCACCGGGCAGTCTCAGATTTACGCTCGTATCGTTTTCTCCGCTAACGAAACCAATCAGGGTTGTGTCATCGTTTAAGGCAATGACCTCTCCCTCATAGCCAAATTTAATCGAGTAACTGGGCGCCAAAATTGCCCCGAACAATTCCGCCTTGGCCATCAGACTACCGACCGTAGAAAGGTCCGGGCCGTATTCGAGTCCCATCTTACCCACCTTGTGACAGCCCATACATCCAGCCTTGGTAAAGGCCGCCTTTCCAGCGGTAGGGGTTGCTCGAATGCCCATCAGTTTGGATAACTTTTCCATGGGGTCTGATGAGGTTTCAATGCCCAATGCGTCACGAGCCCAGGCACGAGCCTTAGAATCTGTAGACACAAGCAGTAACTTAATGCCTTCATCGCCTAAAGCATTTGAAAGCGTCTTCTTTTTCAGGTGACCCAACAAGATTTGAGTGCCGCGATTCGACTTAGGCAAGCCATGCATTGCACGACGCCGTATGCCCATCGACATCCTTTGATTCAACGTTAGAGCTAACAGCAAATCCGTCGTCTCTTTGGTGCCTGCAAATCCAAGTGCATCCAGAACGGTTGATGTTTGTGGTTTTGCCGCCGCCGCAACAATTGTTGACTTGCCGTCCATTAGAAGCACTTGGTTGATGGCATCTATGCCCGCTTTGCTGCTGGGTTCTTCGGCTGCCACTTTAATAAAGCGAGGAGTAAACAACTTCTGAAGGCCGTATCGATTCACCAGTTTTACTGCCAGGGCTTGGTCGGTACAGCGCAGCAAAGCAGTAGGCAGCTCTGCCATTACTGTTGCGTTACTTTGGATTTGCTCCGGTTCCAGCCGTGAAACAGCTTCCAGGTAGGCAATCGTCGAGCTGCCTGTCGCTCCGTTTTTGACAACGCCAAGCAACGCCGGTTTGACAATTGATTGGTCATGAAAATCAAATGCACGCATCAAACGCAGGTGCTCAGACTCCGGCACCGCCTTGTCGGACAACAGCTGAACCAGCAAGGGAACCGCCGCCGCTGCGCGCGATCTCCAGACGAGGTCTTGACCGACCGCCGTTTTCCAGTCTGCCCCTACTCGTTTTCTCCATGCAGCAAAACAAGCTTCTTCGTGGCCAAAGGCGCCGATACCAAGTGCTTCGAGGTACCAACGATCTTTCCCATCGTAAAAACCCGCGAGTATCGCCCATTGGGTTGCCTTTTGGACTGTTGGTGCTTGGTGGCGCAGTGCAATGACACACTCTCGGCGCACAACGGTCGACGCATCGGACATTAGCGTTTGGACATAGGCTGCACTGTCTTGCTTGTGACGTCGTACCATTCTCAAGGTCATGGCCCTCACATTCTCATCTTTATCACTCATGGCCCATGTGGCCGCCGCTGAAGAATCGCCATCGATTGCCGCCAAAAGCCACAACGCCCGAGCACGAAGGCGGGGATTGGCATCTTCTGTAATGATCTCCTCGAGATCGGCCCGTGCAGTGCGGCCCATGGCCGTCAATGCGATCCAGGCCTGATAGCGTGCCGCCAAATTTGGACTGCGTAACGCGACAATGGCACCCTTGGCTGTCTTGTAATCAAAGGTCGAAGGGACATATTTATGGCCATTGGGAGCTACTCGATAAATTCGACCTCGATCATCTTTGCCCTTATGGCAGCAGACAATCGGATCAAACCAATCGGCCACAAACAATGAACCATCCGGTGCAATGGAAATATCACATGGGCGAAAGAGTTTGCTTTTAGGAGTTTGTAAAACATTGACGATTTTGGCGGAGTACCCGGCTCCACGCCCCGTAACGGGAATCGACCACAGGGCATTACGGTACGGTTCTGCCAAGAGGATCTGATTACGATATTGAGCGGGGAGCAGATCACCCTCATAGACCTGTATGCCTGCCGGCGCGCCGGATCCCGTAATGAGCATATTCGGAACCACACCCGGATCATTTTGATGCCACATACTTCGTGTGATGTTTGGCGACATGTTGGTCCGATGGACCTTATATACTGCGCCACTCATTTCATCAAGATAGCCGAAGTTGCCATATTCCATGACGAAGTTAATACGACACGAACTCGACCCATTGTCGTTATCCGACTGCCACAGCGCCCCAAATGAATCCGCCGTAACCTCCCAGTTGTTTCGAAAATTGTATCCCAATACTTCGACATTACTGCCATCGAGCTCACACCGAAGCGCCATCCCACCCATGGGCTGCTCTTTGGCATACTCTCCGGGTTTACGACCGGCACGGAGAAATCCCGCAGCAGCGACCACCGGATATCCGTGACTATCGACAACGATCTTATTGTCAGCATCACGTAGCTTCTCTGTTGCATCACCAAAATTAAAATATAAGCGACCATCCGGGCCAAACTGGAAGCTGTGCAATGCGTGATCATGCTGGCCAGCCACTGACCATTTCGTAGTGACTGGCGCCTGGAACAGCAAATTCTTGGTGTCTGACTTGTCGTCGCCATCGGTGTCAATCAACATCAATATCCGATCGGGAGCAGAGACGATAACACGATTGCCCAAAACGCAGATGCCAGAGCCGCCATTGATGTCGGAACCTTCGTAAAACAGCTTTTGCGAGTCGGCGTGACCGTCGCCATTGGTATCCTCAAGGATCAAGATCCGGTCTCCTGTGCTGCGCGTTTTCTTGCGATAATTCACCGTCTCGAACACCCACACCCGACCGCGATCGTCGACGTCGATACTGACTGGGCTGGAAATCTCTTCGGCACCTGCGTACAAGGAAGCCTCGAGGCCCGGCGCCACGGCAAAGCCGTCGAGCGGTTGGGCCGCCCCAGCGGCCGTCGCCGACAAGGCGATGAGCAGTGTTACGATTGGGAGTTTCATTTCTTATCTTTATTTTTCTTTGGGGCGAGCACGTCTTCCCATTTTTGGCCGGTACGTTCCAGCGAAGCGGTTCCATATTCTTGGCCTTCGAAGCTGGCCTTAGTGCTGGCCTGCCAATCAAGGAATTGTTTTTTCAGCTCTTTGGTTTTTTCAGGATGGGAGGAGGCGATATTCTGTTTTTCAAATGGATCGGCGAGCATGTCGTAGAGCTCGGGCTTTCCGGCTTTCTGGTAAAACTTGTACTGTTCGGTGGAGCAGTTGGCCTGTCCGCTATACTGGAAGCAGATCGGTTTTGTGCGGGAAAAAGGTTTTCCTTCGATCAGCGGCAGCAGGCTTTCGCCATCGAGTTCGTGCGGCACGCGGTCCCTCGGGATTTCGAGGGCGTCCATCACTGTTGGCAAATAGTCGCTGGTTACGCAGGGGGCTATTTCAACGCGGCCGGTTTTAACCTTGGCGGGCCATACCATCAGTCCGGGCACTCGGACGCCGCCGTCGTGCAGCGAGCGTTTGCGCTGGAGATGGCCTCCTGATGAGCCAGGAGTTCTGTATTCGGGGCCGTTGTCGGAGCAGAACCAGATCATGGTGTTTTCGGCCGCACCGAGCTTGGCCAGCTTGGCGCGGAGTCGACCGACCTGCTGATCGATGGCCGAGATGCAGCCGGCGTAGTTGCGCATTTCCATATCTTCGTTTTTGTACATTTCATAAAACTCGGGCGAGGCGACGCATGGTTTGTGCGGCGCGTGGAACCAGATCGTCGACAGGAATGGTTGGTCCGCCTTGACGGCGTTTTCAATGAAGGGAATGGCGCGGTCCATAATGACGCGCGAGTCGTCGCCAGCGAGATTGTCTTTCACCATTTCGTTCTTGGAGGAGGCGTTCGACCAGTAGTGGGTGCCGTAGGGCGCAGTGGCATCGCCGGGCTTGAGATAGTCCCAACCGAAGCCGCTAGCACGACCCTTGGGTTTGAGCATCGGATCGCACGTTGGCACTTTCGACTCGGTCGCGAAATAGAGATCGTACCCATGTTCGGTCGGGAGGTTGAAAGATTCGGGGTGCTTTTTGCCACCGCGGTTGGCGTCTTTGATTTCCGTGGTGAACGTGCCGAGGTGCCACTTGCCGAAATGTCCGCTGGTGTAGCCGCGTTCCTTAAGTAATTCGGGCAGAGTGATCTCTTCCGGGCGCAGGATGCCGTGGTTCGCGTTGAAGACTCCGGTGCGGAATGGATCGCGCCCGGTCAGGCAACTCGCACGGGTCGGACTGCACACGGAGGAAGCGGAATAGAAGCGATTGAACTGAATGCCATCCGCCGCCATCTGGTCGAGGTGCGGCGTTTTGATCGTGGCGTTACCGTTATAGCCGACATCGCCCCAACCGAGGTCATCAGCCATCATGAGGATCACATTGGGGCGGTCTGTGCTTACTGTTGCTAGGGTTTTTAATGTGCAAAGGGCGGTTAGTGTAAGTGTTCTGAGTGGCATCGAGGTTCCTATTATTGATCGATATTTCGAATATGTAGACGGTGAGTCCAATTTTTATTTGTTCGATGACGTGGCGCGATCTGGCGAAGGCCCCCCCGGATCAAGCTCCCCCTTACCCGATTCGGTAGCATCCTCTTTCTGGGTGATACTCTGCCAATACTCCTGATTCGACTGCTGGAGCTGAGTCACGACTTCGGGGAATTTTCCAGCAAGGTTCTTTGCTTCACCCAGATCGTTTGGGATATCATAGAGTTCAATTTTCTTGCCTGTGACGACCATCTTCCACTTGCCCTGGCGTACCGCCAGCTTGCTTCCCAGTTTCCAATGGAAGGTTTTGTGTGCTGTCGGCGTGTCGGCTGATTTGATGATTGGCGTCAGGCTCTTGCCATCGAGACGGTGTTTGGTAGCGGAAATTCCACATAGCTCTAATATGGTCGGATACCAATCGCAGCCAGTGGCAAATTGTCCACGCACCTGGTTCTCAGGGATGTGCCCAGGCCAGGAGATGATGGCGGGAATACGTAGCCCGCCTTCGTAGAGGCTGAACTTAGCGCCACGATGCGGGCCAGAGTTTCCGCCGCCTTTATGTGCCCGAACCTCTATGGATGCGCCGTGGTCGGATTGGAATATAAAGATCGTATCCTTGGTCAGGCCCGCATCCTCAACTTTTTTGATTAGTTGGCCAATCCGGTCGTCCATAGTCGATAGAAATGCGGCGTATAGATTTCGTGGGTACTTGAGGTCCTTGTAGTGATCAAGCCATTCAGGAGACCCCTGGTAGGGATAGTGAGGGGAGTTCATCGCGAAATATAGAAAGAAGGGGTTGTCCTTGTTTTTGTCGATGAACTCACCGGCTTCTTTGACCATGAGGTCCGGGAAGAACTGACCGTTGTGGAAGACTTCCTTGCCGTTGCGCCAGAGGTCGTGCTTGTTCGGGCCGTCCCAATAGAAAAAGTGCGAATAGTTGTCGATGCACCCGACCAGATGTCCGAAGGAGAAATCGAAGCCCTGGCTGTTAGGGATGGTCTGCTCCGCATGCCCGAGATGCCATTTGCCAATATGAGCCGTGGCATAGCCGGCCTTCTTGAGTTCTTCCGCGATTGTAATCTGGGAGGAAGGCATACCGACGCTGTTGAGGGGGACATTGTGTTTCAGTCCACCGTGCTGCGGTGTGCGACCGGTCATGAGCCCAACACGCGAAGGAGAGCAGATCGCGGATGCGGCGTAGAATTGCGTAAAGCGGACGCCACGTTTCGCCAACGAATCCATATGTGGCGTAACCAGATCCTTGGCGCCGTAGATGTTCATATCTACAGAACCCTGATCATCAGTGAAAATGATGATGACGTTTGGCTTGTCCTGATTGCCCGCAGGGTCAATGCGATCGTTGGCGGACAAGTTGTTGGAGAAGCACAAAACTGCCGCCCAAAATGCGATTAAGTTAGGAAATCTGCGTCTCAAAATATTCATCTTACTTTTATTATTTGGACTTAATTTGGCGTACGACTGCTCGGAATCTGCTTTTTTGGGTGAGTAAGCTGAGAGCATCGAGTTGGGGGGAAGATAGAGTCAATTGACAGAGCCCTTTTTGACACAAAATTGAGCGTTCGGTATCGGTTTCATTTCCCCGCCGGGCACTTGCCACTCCAAAGACACCACCGCGGAATCCGCAGCCGCCAGAACATTAATCCGAAGAGGATGAATGCCCGCCTGCAAGGGGATTTTGCCCGACAAAGCTGGAGTGCCTGCGGTGTAGTTTGTATCAGCATTGATCAACAGAGCATCATGCAGACGAACGATGGCTTTGCCTTTGGTCGTTAAGGCAAATCCATATACCCCATCGACAGGAATTTCCAGGAAGCCTGTGAATTGTTGCGCACCTGCGACAGGAATAAGTCCTTTTACAACTTTTTTTTGAGAAACCGTTAAGCCGTCAAATTGCGGGACCCAGGGGGACGTTCCTTTATAGGTCTTGCGCACCAGACAACCCGGGCGTGTCTTGATCCCCTTTAGGGCGGGAATCGGAATGTCATCATAACAACGCTTTACTGATGGATCCGACCGTCGCACTCTGAGGATGGCTGTCTCAAATTGCTGCTGTGTGGGAA
>Ga0066606_10000689_pt1 | contig 21116 bp, 13 predicted proteins | sample SaaInlV_DNA_100m_FD_60386 | JGI IMG/M metagenome (GOLD analysis project Ga0066606, IMG submission 60386) | Marine microbial communities from expanding oxygen minimum zones in the Saanich Inlet - SI075_LV_DNA_100m | ecosystem: Environmental > Aquatic > Marine > Unclassified | place: British... | reverse complement strand
GTGTTTTAGAACGAGTTTAGAATTTGGTCGAATTTCATTTCTAGCAAAATCATCTAATTTTTTTAAATTCATGGGTTGTTAGGTTCCCGGTCGATTGTTAAAATAAAAAAATATCATCTAGACTGTCTTTAAGGCGATCTCATCATATTGATGACAAGCGTCCACCGATCAGGAGTATTATAAATTGATTAGAGTGGTTTTCAATATTATTGAATTGGTTCGTGTTTTAAGAGAGAGAGGAAACTGGAAGCTTATTCGACACTCTCAAAACCAATTAAAGAATTTTATTTTTTGCCGGTCTGGATTGAACAATAGGTCTGCGGTAGAAGTTGCATTTTACTGGTATCATCTTTTAAAAGGACCCGAAGTACTTATCTGGCGCTTGGAAACATTTGGGTTTCTCTTTACCTCAAAGACCGACCAGAAGTCCAGAGATTACTTGAATAGCTATTTGTAAGAAATTATATTGCGGTAGATTTTTATCTCCCCCTCTATTATGAATATTCAGAAAGTCTATTGTCTGCTTACGTTTAAAAGTATTTTTAATTTAAAATGAATTAGCTGCTGATGGAATCATTGCCCAAACTACTTTCTAATAGAACCTTCCAAGTTATTTTTTTAGTTTTTTCTTCGTTGCTTACTTTTTTGGGTCGTCAACTGGACAGAGGGATCACAAACTTTGATGGCGCTTATTATGCGATTAAGGCTAGAGAAATTTTTCTATCAGATAGTTTGTGGGTGGTTACTTGGAACGGGACAGCCCACTTTTTTGATAACCCACCGCTGCCGTTTTGGTTGACAGGTATTGCCTATAAGGTTTTTGGTGTGTCTGGATACGGAGCTGTTTTTTCATCAGCAATCTTCGGTGTTTTGATTGTTTATTTAACTTATTCGCTTTGTAGCTATCTATATAATGATAACTGGACTTCTTTCTTAGCTGCCTTTGTGCTTCTTTTTCCCGGCTTGTTTTTGGATTCGTCACGCAGGGCAATGTTGGATATTACGCTTGCCTTTTTTGTAACTGCTTCAATGTATTGCTTGATAAAAGGCTTAGAAAATAGAAAATTTTATTTACTTTTTGGATTAATGGCGGGATGCGCTGTGTTGACCAAAAGTGTGCTTGGATTTTTCCCTGTTGTGATAGGTGTTGTATTTATGCTTTGGCACCGAAATTTTAAAATTTTTTTTGACCCAGGATTCATGGCGGGTGTGCTGTTAGCTTTATTGGTTGGGTGCAGTTGGTACCTGGTTAATTGGTTGATGTTTGGTGATTTATTTCTTCAAAGGCATTTTAAAACATCTCACATGAAACTTATTCCTCAAGACTTCTTATCCAATAACCCACTATATATATTTGGTTATCTAAAAGATATGATGAGGAACTATTGGCCTTGGTTTCCAGTGACGGTGATAGGGGTATTTTTATTTGCAAAAAGATCTTTCAGAGAAAAGGATTTTCGATCAATCTTTCTCTTTCTATGGGTCTTTATCCCATTCATAATAATGAGCACAAGCAGAAATCAGACTCTACGTTACCTTTTTATGATTTTCCCTGCTTTTGCGATCATAACGGCCCACACTTTGGCCAGTTGGTTAAAGAATTCTCAAAAAGAAAAGGTATTGCCATGGATGATTGGAGTTGTTATGGCAATTGTTTTAGTGATAAACGTAACTCCAATACAGGTTAAGGTTTCTTTGAATCAAAATAATGCTGATGCGAGGAATCTCGCTCCCTTTGTTCACATAAATACTAAATCTAATGAAAAGCTTTTCAACTACGGATTTACGCCGTGGAACCCAACGCAGGTGCTGGCTTTTTATTCAGGTAGATTTCTAGAGTATCCTGTTAAAGATACTGAGGTTTTAATTCAAGAGATAGATAAAAATCCAAAAGGAACATGGTTGTCGCCTATCTCAAAATTTGAAAAACTGAAAAATGAATTTCCGGAGAAATTCTATTTGATTTATGCGAATCAAAAATTTGCTTATTTCACATCAATGCAAAATCGAGAAAATATTGTTTACAATTTTTCAAAAATAAAACTACCAATTGTTCGATAAATCATCATTTGACCCATGCACCAAAATCTCACTTTAGCTGTTTATTCGAAGTAATTAGAAAATCGGTATTTTTAATATTATTTTTAATCGTTGTTGATGTGGTGGTTCCCTAGCTGGTAAAGTTTGAATATGTTTGATTGTGGTTTGGTATCAAATGTTCTCGTGGGAGAATCTTTTCATTGAGAGTTAGTAATGCTGAGAGTAAAATACTCCCCGCTTAATCTTTTTCCATATAGGAATACTTTATTTAATATTTGTATTAATAGTGAGGGACAAGAAAATGCATGAAAATTTAAATAGAGGAGAAAAGATTAGTGTGTTTTCGGACCGATCATTCGGCATGCTATTAGCTTTCATTCTATTAGGGATTGGAGTATGGGGAGAGTTAAGTGGTTTGCTTGGAGCATGGTGTTTTTTGATAGGGTTTATTTTTGTTTTTATTATAGCTCTGATTCAACCCTCCATATTAGCTCCTCTTAGTTGGGCTTGGATGAAGCTTGGACTTCTACTTGGTCGAGTTGGCAATCCTGTTTTACTGGGGCTCGTTTTTTTTCTGATTCTGGTCCCTATGGGAGTTATTCGAAGTTTGTTAAGTAAGGATACGTTTTACCTTAAGTTCCAATCTGACCTTGAAAGTTACTGGATTGATAGAAATCCCCCAGGCCCAAAACCCGGTTACATGAATAAGCAATATTGATTTAAAGGAGTTTGTCTCATGTCATTTTTAATAGAATTTTTTGGGTTTCTTTGGGAGAGAGCGCCATTTTGGATGTGGCCCATTGTTATTGCTCTTTTGCTAATAGGTGGGTTAATTGTATTGGCTCAGGGCTCGGCAATTGCTCCGTTAGTCTATACTTTCTTTTAAATTAGAGAAATTTATATGCATATTCTGGGTATCTCGGCCTATTATCATGATAGTGCTGCAGCGCTGATTCAGGATGGAGATATTCTCGCAGCGGCCCAAGAAGAACGGTTTAGTCGAAAAAAACATGATGCTCGTTTTCCGGTCAATGCGATTCGGTATTGTCTAGAGGAGACCAGAATATCTCCTGATAATATTGATTATGTGGTTTTTTATGATAAGCCTTTTCTAAAGTTTGAGCGTCTGATAGAAACCTACACGGCATTTTCTCCGAAGGGGTTCAGTTCTTTTAGAGAAGTCATTCCCTTATGGATCAAAGAAAAGTTATTTCAAAAAAAACTATTATCCAATGAGCTGCGTAAAGTTGGATTCGAAAACGGTTTAAAGAATAGGCTTCTATTTTCTGAGCATCACTTAAGCCACGCGGCAAGTGCTTTTTTCCCCTCCCCTTTTTCTAATGCGGTGATACTGACTATGGATGGAGTTGGTGAGCGGGCGACTACTTCGTTTGCTAGAGGGATAGATTCTAAGATAGAAATTCTTAAAGAAATTCACTTCCCTCATTCGCTAGGCCTTTTGTATTCAGCTTTCACTTATTACACAGGATTTAAAGTCAACTCAGGTGAGTATAAACTAATGGGATTGGCTCCATATGGCGAGCCAAAATATGTAAAACGCATACTTGATCACTTGATTGATTTAAAAGCGGATGGTTCGTTTAGGCTTGATCTTTCATATTTTAATTACTGTACCGGATTTACCATGACTAGTTCTCGATTTCACGATTTATTCGGTTTGCCTCCTAGATCTCCTGAAGCTCGGTTAACCCAGAAGCATATGGATATTGCTGCGTCAATTCAAAAAGTGATTGAGATGGCAGTATTACGGCTTACCCGTTCGCTTGTTAAAGAATCTGGAGAAAAAAATCTTTGTCTTGCTGGTGGGGTAGCCTTGAATTGCGTTGCTAATGGAAAAATACTGCGTGAAGGGAATCAGGAGTCTCTCTGGATTCAACCTGCCTCTGGCGATTCGGGTGGGGCAATCGGTGCGGCTTTGGCAGCTTACTACCTGCACTTAGATCAACCTAGGAAATCAGTTAGCGCAGAGGATTCTATGAAAGGTGGGTATCTTGGGCCAGAGTTTTCGAATGAAAAAATTATTAAAAGTCTAGAAGAGGTCAGCGCAAAATTCGAAATACTTGAAGAAGTTGATTTGATTCGAACTTGTGTTGAAATGCTCAAAGAGGGTAAGGCTCTTGGTTGGTTTCAGGGACGAATGGAGTTTGGTCCTCGAGCGTTAGGAGCTCGTTCTATTCTTGGTGATCCTAGGTCGCCACAAATGCAGTCGATTCTTAATCAAAAGATAAAGTTTCGTGAGTCGTTCAGACCTTTTGCACCATCGGTCTTAAGAGAAGATGTTGCAGATTGGTTTGATATGGATGACGATAGCCCTTATATGTTATTAGTAGCAGATGTCGCCAAGGGGCTCCAGAGGTCTATGACGAATGAGCAGAAACAATTGTTTGGAATAGAAAAATTAAACATACCCCGCTCTGATATCCCTGCCGTTACACATGTAGATTATTCTGCTCGTATCCAGACAGTTCACAGTGAGACTAACGGTCGTTATTATAAATTACTTTCAGAGTTTAAAGCTCAAACGGGGTGTCCGGTATTAATAAATACAAGTTTTAATGTGCGAGGAGAGCCCATTGTATGTACTCCAGAAGATGCATTCCGATGTTTTATGGGGTCTGGGATGGAGGCACTTGCTATAGGAAACTGCTTGTTGAAAAAAGATGAACAACAATCAAATTTTAAAAAAAAATACACTCAGATGTTTGATGCAGACTGATTATAGAATAGGTTTTTCCACATTCAATGAGTTTTCTTCCCTATCATCAGAAATAGCCCGCCTTCATCTAGGGGTGCGAATAACATAAAAATCTGAGATAAAAACCTTGTAAATATATTACCACGATTTTTTTTAGAAAATATGTTTTCGTAGTCAATGGAGTCTGTGTGGCAAGAGGGGACAGAGCTGATAAATTCGATACCATTTTCATCGAACCACCTGAGCACTTCGTCTGCAGTATGCAAAGATTCGACGGGGTTTTCATACTGATCTTTAAACCAGGCTTCTTTTCTTGTTTTTGATTTGCGTTTCCTAAGTTCTGGGTCTAAAAGAAAAACTAGAAATTTCCCAATTGAACTTTTGCCTAAAGACTTGTAAAGCATCTGTCTAAAGACAGTGCGCATCCTACCATATAGATTATATAGCCCAATTATTACATAGCCATCAAGTTTGAGCCATTTTACAATTGTTTTAAATCCTTTCTCGGCATTTTCTGTGTGGTGTAAAACACCCGAGCACCATACTACGTCGAAATAATTTTCTATAAATGGATCGCTGATTAGGTCTCCATTAACAAAGCAACAGTTATCAACCCCATGTTTGTCAGCAAAAGCAGACCCAAGTTGAAGTGATTCTAGGGTGGCATCAAAAGCAACTATTTCATTGTTTGTTCGAACTGCAAGGGCAATACTTAGTTGACAGGTACCACTGCCAACCTCTATTATTTTTTTTCCAAATCCAACGGATTTCTTAAAGCTCAAACTAAACGGGTGCTTTTTTAACTTATTTTCTATGTCATTGATGCCTTCAAAATTTTCATAATTAGGAAAAGGATTTTTTGTGTAAAACTTCTCTATCAATTCGGCCGTTTGCCTTTTCTGCCCCACCTGAATAATATTGCTGGACGGCAATACCGTTACATTAAGATTATTTTTAAGCATGAAGGAATACCTGGCGGAAAATAAAGTTTATAATTAAACAAATAGTCGTACTTATTTCGTTATAAATAGTGATGGTCTTTTAAACAAGATAATAAATAAATTTGATATTTTTTATGGTCGCTAACAAATAATGAGGTCGCAGGTTGCCGTTGGGCCAAAATAAAATCTGAAAGGGATAACTTTGCGTGAATGTTTTCAATTTTTAGATTTAAAACGGTAAACATTTAATCATATGCTTGAAAATATACCAAACCTTTTAATTTTATTTGCCTGTCAAATTTAACCATACTCTTAGTAATATAAAAGCTCGCTGTTTATAGCTGTTATATTGTAATTAATTCACAAAAGTTCTGATTATTTTATATACTGATATTTTTGCAAGAATATGGAGGCTAGTTCTAAGTTTTATAAAATTATTGCAGAAAATAGATATTAGATAATTCCCTAGTAATTAAGAAGGCATATGCTACTAATTTGACAATCCTGGTTTAGTGTGAAGTTTTATGAATTGTTTTCGATATTTGCACTTTCGCTTTTTGCGTCAAATATTTAAAATTAATTTTAGTTGGATAGTAGGGTTATAATTGTTGTTATTTCTTACACAATACACCCACAATTTTAATTTAAGCACTATTTCTTTTGGTTGAGTTTTTTTAGGGGAATGTATTTGGTATTGCTTTGGCAAATAATTCGTGAAAAGAATTCGAAAGTTTGTTGTTTTATGATTTAGTCTGATTTGAAAATGAGTGCAAATACTATGAAAAAACTTAGGTTGCTGTCACGCATAATTGCAAGTTGTTTTATTGTCCTGGTCATTGATGTTGTTGCAGGTATTGCATATAAAAATATAAATGGCTACGCATGGTTTGCTGTCTTTGAGAGTGGGAGCTTGCAAATGGAACAATCGTTGAGTGAGCGTACCTATAGAATAAAATCATACAGATACCATCACGATCTTGCCAAGAATGTCAGAAATAAAAATAATGCGAAGTGGGGTGGGAATGTATATACGGTGAATACTAATTCGCTTGGATTTAAAGATAGGTCCGACAGGCAAATCCCCCTAAAATCTGAAAAGAAAAGATTACTTTTTATAGGAGACTCTGTCACGGAAGGCATCGGACTCAACTACGAAAAAACATTTGTAGGCCTTATTGACGACGACCTGAAAGAAAAATATAGCATTCTTAATGCAGGAGTGCTTTCCTATTCGCCAATCATATACTGGAAGAAGGTTGAGGATTTGATAAATAATACTGGACTGGAGTTTGATGAACTAATTGTATATCTTGATATATCTGACATTCAAGATGAAGCATCAAAGTATCTATTGACGAGCGATAGTTTGGCTTTAGATGATGGTTTGATAACTGATGTAATGTACGAAAAACCAACTCTGCAAAGCGAACTAATAAAGGAAAATACCATAATCTTGGCTTGGCTAAGGTCTGCGCTAAAACAAAATCAAACACAGCCTGTAGAGAGAACAATCCTAAAAAAGAAAAAAATTTATACATATAAAGATGCAATTAATAAAGACAAAGATAGAGGTTCGTGGACCTTTGATAGTGACACTTTCAAAGAATATGGGGAGCGCGGTCTCAATATAAGCGCAAAACATATGGATAGTCTTTTGGAGTTACTAATAAAACACAAAATTGAAATGACTTTGGGTATTTACCCCTGGCCCAGTCAGATTTACTACGATACCGTTGATTCGAAGCATGTGCTTTTTTGGGAAACTTGGGCAAAAAGAAATAATGTTAAGTTCATAAATCACTTCGAAGATTTTTTTTTATTAAAAGATAAGACTGGCCCGAAACAACTTATCGAAGAATACTATATTCCTGGAGATGTTCATTTTAATGAAAAAGGGAATATTCTTATGAAAGAATATTTTCTAAGTCAGTACCCGCAATAATTTTATTTTGTCATTAGGGTTTATCCTTTATGCCGTGCTAGGTGTGAAAAATTTAAGACTTGAAAATATTTTTTTATAGGGATTTTTATAAAATATTATTTATCATGCAGTTGATTTTGGCCGCCTAATTCTCTAGGTTTATTCTAAGAAGTTTTTGATTGAGCGTTGAATCTAAACTTTAAATATAAAATATTTTAATGAAAGATTAAATTTCATATGACATTCTATAAAGATATTCAGTGCTGTAGAATCTGTGGGAATTTAGATCTAGATTTGATTATAGAGTTAGGGGATATGGCTCTTGCAGGTGTTTTCCCAAAGACAAGTGAAGAAGAGGTGCCAGTAGGCCCTTTAACTCTAGTGAAATGCAGAGAATCGCCTAGTGGAGATTTTTGTGGTCTAGTTCAGTTGAGAGAAATCTATGATCCAAATATGATGTATGGCCACAACTATGGATATCGATCGGGACTAAATAGATCTATGGTAGAGCATCTACATAATAAGGTTAAAAATATTTTAAAACATATAACTATTAAGCCAGAAGATATTGTTGTAGATATTGGAAGTAATGATAGCACCCTATTACAAGCTTATCCCAAGGAAAAGGTAACCTTAGTAGGGTTTGACCCTACAGGGCAAAAATTTAGGAAGTATTATCCAGAACATATTACCCTTTTCGATGATTTTTTTGATTCAAAAATTTTCAAAACTAACTTTAAAGATAGGAAGGCTAGGGTAATTACCTCCATCGCCATGTTTTATGATCTTGACGAACCTCTTAAATTTGTTAAGGAAATATTTGATATTTTGTCCGACGATGGGATCTGGGTTTTTGAGCAAAGTTATTTGCCATTTATGCTGGAAGTAAATGCTTTTGACACGATTTGCCATGAGCACCAAGAGTATTATCGTCTTAAAGAAATTCATTGGATGATGAAAAAGGTAGGATTTAAAATTGTCGATATTGAATTTAACAAGGTTAATGGTGGAAGCTTTTCTGTGACTGTTGCAAAATCAGGATCTTCTTTTCCAGAAGCACCTGATCTTGCAAAATTACTGACAAAAGAAGAAAATCAAGGGCTGAATACTAACAAGCCTTATGATGAGTTTCGGAACCGAATTTATAAATTCAAATCTGACCTACGTCAGGTTATAGATAAGATAAACCATGAAAAAAGTTTGATTTTAGGTTACGGCGCTTCAACAAAAGGAAATATTCTTATGCAATTTGTTGGTATTACTATAAAAGATATACCATATATAGGAGAAGTGAACCCCGATAAGTTTGGTTGTTATACTCCTGGAACCTTGATTCCAATTATTTCAGAAGATGAGGCGAGAAAAATGAAACCAGATTATTTCTTTGTTTTTCCTTGGCACTTTAAGGACTTTATTATGGGCAAGGAAAGAAAGAAATCAGATAAAGGTTATTCTTTTCTGTTCCCGCTGCCGTCAATTGAAATACTCTGATATTGTTTTATATAGATTGTTAAGAAAATTTTCTAAATAAAATAGATAAGGTGTTGTGATTGTAAAATGTCTTCAAAGAAAAAACTGACTGTTATTATAGCTGATTGTACTTCGAAGGATTCCATCGCGGATTGCCTTAAAAATATCGACAGTTGGTTCCCTCAGAAAATTTTTGTATCGAATAACTTTAATCGTAAAGAACAGTTGCCCGAAATCTATGACGGAGAATTCATACATTTTAACGCAATAGGTGTTTATCAGTTGTGGAAAAAGGGTGTAATGCAAAGTAAAACCCAATGGAATCTGCTGATAACGTCTAATGAGATTCTTACGGGTAGGCTTAAGATTGCAATTGAAAATCAGATAAAAAATAATCCTGAATTAGAAGAGCTATTTAAATTAAATAAGAAGGTGATTTTTTTTAAAAAAGTTTTAAAGCATCCATTGGAATGGGTATGTGAATTTCCTTCCAGTTTATTCTTTACTCCCAAACCTGGAAGATTTTCTTTGACTCCAGGGTCATATAACTCGAGTTGTTTTTTAGATGGTGAGATCATTCATTTTGGTAAACCCTCCCTCGCATCTAGCCTTCAGGAAGTCATACGTCTTGCGGAAATTCAGTCGGATGAAATATTCCAATCTTCCATGACGAAAAACCTTGCAATTTTGGCAATTAATTCATTTTTAAAAATGGGTTTAGAACTTTATAATAATCTAATTTTTAAAAAAGGGTTTCGGGAAGGCTATGAGGGCATTGTTTTCTCCTTGCTTGGCAGTGCTATCCCCTTGCTAAGTCTTCTGAGGTATTATGAAAAATATTTCCGGGATGGAAAAGTAATAGCAAACAATTTGAGCACGATCAAAAACATATTAATCATTAAACTGGGTGGAGTTGGAGATGTTATTTTACTAACTCCCGTGATAAGAAACTTTAAAAATCTTATTCCGCAAGCAAAACTTCATATTCTTGTGTTAGAGGGCTTGGAGCCATTACTTAAAAATAACCCTTATGTTGATAGCACATCGACAATTAAGTTTAAGGCCAAACCACAGGAAATAAAAAATATTGCAAGCTCATTTAGACAACAAAATATAGATTTAGCAATCAATCTTCAGTCTACAAAATCCTCATCAAAGTTTCTAAATAAGGTTTCTTCTCGTTGGAAAATCAACAGAAGTTATTTTTTTCGGGATAAGGACACAGATGTGCTAGTTGGCTTTACTAATACATATCGATCGGTAATAGAAAGAGATTTTGATGTCTTGAGGGCTATTGGGGTAAATCCTGATAAAAAGTATACTGAAGTATTTCTTGATAAAAGTGAAATTGCCTGTGCAAAGGAATATTTTTTATTAAATGGTATGTCCGATAATAAAGCGACTGTTGTGATTCATCCATGTAGTTCGTTGAAAATAAGATCATGGGGAATTGAAAAATATGCCCAACTTTGCAGAAAATTAATATTGGAAAGTAATTGTCAAATTCTTATTAACTGTTCCCCGAAGGAATTAGATGATATTGCCCCAATTAAAGACTTGGTTCCTGACGTATGTGTTTTCTCTGGAGCATTGCGAGAACTTCTCGGCTTGATTCATGAGTCGGATTTATTTATAGGTAACGATTCTGGCCCATCACAGTGCTCAGTAGCACTTAATATACCTACCATAACTCTTAATGGGCCTAGTACGTCAAACTTCTTCAGAGATCCAGATATTTTTCAAGGTAAACACTACACTTTTAATAAAGAAGTTTACTGTCGTGACCTTTTCCATAGTCAGTGCATGTCCAAAACTGAACCCGTCAATAATCATCCTGTTTGTGAAGAAATGATTTGTCTCGAATTTACGGTCGAAGAAGTTGCAATAAAGGCATTAGAGATGATAGAGGGTTAAGTTAGTATAGAGCATAAAATTTGACTGTATATACAGCACCTTTTTAAAATAAATAATATAATGAAACCAACTTTTCTAAAAATAAAAGTATGCGCGTCTTATCTTCTTGATTTTTTGATTGCATTCTACTTTCTTCTTGTTTTTTCTATTATCTTTTTTGGAGGTTTTTCGGTTGTCGTTGCAGGCAGTGAGGTGTCGGCTACTTCAGCCTATAAACCAGTAGCGACCTTATTGGTTTTGTTCGTGGCTAAGTTATTTGCAGCAGACTTTAAAAAAGAAATTGAAAAAAATAAGGTTTTAGTCTCCGGAACTTTCCTGCTTATATTTTTTCTATGCGAGTTTTTAGCTAGAATTTATTATAGTTCTTATGTCCCTCAAGACTTGAATTGGGCTTCAGAAAACATGGTCATGAGGCGAACCCCTAATCCTGATAGATTATATGGGATAGATACTATTAAAGTTTCAAAAAACAAGAGTATAACCTACGAGTATATAGCTGGAGTTAAAGGATATTTAGAAAAATGGCCTAAGGGTATTTTGTTAAATATTAATCAGATGGGATTTCGTGACGATGAAGAAAAAACCCACTCAAAGGATAAAGATAAATATAGGATCTTGGGTATTGGAGATTCGGTGATGATGGGTCAAGGTGTTAAATTTGAGGATACCTATGGCGAAGTACTTGAAAATGAGCTTGATAAACAATCAAAAAAAGACGAAATGGATATTGAATTCGAATTTATTAATCTCGCGGTTGGTGGTTACAATACTACTATGGAGGTAGAAACATTTTTCCAAAAAGGGTTAAAGTTTAACCCTGACATGGTGATTGTTAGTTATGTTCCCAATGACTTTGATCTTCCAAATTTTATTATTAAAAAAGAAAACCCATGGGTATCAAAAAAATCGTTTGCGGTATTCTATATTGGCAAGCGTTTAAAGATCTTGGCTAATACTAAGTATGGAAAGTTTTTAGGTAATATTGCTTGGCAAAATCAAAAAAAGGACTTAGGAGTGTGGGGATTGGATATGGCGATGTGGAGAAACGTCAAATATGGAAATCCAATTGGAAATGAATATAAGTTTGTCCCTAATGAATATAAGTTCATGGTGGGAATCGAAGCCTATGTTAGAGAAATGAAACGGCTGAAAAAAAAATGTGATGAATTGAATTTGCCTTTAATTTTGCAGTTTGATGTGCCAGAAGAAAAAGTAGTAGAAAGTCGAGAGCGTATAGTGATTCAACTAGCCGAGGAATTAAACATTCCAGTAATAAAAAATCATGAAGAGGTTAGAAATTTTTTAGAGGAACGTAATGTAGGCCCTAAATTTTTTTGTGTTCTTAGTAATGATTGCCATCCCAATAAGTGGGGACACTTAATAAAAGGTAAAAAACTAGCTTCATATATTTATGATAACTACATCACTTCTAATTGACTAATTCAACAACTCTTCTTTGCCTACAGTTTTCAACAAAACATAATTCTCTGAGTATTCTACTAGGTTAGGATTTGGTAAATTATTTAAAAAAGATCTGATAACTTCTTTATTTGCTCTTGATTTCATCCAGCCAGTATCGGTTGCTTTTATGCTCATGGGAAGATTGTAAAACTCATTCTTCCAATCGACTTCACGCATCACGACATAAGCAATCCCTCGTGGTTTAATAAATAATTTTAGCTCTTCTGGGTTTTTTAGATCGATTGAGGGGAGAGCAGTCATTACACCCATTCTTGCCCTATGATTTCCTAGTTTATAGAGCCCGATACGTTTCTTAGTTTGAGAATCACTTAAAATTTTATTAGCAAATGACTTCATTGGATAACGGTTAAATAAAGATAGGGTATTACCGTTTATTAAAGTTAGAGTAGTGATTTGTATAATAGACATAGTAACTATCATGGGAAAATATTTCCTGCATTTGTAAAGTAGAAGCAATAATATTAGTCCGGCAAGGACTAATATATATAAAGTAATTAGTCCAAAAGGAGCAGAGTAAATCGGGTGAAGAATAAAGGTTCCAATCCCAATCAATCCTAAAATAAAAATGTAAAAAATTATTGTTAGATAAAATGGAATTTTGAATGATTTATGATGGAACTTATCTGGAGATATGAGAAGTTGTGATAAAAAATGTGCAACTATCATTGCAATAGCGGGTGTAGCAACAAGCATATACCGACTATGTTCGATACGAAATAATGTGAATAGTATTAAAGGTACTATTACCCAAAAAATAGTTAGCAGAAAAGCTTGGTTGTCTTTCGGGGACATTTCTAGATATAAAGTCTTTAGTTTTTTAGTGAATGATAAAAAAACATCTCTTTTGAAAATTTTTTTTTCGAGTGATGTTGAAGTAATTTTAAACTTTACTATGAGAGCTGATATGAAAAATAAAGACCAAGGCAGGTTGTAACGAATAGTTACCCAGAAATAATAAAAGCTGAAAGGAGTGTTGTGAATGGCACGATCACGTAATTCTGCTCCAAGAATATGGTTTTTAAATTCATCGCCATGAAGGGCTAACATTTTATAAAACCAGGGAAAAATAATTGCTGTGAGAATAACAATCCCATAGCCCAGACGGAGTTGGTAAAACTTTTTCCAGTCATACGCAGTTAAAATAAATACGCCAATAACAAATGTTGGGATAATTATGGCGAGTGGACCTTTGATCATAAATCCAATACCCATACAAATGTATGCAAGGTAGTAGGGGGTGCCCTTACTTGATGTGTTATATAATCCAGAAATAAAAAAATAAATTGCAGAAAGAATGAAGAAATTTAGTGTCATGTCGGTTATAGCCCACCGGGATAGTTGCGAATGAAGGTAGCAACCAGGCAATAGAACAGCACTAATTATTGCTGTTTGTTTATCAAATATTCGACGAGCAATTATATAAACAAGGGGTACGCAAAGAGTGCCAAAAATTGCAGATACCAATCTAGCCGAATATAGATTAATACCGAACGTTTTGTAGGAAGTTGCTACTAACCAGTAAAACAAAATTGGTTTAGCGAATCGTTTTTTATCATGATATACCGGTGTTATATAATCCCCCGATTCCACCATATTGCGAGAGGTAGTTACATAAAAATTTTCATCAGCATGGTACGGAGGAACTTCACTAAGGTTGTAGGTAAATGCAATAAAACAGAAAAGAGTAAATATTCCTAGTTGTAGGCATTCTTTGATACTAAAGTTATTAAATGGAGTTTGTGGCTGCATAGCAGGAGAGAGAAAATAATATACTCAGAGTAAACTTTATCTATTGTTTGTTAGTAGGGCATAAGTTTTCCATTATACACTCGAACTGATTTTAAAGTGCAAAATCTCAAGTAGTGGATTATAGTTCATCAATTATGTGAATATTACTATTGCTTATTTTTCTGCGTCTACCAAATTACCAGCTTAATATTTCTTTTTGTGAGATGTTCCAGTAACTAGTAATTAAAATTTTTAACTTTAAAAGTGGGTATTTGTGAAAATTTCTATTCTTTGTTTTGATCTTTCAAGTAACGCTTTTGGCCGAGCAGGATTATTAGCGATAGCCCTTTCAAAGATTTATGATGTTGAGATTATAGGACCCTCAAAGAGGGAAAAGATATGGGCTCCAATGGCACAGATAGATATTCCTATAAAAAAATTCGTATGGGAAAGGTATCCTGGGTTTCATAGAATAAAAAAAAATATTATGGATGTGATTGATGGAGATGTGATTTTAGCATCAAAACTTATGCCTACTAGCTTTGGTATTGGTTTGCAAAAAAAAATATTTAGCGGTAAGCCACTACTTCTTGACATTGATGATTGGGAGCTTGGTTTTTTTTATCATTCAGGTTTTTGGGGAAAGGTTGGCCGTTTTTTAAATTTTTCAAATCCAAATGGCTTGCCATACGTTTGGAGAATAGAGCGCCTGGTTGGTCATGCTGACGCTGTATCAGTTAGTAATCGTTTTTTGCAAAAAAAATATGGCGGTACGTTGTTGCCTCATTGTCGCGATACTGATGTTTTAAATCCTCTCAAGTTTAATGCGGGTGATGTGAAAGAAAAAATGGGTTTTGTGGGTAAAAAAATACTAATGTTTCTTGGGACTCCAAGGCCACATAAGGGAATCGATGACCTATTGCAAGCATTTAAAAAAGTTGATAACTCGGATTTAAATTTGGTGATTATTGGGGTAGAAAATAAACAGGAGTTTTTAAAAGGAATTGACGAATCGGTGAAAAATCGTGTTACGATTATCCCAAAAATACCTTTCAATAAACTTTCAGAATATTTGTCAGTTGCTGATATAATATGCATTCCACAACGCAGAACTTCAGATTCTGTAGGACAAATACCAGCTAGGTTGTTTGATGCGATGGCTATGGCGAAGCCAATTATTGCAACAAAAGTATCAGATATTCCTGAGGTTTTAGGTGATTGCGGTTATCTAGTTGATCCAAGTAACCCATCTCAATTAGCGAATGCTATCCAATATGTTTTGAGTCACTCTGATGAAGCTAGGGTTAAAGGAGATGCAGCTCGAGCAAGATGCAGGCAGAAGTATGATATTCGTAACTTGGAGTCTGGCTTGAGGGGACTTATAGAGCAAGCTGCTGGCAAAAAGGTCAATTAATAATCGTACTCCAAAGAAAGATAAATAATTTTAATAAAATGTCGTTTCATTCGGATTGATGGTTGTGAAATTATTTGATCGTTTTTAAAACACAATAAATGTCGTTTGAAGGATAAGACTTGAAAATAATTTTTTTCGTATCTTCTCATCGAGAGTTTTGTAATTAGTCTTCCTGTTTTCCCGTTATAACCGCTAGCATAGCTGAGTCCTTTTTTTTAAACTCTAAGTAGAAACTATTTAAGCGAATACTGTCAAGTTGAGTTAGATATTAAAAGTTATGGTCATTCAGGTAGAGTGATTTTTTTGACTAAAGTACATAAGGGTAACTATGAGATTAAAAATGTTCAAATTTTAATTTATTGTGACAATTTCCAAGTTTAAAATATTCAATAAATGACAAACATTCCTCCAAAAGCAAAGATTCTTTTGATCAAACTACGTTCGATTGGTGACGTAGTATATAATACTGCAGTATACTCGCCCATTAAAAAATATTTTTCCGAAGCCCATCTAACTGTTTTGGTCGAACGACCATCCTATGACTTGGTTTCCCATCATCCTGATGTTGACGAGGTATTGTGTTTTGAAAAAGGACCAGTCTGGGAGCAAATTAAGTTTTATAGTCGGTTAATGCTAGCAAAGTATGATGTTGCAATTGATATGCATGAGGGGACTCGTGGTGCAGTAATGTGTTATCTGACTCGTGCCCCAATAAGAATTGGTAATAAACCTGCAAAACGCTCCTTTCTATATAATTCTAAAATTGACTTCTCTGATCTTAAGCCTAAATTCCCTATTGATTATCAGGTTGCACTAATAAAAAAAATGGGGGTTCCTTTCGACAACATATCCCCTGCGATTTACATTTCAAGCTTTGCAAAGATTAGAGCAAAAGCCTTACTTTCTCAAAATGGAATTAAAGATGAAGATAAGTATTGTGTGATTCATCCGGGAACTAAAAAGATTTACGACCAGTGGCAATATGAAAAGTTTTCTCGCTTAGCCGAAATTATCCCTAAAAAGTATGGAACAAAGGTGATCCTCACCTGCGGGCCAGGTGAAAAGACGCACGTCGAACGTGTCGCTAAATTAGTACGTAACAGTCAAGTGATATTTTTACAAACAGGGTTGCAGGAGTTGGGCGCTATTACTCAAGGAGCAAGTTTTGTTGTATGCCATAATGGAGGTTATATGCACTTAGCTTCTGTAATGGGTACGCCAGTAATTGCTCTTTTTGGAGTTGTTGATCCAGATGTATGGAAACCATTGGGGCAACGAGATCAGGTGATTTATAAAAATATTGAATGTAGCCCCTGTTATGATCATACGCGCAAACCAGAGTGTTATGAAGGTGACGCAGAATGCAAGAAATTAATTGAAGTGGATGATATACTTGAAGCTATTGATAAGTCTTTAGGGCTGGGATGACTCTTGATTATACATACGTAATTCGAGTACTCAATAAGATTGTTTTTTATCAATTAGAAATTAGTCTTTTCAAGGTGTGTAGTAACCGTTTTCCTTGCAGACGTGGCAAATAGTTTCTAAATTATTATGTTGATCTAATAGTTCCTTTCGTGCGGCAATATACTTTTCCCCATTCCAGACATCTTCAAAACTTGTTTCAAACACATTACCCATAGAATATTTGCTTTCTGTCACCACACACCCACATGGGAAGACGTCACCATTCCAGTTTACAAATGTTTCTGTCCATGGACGTTTACAGAACTTAATAGAATTTTTACGTTCCTTTTTCTCTAGATCGTATGGGTTGTAGTCTGGGTTGTCTGGGATCCACTTTGCATCCTTTTCGATATTATTTTCAACCTTATCAAGAATATCGTCTTTAAGGTTAGTGCGCATGACGCTGAAAGTAATTTCAACACCTATTTCCTTGGCACGATCTTTGGCTAAATTAATCTGGTGTTCATTTTGCTTCATAACTAGAAAATTCCAGACTATTTTTAGTTTAGAATTATGTTTAGTCCTTGCATTTACAAGCCTTTTCATATTATCAAATACTTTTTCTATACTACCTTCAACTCTGTATTGTTCATAAACTTCTTGGGTTGCCCCATCGACCGAAACGATTAATTTATCGAGTCCGGAAGTAACAAAACCTTCTACCTGGTCATCTGTTAAATTGTTTAAATGCAGGCTAGTAATGGTTCGGATGTTATGCTGAGTGGCACTATATCGCATCATCTCAACAAGAGATTTATTAAGTGATGGCTCTCCCCAGCTGTACATATCGACAGACTGAAGCCATTTTCCTAGGTGATCGATAACCGGTTTAAACTGATCCAGTTTCATAAGGCCTCGGCTTACTGTTTTATCACCTAGCCCAGTAGGACAAAGAGGGCATTTCAGGTCACAATGATTAGTTGGGTCTATCGCAAGTTTTTTCGGCATCGACCATAAGCGGGAAATCCCAAGTCGATAGCTAAGTTTGATAATGATGCGATTGATCCTCTGGCGTAAATCAAACATAACTTGAATACCTTCTAAAAAAATATTCTCACGTCCCTCTGCTGCGACACAAGGGCACTTGGATGTATTTAACAGTTATTTAAAGATAGCTAAATCTAGGTCTGAAACAAAACTACTGCAACCCGAGACACATTATTATCAATGAAATAAGATTAAGGTCAATGTGGAAAGCAATATAGAGTAAAATTTTCTCTGCACGGAGAAATCCCTATAGTCTGTTTAATTATAACTAATGGGGGTTCAAAATGAGTCTTTAAAGTCAATTATATCGTTTAACTTGTTTAAGGGTTTCTGGATAACGTTATTTAACGCTGGTTATTTACTATCGGGGCAGTTTTTTAAAGAAAGCATTTTTAGCGCCTGAGAAAAGACTTCATTCGGATAAAAATCCAGGCATATGCGGTCAGGACATTGGGTTAATCCACACTCTCTACAATCGACGTCTTTATAGAAAACAAAATGGCGATCATTAACTAGGTTATAAGGGCGAAAAATTTCTCGAATGGCTTGACTAAATAAAACAATTGTTGGAATACCAAGTGCAGTTGCTATGTGGCTGGGAGATGAGTCATTGTCTATCACCAGATCACATTCATGAATAATTGCTATCATTTGACGAGCCGTTATTTGATGAAAAATTATTAGATCAGGTATGTCGTCAAGCAAAGTTTTAATTCGTAAATATTCAGATTCGGTACATATTACGATGGGTTGTATATTTTTATTATTGTTTAATTTTTGTATTAATTGATTAAATCTTGTAAGAGGCCACTCGCGAATTGGTACTGCTGCTGTGGGGTGAATAATGACCTTTTTTTTATTAGGGTTGACCCCTTTAGTAATTAAATTATTTTGGGCTGCAAGAACTTCACTGTCGTTTAGGAAAAGTTGTGTTTTTCTATCAAACGATTCAAGCCCTAGACTTCTAAGGCAATCTAGGTCTCTCTCAATAGAGGAACGATAATAGTCAGACTCTGGAGTGATTAAGTTGTAAGATTTATTTCGACCTCGATAGTAATTGTTGATGCGGTATTCAGTGTTTATTTTTAATAACAAGTTTGAGGCAGCTTTCCCACTGTGGGTGCTTATGACTAGATCAAAATTAGAAGAATTAAGTTGACTAAGAATTTTTTTATTATTTTTAAAGGGATTATTTTTTTCAATGTCAAATAACTGATCAATGTGAGGACTATTTTCAAATACGGCTTTAGAGTAAGACCACGTCAAAATAGAAATGGAAGTTTCCGGTAGGTGGTGTTTTAAATTATTAATGAGAGGTGTGCACAAGATGTTGTCGCCAATGTCACGTAGTTTTATTACAAGAATTTTCTTAAGAACAGATAAGTCATCTCGCAGGGTTTTTTTCTCTCTAATATATAACTCGTAGTAACGCAGATATCCTAGGAGTTCTGCATGAGCATCACATATGGAAAAAGCTATTCCTTCAAAACCCTCCTTAAATCCTTTCTTTAAAAAGTATGCTTGGATAAATATTTTTATGGAGGAGGTCAGACCAGCAATAAAAAGAAGGTAAGGATTAGAGTTAGTTAATACTTCGGCTAAACAATCAGCTCTTTCAGTTGCTTTTTTTATAACCGTGTTTGCGCAATCAGAAATGGTATCCTCATTATATCTGATCAGTTCTCCTTCAAAAGCCACCTCAATTTTTTTTAAATACTGAGTCGTGGCTACATTTTTAGGAAGGTAGGTCAGGTACGAGGGTTGGGAATCATGCCAATCGAGTGAGTATTTTAATCGTTTTTTAAGAAAAATAATGGTCGGCTTCAGTTGGTATTGACATGGGGTGTCTCCATTATTTTTAATTTTTTCTACGATTGACTTCCTCAACTGCCCGGTAATAATTTCATTAGAGCGTACGAGTAAGACCCACGGAGTATTGACCTGAGTCAAACCATATTTCCACCTGGAAGAAGTCGTAGTAGCAGAATGAATGCAAACAGACATGTTAAATTCATCGATGATATTCTTTGCAGAGTCCTCATTATCTCTAATGACTACTATAATCTTTGGAGTCCAATTTCTAAGGGCATCTAGGCAGGAGCGAAGCTTGTCTGTAGAACCCTCAAAGGATACTACGGCAGCAATATAATTTTTTGAGGTTGGATTTATCATAAGAACTAATTAAAATTAAATTAACAAGATATTTGCGATTTTAATTGCCTCACAAAGGTAAAAATTGATGGTATAAATAACTTTTGAAGTGCTTTATTGTGAGAAATTATACCTTTATTTAATGACAGGTAAATCTCTTTCTACCATTACAATTAAAAATTCTTTTGTCATATAAAAAAACTGTAGAGGCGTTTTGTTTTTATTGAAATAATGCTTTAAACAGTTGCCGAATTATTATCCGAAAGCAACATTATTGCCCAAAAAATGAACATCAATTTTCTTTTACCACACATTCGGCTTAGCGGGGGTGTTAAGGCACTATTGGAATATGCCAACCGTCTAAATCAAATGGGCCATGAAGTAAGAGTTTTTGTCCCACGTAAGAGGCCAAAATGGTATCAATTGCGTGATAAGTGGGCAATGCGAAAGCATGGTTTGCAAAGCCTTCTTCCAGAAGTTGTTGAGTGGATGGACAATAATATTGCTATCGAGATATTCCCAGAATCGAGAGGAGGTTACCTTCCCGATTCAGATATATTAGTGGCAAGTGCTTGGCAAAACGCTGAATTTGCGTCACAGCTTCCTATTGAAAAAGGCAAGTTTTTCTATTTTGTTTTACATTATGAAAGCTTGTGGACTCGTCATAAAAATAGAGCGGTAAAAACGTATGACCTTTCATGTGAAATGATTACATGCTCAACTTGGCTTAAAAATATTTTAATTGAGAAGCATGGCAAAGAAGCTGATGTATTAGTTATTCCGGTTGACCGAGAAGTCTTTTTTTGCGAGAAAAAAAAATGGAACTCAATACCCCGGATTGCTATGTTACACCACGATTATGATTGGAAGGGATACGCTGAAGGT
>Ga0066606_10000594_pt1 | contig 22653 bp, 18 predicted proteins | sample SaaInlV_DNA_100m_FD_60386 | JGI IMG/M metagenome (GOLD analysis project Ga0066606, IMG submission 60386) | Marine microbial communities from expanding oxygen minimum zones in the Saanich Inlet - SI075_LV_DNA_100m | ecosystem: Environmental > Aquatic > Marine > Unclassified | place: British... | reverse complement strand
GCGATGGTTTGTACTTTTATGCTGTCTTATCCCAAGACTGATTACATTATTCATGGCATCGAAGGTGAGATAGCTTTTTCCACTAGCATGCAGTTAGTGCCATTTCTCATCCTCATTTTCGTACTGGGATTTTTCATGTCCCTGGGAAAGGCGGCTGTGTTTAAGCACATCCCTGTGTACTACAGCGACAATGTTGGTGCGGTGGGTGGACTGGTCGGTATGGTTGGTGGCTTGGGCGGTTTCTTTCTTCCTATCATGTTCGGAGTAATGAACGACCTCACTGGCATCTGGACAAGTTGTTTCATGTTGTTGTTTGGCATCGTAACCGTTTCGATGCTTTGGATGCACTTTTCAATTCTGAGCATGGAACGAAAAGCATTGGGGGCAAAAGGAGAATTGCCGGAACTTCCAGAGATGCACTCCATTCATAAGCCGGAAAAACATGGCGAAGTAATGAGCCATAAACTAACTGAGTGGGATCCTGACGATGAAGTTTTTTGGGAGACAAAAGGTAAAAAGATAGCACGACAAAATCTGTGGATATCGATTCCCTGTCTGCTTCTGGCTTTTTCGATCTGGTTGGTGTGGAGCATCGTAGTTGCCAAGCTTCCCAGCATTGGTTTTGATTACACTACTAATCAGCTCTTCTGGTTGGCTGCATTGCCAGGGCTCTCCGGTGCCACCCTCAGGATTTTTTACTCCTTTATGGTGCCCATCATGGGTGGAAGATTGTGGACTACGCTCACGACGGCCTCACTACTAATTCCTGCATTGGGCATTGGTTATGCAGTGCAGGATCCAGAAACGCCTTACGTAATCTTACTTGTCCTCGCGCTACTGTGTGGCTTCGGTGGCGGAAATTTTGCGAGCTCCATGGCAAACATCAGCTTCTTCTATCCTAAGGATAAGAAGGGGAATGCATTAGCGCTCAATGCAGGACTTGGCAATGCTGGCGTAAGCATCATGCAATTTCTGGTTCCAGTAGTAATTACCATGGGTGTGTTTGGCACTCTCGGTGGTGAGCCGCAGCAAATATCCGCGACTGAACAGATGTGGCTTCAAAATGCGGGCTTTATCTGGGTGCCTTTTCTACTAATTGCAACAGCAGCAGCATGGATGGGGCTTCACGATATTGTTTCGGCACAAGCATCGTTCAAGGACCAGTCAATTATATTTAGCCGCAAACAAAATTGGGTAATGTGTGTTCTTTATACAGGAACGTTCGGTTCGTTTATCGGCTACTCGGCAGGCTTTCCTTTGCTCAGCCAATTACAATTTCCCGAAATGGATGCATTACGCTTTGCATTCCTGGGTCCATTGGTCGGCGCACTATCCAGAGCCGGCACCGGTTGGATTTCCGACAAGTATGGAGGTGGCAAGGTAACATTCTGGACATTCATTTCCATGGTAATCGCAGTGCTCGGCGTAATTTATTTTCTGAGCATCAAGGATCAGCCAGGTGCATTCTGGGGATTCTTCGCAATGTTTATGTTCCTGTTCTTTGCTACAGGTGTAGGCAATGCATCGACCTTTCAGATGATTCCTGTGATCATGCGACTTGAGATGCCTCGACTGATGCCGCACTTGACCGGTATAGACCAGTCTCGTCAGGTAGACCGGGAAGCTGCGGCGATCATTGGGTTTACTTCAGCAATTGCCGCGTATGGTGCCTTCTTCATACCTAAATCATACGGCACATCAATCAGCTTAACCGGCAGTCCAATGGCAGCCCTGTGGGGTTTCTGTTTCTTCTATGTGATCTGTGTAGTGGTTACTTGGTGGTACTACACGCGCCGCGGAGCTTTGTTGTATGAAACCGAGAACAAAGGAAGTGGGGGAGAGGGAGGTGAACCTGCTCCAGCTGCCTCTTGATCTGACATATTTGTTTATGTTCCTAAAAAGGCCGGTACTGAAAAGTGCCGGCCTTTTTAGTCAAAAGTCGCGAAAATAGAAACGATTGCAGATTTCTATTTGTGACTCTCAGTCTCGGCATAGTAAAAAGTAGATCGTGTGAACGCGGCTTTCAAATCCAGAACGCGCTATGGGTTTCCGCCGAACATTCCTTAATCTAAGGCTTGAATTGATTGGATCTAAGACTGATGACCCAAGCCTTCGGACCTAGTTGCTAAATTGCTCTGGAAAATTGCAGTTTCTTGCGCGCCTGTTGATGATAGGCATCAAAGGCCATGGCGATATTGCGTAATAGAAGGCGTCCGAGAGGCTGAACTACTATTTGCCGGTTACATACTTCCAACAGTCCATCTTCCTCCATGATTACTAACTGATCCAATTCTGCAGCAAAATAATTTTCAAAATTGATCCCAAATAAATTCTCTATCCTGGAATAGTCCACGAGTCCTTGGCACATAAGATCCTGGATTAGCTTTCGTCTAAGCCGGTCGTCCTGGTTAAGACGATAACCCTGGAATACTGCCATCCGGTCGTTATCAATGGCATCGAAGTATGCATGCTCGAATCGCTCATTCTGGCTGTAACTATTCCCGGTCTTGCCAATAGAGGTGACCCCCATGCCGATCATGTCGGCATCTGCGTGAGTGGAATAGCCCTGGAAATTTCTTTGTAGTGAGCCGTTATTTTTTGCCAGTACCAGCTCGTCATTGGGCAAGGCAAAGTGGTCCATCCCTATGTAGACATAGCCTGCTTGCTGCAAGCGATTGATGGTGAGCTCTAACAAGCCAAGTTTGGTAACAGCATCCGGTAAGTCTTCTTCCTTAATTAGCTTTTGAGCTTTTACTCGGTGCGGCAGGTGAGCATAGTTATATACTGCCATGCGTTCCGGACCCATCGAAATGACTTTATCAAGGGTTTCGCTGAAGCTCTGTGTAGTCTGATGGGGCAGCCCATAAATCAGATCCATGCTGATAGACTGATAGCCGGACCGACGTGCTGCATCCACAACTGCTTGAGTCTGTTCCACCGACTGCAAACGGTTTACTGCTTTTTGAACAGTCTCGTCGAAATCCTGTACTCCGAGACTAATGCGATTGAAGCCAAATTCACTGAGGATACTCACGGTGTTTTCTCGCACTGCCCTCGGGTCAACCTCGATCGAAAATTCCCGCTCATCCAGTGGTGCAAGATTAAAATGCTCGCCGGTAACTCGCATGAGGTTGTTAAGCTGTTCGTCACTCAAGAAAGTGGGAGTGCCGCCCCCGAAATGCAATTGATTTACTTGGCGCTGATCATCGATGAGAGCGGCTTGCATGGAGACTTCTTTATGTAATCTTTCAAGATAGGGAATTGCTCGGTCGTGCGTGTGAGTAATTATTTTGTTGCAGGCACAGTAGAAGCACAAAGATTCGCAAAACGGGATATGAAAATACAAAGAAAGAGGGCCGCCATCACTATTGCTCTGAGCGATTTCCTCTATGTACTCATTCTCAGCAAAGTCAGGAGAAAACTGAAGCGCGGTTGGATAGGACGTGTAACGAGGTCCAAAGGTATCGTACTTGCGTAGTAATTCCGCATCGAATGGTACGGGTTTGTTCTGGGTCTCACTCATAGTCTTTTAGTAGTTTGGCTTTTGAAAAATAGAGTAAAAACTAATTCGTGAGAACCCACAAGGGGGATCACTGAGTATTCCACAAGGGATTGATCCCGATCATTATACTGAACAGCTGACACTATCTATTAGCAACTCTGCATTGGTAAGACAGTAGTATCTAGCGCTCCAACTGATTCTCGTACTTGTCGCGGAATCGTTCGTATAACTGCTGCTGGGTACCGTTTAGATCGATGTCACGACCCTGTATATAAGCACCGAGAACCTGGCTTGTGCGCATATCCAGAGCATCCCCTTCCGATATGAATAAAGTCGCATCCTTGCCTACTTCAAGAGAGCCCACCCGATTGGCAACACCTAAAATTTCGGCGTTTGCACTGGTGATCATAGATAGTGCTGTCTCCCGATCAAGACCATATGCTGCCGCAGTGCCTGCAAAGAAAGGCAGATTACGCTGTCGGTCGATGGATGTCGCGCCGCCACCAATACCTACTTTGATTCCTGCGTCATGTAATAGGAAGGGAGTTTTAAATGGTGTGTCGACGTCTTCCCAATCTCGCAATGGTAATTCGTGTATGCGCTCATATATCACAGGCACATCTTGAGCCAATAGAAAATCTACTACCGAGTAAGCTTCCGCGCCGCCTACCAGAACAATATCCTGAACTCCGTACCGCCGAGCAAAACGAATCGCGCTGATGATTTCTTTAGCTTCATCTGCATGAATGAACAACTTGGCGATTCCGTTGAACAAAGGTCTCATGGCCATCAGGTTTAAGTTCAGTGGCTGGCCAGTATAGGATTGGCCATCTTGAAACAGCGAGTGCAGTAATTGAGTCTGACCTTCGTAATTCTCGTTCTCAACAGTTTCAAACAATCCAGTTTCGGAATCTCGCTGCCTTTGTGTATAGGAAGGCCAATGCAAATGTAAGCCGACATCTTCGGATAACATGGCATCTTCCCAGTTCCATCCGTCAAGCTTAAACACCGAGGATGAGCCGGAGATTAAACCTCCTTGAGGCGCGACTTGTGCAGTGAGAATTCCATTGAATCGATTGGCTGGGATAATCTCAGAGTCAGTATTGTAAGCGATAGCCGATCGAACGCTGGCATTGATATCACCTTCTTCGAGAACGTCGGCTGTAGCGCGAATACTGTTTACTTCGAGTAAGCCGAGAGTGCTGTTAGGCAATACAAAGCCAGGATAGACATGGCGACCTTGTACATCTATCAATAGGTGATCGCTGAGGTTAATGCCGTCACCATCTGTGCCAACTCCGGTAATCATTCCGTCTTCAAAAGTAATAATGCCATTGTTAATGACGGTTCCGTCGCCAATGTGGATGACAGCTCCGGTGATTGCAATGGGCTCACTCTGATCGGCTGCGGGTACGGGGACAATTGCATGGGCAACAGATAAGCTTACGAAAGTTAATATCAACAAACCTGATTTGAGAATATTTTTCATCGTTGTTTCTCCTGTTGGCTTGCAACATCATCGTCATCTTGACCTTCATTACTTGCGCTTGTGTCTCGAGTGATAGACGTAATTATTCGTGCGCGCTCTCTTCCTATTTGTTGCCTTAACAGACTGTCTTCTTCACGATCATAGTAAGGAACACCTTCTATCCATGTAGTTTCGGCGACTGCATAGACTGAAAGCGGGTGATCACTCCACAGCACCAGGTCCGCGTCCTTGCCTGCGCGAATGCTGCCCATACGATCGTCTAGATGCAGCAAGATGGCAGGATTTAGCGTTACCATCTTCAGTGCATCGATCTCGCTGACATTGCCGTACTTAACTGCTTTTGCTGCTTCCTGATTAAGTCGTCGAGACATCTCGGCGTCGTCAGAATTCAATGCCACAACTACACCGGCTTGTTGCATGAGTGCGGCATTGTAGGGAATGGCATATCGCACCTCCCATTTATATCCCCACCAGTCTGCGAAAGTGGATCCTCCGGCGCCGTGCTGTGCCATTTTGTCAGCCACCTTGTAGCCTTCGAGGATATGGGTAAATGTATTGATATTGAAATCGAAGCTATCGGCTACATTCATCAACATATTGATTTCAGACTGCACATAGGAATGACTGGTTACGTAACGTTCACCATTGAGAATTTCCAGCATGGTTTCTTTAACCAGATCGCGGCGAGGCGCTATGGTGCTGCGCTGACGATTTCGTGACAAGTTATTGTACTCATCCCAGGTTCTGCCATATTCTTGAGCCTGAGAAAAAGCGTTTACAAAAACCTGTTCGACACCCATACGAGTTTGAGGATAACGAATCGAGGTCGGACTGCGTGAACGTTTAACATTTTCTCCCAAGGCAAACTTAATGTACTCGTCGGCACCTTCTATAAGAAGTTCCTGGGAAGGGCTTCCCCAGCGCATCTTAATGATCGCAGATTGCCCGCCTATGGGATTCGCTGAACCATGTAATAATTGTGCGGCGACAACTCCGCCCGCCAGGTTTCTATAGATGTTGATGTTTTCCGAATCAACAACTTCTTTCATTCGGACCATACTTGAGTTGGTCTGACCTTCATTGATATTAAATAGAGCAATGTGCGAGTGTTCATCGATGATGCCGGGTGTAAGGTGTTTGCCTGCGCCATCTACAATAGTTACTCCATTGGCGGAAAGGTTTTCTCCAACTTCTGCAATTTGGCCATCTCGCACCAGCACGTCTGTGATCACAACTCCATCATCCTCGTTGGTCCACACCGTAGCACCACGTATGAGCATATCTTGCTGCAGCGGTAGAGCTTGCCGTCCATAGGCGGCGAAAGGATAGGTGACAGTAGTTGGTAGCTCGGCAATCTCGGCGTTATCGTCGCTAGCTGGGTCATCCTCAAGATTTCCACTTCGAACCAGTTGCCAATCCACTAATGCGCCATCGGGTGTGCGTCCATTACCACTCCAGCCTCCACTTTCAGGCCAGCCACTAAGACGAGTGCGATTGCCATCGTCGCCGGTTACGAAGCTGAGGGAAATTAGATCTTCGCTCAGGTCAAGGTTCACGGTGCGAGACTCACCGTCCAGCAGCAGTTTTGCAGCAGCCTTGCCTTCATTGAAGCTCAACTCTAATTGAAAAGTTTGACTGCCGATTTCCAGCGCGTAATTTCCTTCGCGATTATCGTAGTCCTGATTGAGTACGTAGCGCTCGCCTTGAATCCAGTTTTCCAATATCAGTGAACCATCTTTCAGGAGCTGATCCGATGTAATTATGAAGTTTGCCAGAGCCGAAGGCGTCAATTGTCCGACTAAATCGGATACTCCGAGTGTTGCGGCTGGAATCCGTGTGAGGGCGTCGATTGCCACTTGCTGGGGCAGGCCATTTTTAACTGCAGTTCGCAGATTTTCCCAGAAATCATCATCTGCACCGCTAGAAGTAATCGAGAATGGTATTTCCTGTTCGGCTAGAATTCGCGCATTAAAAGGAGCCAGCTCCCAGTGTTTCAGGTCTTCCAGCGAAACATCATCAGCGGTTAGCGTGTCCTCAACATCTGGAGCTTCAGGAAAATTGATCGGGACAATGAGAGTTGCTCCGGTAGCCTTCACTAGATCTACATGGCGATAACTGTCTCCGCTAGTTTTGAGCACATACTGAGTAGCGAATTCATCGCCGAGTCTGTCGACAGTTAGAGCCTCCTGCCAATTACCAACTTCCATGACTTGAGGTAGCGATTGATTGCGACTCCATGCTTCCAGTGTATCGTCTGTAAACGGCCTGGGTTGTTGACCGGTGAACCAATCTACATCGAGATAGGTTTGTCTTAGCAAGGCAAAGGCCCCCATTAATGAGGAAGGCATGGACTGCGAAGAAGTTCCTTTGCTTAGAGAAAAATGTGCTGCTGCATCTGGAACGACAATCGCCTCATTTGCGTTTTTATCTCCGAGAGTAATCAGTGCCGATGTGCCCCTGGCTATACCGTCTGGGCGCAGGCTCAAAACCGAGGAAAAACCGAGATCGCGAAACTTGGCTCGATCTTCCTCATCTGGTGTGAATGCAGTGCTGGCTCGGAAATTGGAGCGAATCGCATCATTAACATTGAATGCTTGTTCGCTTGGATAGAGGTTTTCGGCGCTGCCATTGTTATCTTCACGTTCCAATTCAGGAATACCGTAATCGGAATAGATATCAATGAGCCCGGGGTAGATATAGCGGCCTGACAAATTGACTTCAAAAAACCCGTCAGGAGCTATGCCATTTTCATTAACGTCGACAATTCGTCCATCGCGAATCAATAAAGTGCCTCCAGAAATGAAGCTGCCGTCGTCCTGATAGATATTGGCATTGGTGAAGGCGTAAGCACCGGCACGCTCATCATTAACACCATTCGGTGTAGCGTTATCCTGTGCGAATGCAGCGGAAACTAGAAATGCAGTTACAGCAGAGGGGAAAAGCATCTTTCTTCGCTTAATCATATCTATCGCCTTCATTTTATGGATAGCTGGGTGTGTGTGCAGCCCATTCGCGCTTATCAATATTGCTTCAATTTGCTAAGCATCCACTAGAATCACAGATAATTTATTGACGGAGAAGACAGAATTAAGAAAGCTGAATAGCTTCTTAGGCTAATTCTTATATTCGTTCATATCGTCTTGATAGCGGGTGTTTAGGAAATAAACAGTATCCCCTATCAAAACTTTTGTCCAATTTGACCAAAGCCTCCTTCTACAAGCCTTATCAACCGCACCCTGAAACGAAAACGCCCCTTGGTTAAGACTTCCTTCAACATGGCCTATCAACCGTACCCTGAAACGAAAACGCCCCTTGGTTAAGACTTCCTTCAACATGGCCTATCAACCGTACCCTGAAACGAAAACGCCCCGGTCGATTCTCATCGGCACGGGGCGTCGATTCTTACTATGTCGAGCTAGAACTTAAGGTGTAACAGTTACCGGTACATATGCATTTGACCAGCAGCATACGTTATCGAACTGGCTGTCAGGTGCTGAGAAATTATCGACTCGTAGTCGAATAATATACTCACCAGGCTCCCAGAAAGTGGCCTCTGTCTGAACAGGAGTCCAGCCATTGGTGCTTCCTTCGCTCATGCCTTCTACACCTCTGTCACGGCCTGAAATCATAGCTACCTCGAAATCTGGAATAGCAGGACCTTGGTGCATGATCCACTCAGTACCCAGAGGGTAGAGATCCATTTCATTCTCGGGATAGAGTGCACGGGTACCACGATCCTGAATATAGGCAGACAAGTTCACAGGGCTTCCAACTGAAGCGGTGACTTTAGCGGCCATTATTCCTTCTCGATCATTGGACTCAGCTCCGTCTCTTTCGAATCGAATAGCCGGTGCAAGCGAGCCAAGAGCTCTTGCTCCAGCGCTCATTTCGTAGGCAGTTGAGGTTGCGCGTCCAGGGATTTCGTACTTATGCCCTGCATGGTTCAAGGTCCACACAACTTCTGTGCCGGCCATGTCCGCAGGAAGAGTAACAGCGAAAGCGCCTCGTTCCTGATTGCCTACAAAACCGCGTCGGCTGTACACCGGGAAGTGAGTAGGTTGAGCACCATCGAACTGTGCAGGCGTGATGAAGTTATTCGGGCCAAGTGGAATATCCACGATTTCTTCTCTGTTTCGATTAACGAAACCGAATAACATCGTTACTGAACCGTCTGCATTTGCAGTCCAACCGTTGAACATGGGGCCTACTACGTCGCCTGCCGCCTTGCGCTGGGTTAACTGATAGTCACGCAAGTGGGATGGTAGCTGCGCATAAAGCGGCGCAGCAATCGATCCCATTAGCAAGAAGGCTAGTGAGCCTACTGCGAAATGTTTAATTCTATTCATCTGGCACCTCCTGATGTAGCAACAGTTCTGTCTTCGGCGTCTTTACGTTCCGCCAGCAACTGCTCGTAACCTTCGTCGTCTAGATGGGTAACGGCGATCCAGGCATGAGACATTTCGTCTGTAGTTCTCTGGCCAGCACCAACCCACTGATCGGGATCCGGGTTACGCGGGTTATTAGCAGTGTTATCGAACCAAGAAGTCAGGATAATTGTTGCGCCAGCCGGAATTAGTGGCTGAAAACCATCTTCATAGGTGTGGCTGTGATTCCAGCCAGCATTCCAGTTAGAAGCCTGGCTGAGCACTTCTTTTCGGCCAGTCGCAGGATCAAAAACTTCCATAGTCATAGCTACACCGCGCAAGTGCAGGTGTGGCTGCCAGCTATCGATACGAGTTGGGTGATCGAAAGAATGGTATCCCTGAGTCATCAGCTTGCCGTGAGGAGGGATGAGGTAATCACCGCCGCCATCAAGGGCGTACAAACGTAGATCTTGAGGATAGGAAGCTTCTTCGTCGAAGTTATCTTCTTCATCGTGATACCAGATACCAACTGTTACCTGATCATCGGCTACTGCATTGCCGTCAGGGTAGTAATGGATACTCCAGCCAACCCTGGAATCTGCCGGAGCAGTTCTACAGGCGCCTTCAGGAACCTTCTCCCCGAGCTTGCCATAGGCATATTCGGACAGACGACCAAAGGTTTCCCACTCGCCGTCTTCGTTCTGAGTCAGGAAATGAGAGTTAGCATGGTGAGTTGAGCCATGAGCTGCAGCGGAAGGCAGTGTTTCAACAGCCTTGATGCAGCGGCTTTCAGTGATACCCGTTGGTACTTCGGGTTCCCACCACAAATCCTGGCCAGCAGCCGGAACGTCCCACTTCGAGGACTGGATGATGTGATCTGGCTCTCCTAATTCTTCTGCAAGACGCCATTCACCGATAGTGGGATATTGCTTTGCAGAAGGCAGTTCTTCAAGATTTCCCATTGGGGAACCAGCATCTACCCATGCAACGATGGTGTTTACGTCCTCATCAGACATTCGCCAGTCATTTTTCAGTTCCTGAACACCTATATCGTGATCGTACTGATAAGGAGGCATTTCACGATCGAGCACCCTCATTCTGATTAGAGGCGCCCAAGGACGAACTTCTTCGTAGTTTGTGAAGGACATTGGCCCTATCTGACCTGGTTGGTGACAGATCTGGCAGTTGTCCTGAATGATTCTCGAGACTTGGTTTGCGTAAGTGATCTCTTCCTCAGCAGCGCCAGCTAGTGCTGGTACCATGGCCATCGCGGAGATCAGCCCTAATAGTCTATTTTTACTCATGTTTTCTCTCTCCAGCTATTTTCAATTTAAATTGATTTTGTCGTCGCCCCTCAAGGAGCCCCAATTTCAGCGAATTCGCGTCGATTTCTGCTCCCACGCTATTTGGAGTATTGGAACCGCTCTGATAACCATTCTGCCTTTGGTACACCTTCATAAGATGATCTAGGTCAATTTTAGAGAGCTAAAATGTTACAAATTGTAGGCAGAGCGGGCATAGGGACATGGTGCCAGAGGGCGCGGAAGCTCTGGCTTTAGGGTAATTCAGTTCGAAAGAGAATTGTGACAGGAAATCACGGAGCCTAAACCTGCTCGTATAAGAGCGAAAAGGGTTGTTTTGATAGTTTACAAATCCGTTTGCAGTCATTCAGAGATTGAAGTGTGAAGATCAAACTTTGAAATGCCGCCACAGCAAGTACGCCTTCTGAATTCTATTCAGCATTTGCAGAGTTCTATGGCACACTGGCATTCCGTTCTAGACAACGAGATAGATGACTATGTCTAAAAGAAAAGGCTCCCCAATTGCTAGCGGCTCGAATTACCGCAGAAGAAGTCGAAGCAGCGCAAAAATGGATCGCCGAAAATTTCTAGCAAACAGCGCCGGGGGCATGGCGGCTGCACTACTTAATAGCTGGCCTCTTCAAGCCATGGCAGCTCAAGGACTACCAAGCACAGCAACAGACCTGTGGGATTCAGGAATAGTGCGTCATCTGCTTCCAGCGGTGAATGACACGCGAATGTTAATCAAGGCGTCTTTACAGAGGCCGCTATCCTCGCCTCCAGAACTCCGTATTCAAGGTGCTGGGACCACTCTTCGAATAGAAGGAAGAATGAATGACACTCTGGGTCAGTTTTGGCAATTCTATGCTGAAGACCTTAGGCCATCTGAAAGTTATGAACTTTCATTGCATGAAAATAATGGCTCCGCACTCTGCGAATCCTGGCCTCTCTCAACTTTTCCCGCTCCAGATCAGAATCCGGAACGAGTACGACTGCTTTTCTATACTTGTGCCGGAGGTCCGCAAGGTACATACCAAGGAGTTGGAGATCGCCAGGGGAATTTGCCGACAGAAATAAGAAATAGAATACTACGCCGAGCTCTCTCCTACTCCCCTGATGCTGTGATCTCTAATGGAGATCATATTTATTGGGATCTGCATACCTGGCAGGGTGAAGGGGCAGGCGAATTAAGCCCTGCAGGACAAAGATCAAACTTCGATTTTCAGACAGAAGTATTTGGTGGCAGCAATGAGGAGGCTCTGAAGATGGCCGCCGATCCCCAGATTGTTCCGGTATATGGCACTGACTTCCGTTCCACTCCAGTTTTTTTCCTCCAGGACGATCATGATCACTGGGAAAACGATTCCCCGTTAACCTATCCCGTTCCATGGTTTCAGTTACAACTGGCGAGGGCAACTCAGCAACTCTATTATCCAGAGTTTCTTGCTGATAGTCGGCGACCGGCTGGACTACCCTGGTCGAGCAAGAGTGAGCGTGGTGAGTTATCAGAAAGCTTCGGCACGCTTCGTTATGGAAAACTGGCGGAGGTTCTCCTCTATGATGTAAGAAGAACGCTTAACGTTGGTGAACTCAATGCTGTCTTTCTCGATCCGCAAGTTGAAAAATGGTTGGCAGAGCGAACCGCAGCGGCTGATACCCGACATCTGATTCATGCTCCTTCCAATCCGCCAGGTTGGAGTGCGGGTAAATGGGGCGAGTGGTACCCGGACGCCTTGGACCCGACTACTCAATCACTGACTATAGACATTCCAAAGCCTCACTGGCGTCAAGGCTGGCTCGATCAACATGACAGGATTTTGGAATCGCTCTCCGCAAATCGACAGCGAACACCTCTAGTGATAAGCGGTGACCTTCATGCCATTGGCATGGGTGAAATTCATCGTAGTGGAGATCTCGATTTTTCGAGTAATCCAGTGACCAGTATTCTCAGCGGACCCGTTGGCACGTCGATAAGGGGCTTTCCTTCAGTAGTTAGAGGAATAGGAGCAATGCCGTCCTCGGTGTTGGATATTGATGAGCAGGTTGCTCCGCTGGAAGAGCATGGTTTTACTATTGTTGATCTGTTACCTGACCGAACTGTGGTGCAGCTGTTCAAGTGGGATGTGAATAGTCAGGACTTGGCGGCGATTGATAGCTTAGTTCCGTTTCACACTATTGAGTTGGAAGTGCCAGCGTGATGGTAAAGCTAGAGCACGGTTTTCAGCTCAATTGAATAACTTGAAATATTTCGATTCGTTTATCTGAACAAGAAATTAGCCGGAGATCGGAACATGAAGCAATTTCTTGCTCGCTTGCACGAACGATTGGAGCCAGCAGAAGAGATCTTCTTTACCTGGCTGATTCGCGTTATCGTTTCTGCAGTTCTCGCAGGCTCAGCCTGGATCGACGACGCACCACCGCTCGACATTGCTGCAATGCTTGTCGCATTCTATGTCGCAGTTCGGGTGGCAACCCAGTTCGGTAGACTTGTCTCAGTGGCTCCTTTCGAGAATCGAGTGCTAAAGAGAATTTTCGCTGTTGCTTGTGTGGGGCTACTGGGGCTATCGTTTCTTACCGTGATGATCTTTACAGAACGTATTGCTCTCTTTGTAACGGCAAGTGGCTAAGCATCAGAGGATTTGTTGAGTTCAGACAAGGTTAGATAAGAGCCTACGGGGCTCTATCAGTGGCCAAATCCAATATGATCACTTGTTCTTCCCCGTAGCTTTCAGATTAAATCCCGCTACCAACTAATTTTCTAAGGCAGTGCTAGAGTCACTAAGCTGGCATCGCCGCCGGCTCCTGATGCAATTGAAATGTACTGCTTGCCATCAATCATATAGGTCATTGGCGAGCCTTGCGGGAAAGCTGGCAGTGCTACTTCATGCAGTGTTTCGCCAGTTGCTTTGTCCAATGCTTTTAGCATTGGTACGCCGTCGGTCAACACAGTAAATAATAGAGATTTGGTAGCCAGAATAGTCACCATGGTCATCGCGCCTACTGGTCCTGGATCCGCAATTCCCTTATCAATGATCCTTTGCCGTAATCCCTCCCCATTGGGAACAACCCATTCATACTCGCCAGTATTCAGGTTAACGGCGCTAATGCGTCCGTAGGGAGGTTTCATGAGAGGTAAGCCTTCGGGTCCATTCAGTGTCGAAGGCAAACCATTTTTCACATAGGTGAATTCAGTGTCGAATGATTCTGTCGATACAACTTGAATCACCGCTGGTCGAGTCCAGGAAGGAATATAGAGTATAGATGTTTCCGGATCGAGTGCTGCTCCCGTCCATTCCGCTCCGCCTCCGTCACCGGGGATTTGTATCGTTCCCACCAGCGAGGGTGGAGTAAAAAGTGGTCCGTATTCATATTGATTTATTATCGCCAAGGCTTCTTCGCGAAGCTCCGGTGTGAAATCAATCAAGTCGTCTTCAGATACGCCCTGCAATTCGAAAGCGGCTGGACGAGTTGGGAAAGGTTGAGTTTCCGCTGTTCGTTCTCCCGGCACCGAGCTGGCAGGTACTGGACGTTCTTCGATTGGCCAGACCGGTTCGCCGGTGACTCTGTCCAGAACGTAAACGAAGCCCTGCTTGGAAACTTGCGCCAGAGCCTTTATGTCCCTTCCATCGACTGTAATGTCGACTAAATTGGGGGCTGCAGGTAGATCATAGTCCCAGACTTCATGATGAGTCGTTTGGAAATACCAAACCAATTCACCGGTCTCTGCATCCAGGCACACTATGCTTGTAGCAAAAAGATTATCGCCAAGCCTTTGGCCGCCATAAAAGTCATTGCTGGGAGTTCCAAAAGGCAGATAAACATAACCTAATTCCGGGTCGGCGCTCATTAATGTCCATACATTGGCAGCGCCAGTCACTTTCCAGCTGTCGTTTTCCCATGTCTCGTTGCCAACTTCTCCTTCCTGGGGAATGGAATGAAAAATCCATTTCATTTGGCCCGTGTTCACGTCAAATCCTCGGATGTGGCCAGGCGGCAGATCAGTTTGTTTCTCAGGAACTTCGAATCCAATCATTGGAGTATCTTGAATAACTCCGCCGATAATAATTGTGTCATTGACGATAGTCGGGGCAGCGGTAATGGAGTAGCGCTGGCGAAATACCTCTCTTTCCAGGCCGATAGTGAGGTCTACCTTTCCTTCGCTGCCAAAACTTCTATCAGGCAGTCCTGTCTCCGCATCAATTGACCAGAGAAAGGCATTATTCGTGCCCATGATGATGCGCTTCTTTCCGCCTTCTTCCCAATAGCCTACGCCACGATGATTGAAGCCCATGTTTGCAGGTCTGCCGTGTTCCCAGGTTCCTGTATCAAATGTCCATAGTTGTTCACCTGTAATAGCGTCGAGAGCGGCTATGTTTCCCAGAGAAGTGCTGATGTAGAGAGCATCACCTACCTGAACCGGAGTCGATTTAAATCCAGCGGGCACGTATTGTGGGCGTTGTTCGACGCTAGCGTTGTCGACTGAGCTCCAAACCCACGCGACTTCCAAGTCCTTAACGTTGTCGCGATTAATTTGATCCAGGTCGGCATACTTCGAGGAGCCTTGATCATTTGCGTAGCTCGGCCATTCATAGTCTTGGCCGTATAAGGGCGAGGTACATAACAGGAGTGCTGACCCGGAGACTATTGTAGCTTTGGATAGTAGACGGCGAATTCTTTGCATATTCTTATTATTCCTTCGGATTCTTTCAGTTAAAAGTATCTACTTCTTTGGGGCGAGTCAAAGAACGATTAAAGCGGTCTCCTGGAAGCTCACACACATTTCGCTCGGAACATAAGGCAGTGAGAGCGAGAATACAGATGGCTTATTCTGGCGCTGTCCTTTTCGACATCTTATTTGGGCTTCCTGGCTTTAATTGTCTGGCGATCTTACGACCCATTTGGGTTGCAAAAGTGTAGCCCAGTTTAGTGTTTCTAATATGCAAAACCCATATGGGGCTTCGGCCCTTTTTTGTGGATTGAATTTTTTCTGTCTTTTATGCAAAGTATTGGAAAAGCGGGATATGGAGCAGTTAACGTCGGCGCCGCCTGTGCACATAGTTGGACAAGGGCGATGATTGAATATACTGTTCATGCTTTATATATCTATTATTTATACACCTACATGGAGAATACGCAATGAGCAAGGGTAAGATGGCCGGAATCGCGGCAGGCTTGGTACTAACGATAGGGATTCTGAGCTGGATGTTCACCGCTCCGTACCTCAGTAATCAGGGTCTGGGCCGTACGCCTGGAATAATTATTGGAGGCACACCGACAGCTGCATTGGACGATTTCTCAACGCTTAACGACTATCGAGGCCCTATGGTCATGAAGCAGGCTGGTTTCCCGCCTTTGGTTGTTCATCTGTCATTTGTGGGCACAGAGGATGGCATAATCTCGGCAACCCGTCCTGACGGCGGATATTGGGCGCAGCGCATAAGAGACCGCAATGGGGACGGATGGCTACGAATTGGCGATGAGACTTTCGCTATGGAAGCTACAGAGATTTTAGATGAGCGACGAATACCGATGATGACCCAATGGGCTGCCAGGTCGGGTAGATCCTTAGATGAGCCTCTCTACGAGGGATCAGAGCCACTCCGCGAATGGGAAGTATTCTTTTGGACTCCTAGGTCTTAAAGACTAGAATTCTGAAGCGGTGTTCAGTTCTTAACAAATCACAATATTGTTAGGGACCAAGCGAAGAAATTAGAGTAAGAAAAAATAGCACCCAAGATCGGGCTAGTTTGCAAAAATTAGCTCGGCCTTGGGTGTAGTTTTTTCTGCGGCTGGACAAGTAAACCGAATCAGCTTACTGCAAATAAGCCCTTGCAACATGGCGAACCGAATTACGTATAGTTCGCGACATTGCCCTCATGGAAATGGTGGCCCTTGATAGGCCGTCGACTTCTTTGCCTACTCGAAATCTGTCTCTGGCGCTCATACCAATAAACTGCGATTCAATGCCGGGCTCTTCAAGAAAATCCCCCGAAGAGTAACGCAGTGATTCCCGATAGAAGATAACCTTTACTCCGGTAATCATTCCCTCGAGGTCCATACCTACAAGAACTTTAATCGGGCCGCTGTAGCCATTGGGTTCTGGTGGGTAGTCGGGGCTATAAATAAGATAGCCTATGAGTTCGTCTTCGCCACTCGCGGGATCTCTTCTATAAGCTTCGAAAACAGGGGGGGAGCCTTTTTTCTCGGAAAAGCTGTCAGCATTGGGCATGACATCCTTTCGGTAGCGCATCGCTGCGCGCTCTGTGTTACTTGCGGCTTGAGCACCTTGCACATATCCACCGTGAATAATACTGCCGCCCCCATCGAACAGGGTGACTGTCAGCAGGGTTAAAGCAAGTATTAGATGGTTGGTCTTGGGCAAGTTTATGTGCTTCAGAGCCATCGCACAGTACGAATTGCGCAATGACTCTTCTGTCTTTTATTAACGCCGGTCGAATCTAAGGATCTGGCTGCTGCTGGATCCGCCGTCAGTGTTGATATTTTGGATTACTATAGTAAGAACCCTGCTATCAGGGTCTAGTGTTTTGGCGCCAATCTGTGTTGTTCTGCCATTATTTCTAACGGTGTATTCCACAGTTCTGCCATTAACCTGAAAGTAAGAGATTGTGTTTTGAGCGCCTGTACCCGCACCCATGTTCGCAATTGGAACACTCACTCCGTCATACCTGTAACTGGCTCCGCTGCCTCCTATGGAGCCATCATCGGCAATGGTTAAGATCATATACATGTATCCGCCGTTGCCTGTATCTGCATAGGTTCGAATCATAGTTGCAGGAACTGGAGCGCCGCCGAAATCTGAAGCGGCAGCATCGAGATCCCAGGTTCCGATAAATGGGTTTTCTGACTGTGCCGATGCGGCGAATGAGAGCATGCATACACATGCTGCCAAAAATATTCTCTGAAGATTAGTTTTCATTATTCTTTCCTCTAGTCGTAATAATTTTCGTATCTATCAAGCAGAAGTTAAATTCTCAATGGCCGTAACCGCGGCTGTCAGAGAATGATCGATATACAATGATCAAGCTAACAGACCTTAAGAGTTTGACCCTCTACAAGGAATCAATATTGACAGCAATAAACTGCACAGCAGTTCGCTTCGCTTCTGGTGAACCGAAAAAATCAAACCACGGCTAATCAAGCTACTCCGAATTAATTGGAAGTCAATTGAAGGCAGCATTAGTAGTGATATAGCTATGGGTATATTGATATGGAACAATAAAAAATAGGAACACGCCTAAGCTACATAATAATTAGGGTGACAATTCTTTGATTTTTTGGAGCTAAATACTCTTTACTCGTTGGGCCTATTTTTCCGAGTGTTCAGCAAAAGGCGTATCCCGGAGGACATCAGGCTCGCGAAGGCAATGACAGCAGCAACATTAAAGAGGGCAAACTTTGTTGGTGTGAGAAGAGATTTTGCTCCAAGTAGGCTTTCATTTCCGCTAAGAGCAATCAATTGAATTACGTTTTCTGCAATGTCGATTGGAATCACCAGAAACGCCGGGATGGCAAGCCACACTCCAGGTTTTTCAAAGTTCCTCAAAACCATGCCTGCAAAAAATCCTCCATAGGCCAGTGGAAATAGCATATCCAGCCACAGGGTCATTCTGAAATGGGCAGTCTTTTGTGTTTCAGACATTGAAGCCAATAATTCCTGAGCCTCAAGTGCGGGGCCTATTCCATCCAGAAGAGTACCACCAGCCGACGGGGTCCAGAGATTGAAACCAAAAACCAAAGCTATCGCAGCAGCGAACAAGAGGGCGAGGCTAGAGGTCTTGGTAAGTAGCACTCTCATTTCAGGTCTCTTCTAAGGCTTCAAGTCACCGCTGTGTTGTGGCCTTGCTGATTCGGAGAAATACCGTGCAAAATAAGAGTGCCTATACTCGATACTTCTTTGGGCACTTTTCTCAGCGTTTAACTCAAAGCGCGCGACACACAAAATTGCCGGCTTCGTCGGTGCTTCCCGATCCGTCATAGACAGCTACTTCAGGAAACGGACAAAGTGGCCGGCTTCTGTCCACTACTCCATTGCTGCGATGTACAGCATCAATTCTATCTGGCGCCTGTTCTCTCTCTACCCAGTTTTCTAATGCGCTTAATGAGTCAAAGCTATTCGGACCCGGACCTCCCGCACAGTGACCCATGCCAGGAGCCATAAAAAGCCGAAAAGAATCGTGAATTGCATCGCGACCTCCAGAGACTCTGCTCACTCTTTCATAGTATTGGGTTGCGCTGGCAGGCGATATTTGAGGATCGCTCCAGCCGTGATAGGCAATTAACTTTCCGCCCGCTGCAATAAACTCAAACAGATCAGGACTCAATGCGTTAACAGTGTCATCGTCTTTCTTTTCTCCGGCAGAGCTTGCAGGCTCAAAATTAAATTGATCGATAGTGAAATTTTCATCTTCATAAACAAGATAACGGAATTGATCCAAGCCGGTTGCACGAGCCGATTGAGTCCAGCCGAGATCAGTCCAGCCTAATTCGCTTCCCGGTAACAGGCCGGTGATCGCACGACCTGTAGAAGGGTTCAAAGGTGATGAATAAATCATCTTCGCGGTGTTTATCTTTGCACTACTTAAGCAAGCGCCGTCATTTTCATCACCGCATTGCAGAACTTCGGGATCGAAACTGCACTGGGCTGGATTGCCGATTAAGCCATCTACTACGCCGTCATCGGCATCACAGAAATCCAGTGCGCTTCGGTGTAGTAATTCACGGTCGGATCGCAATAAGCGTGCCGCTGTATTTGTCAGCAGATGAGATTCGATGCGCAAAGCAGAGGCTGCTCTTCCAGTCCAGTCTAATCCTGGGGCGCCAGCAACAATCCCATCGAAGTCGGTAGGGAATCGTTGTGCTTCTTTCATCGCTTGTCGGCCTCCGGCGGAACAGCCGGTAAAATAGGAGTACTGCAAACGATCGTCATAATAAGTATCAATTAGCGTTTTTGAAGTCTCCGCCATTTCATGCACAGCGCGCCAGGCGAAGTCATATACCTTTTGCGGGTGCCCGAGGGCAAAGCTTGCTGTATTCCCTACATGGCCGGTATCAGTTGAACTGGTGGCATAACCCCGGCTCAAGGGCATGGCCATAGAGGAGTGGCGCACAAAACCTGTAAAGGCCGCGTTGCCTACCGCAAGGTATTTACCGTTCCAATCTGCTGGCAACCATAGTTCCATTTTGATATCTGAATCGGGTGTAGGAGTGAGAGTTAATTGCACACGACAGAATGCAGGAAGAGTTTCATATCTGTTCGCTGCATTTGAGTTGCTGCCGGGAGGGGCGAAGGCGCCGGCAGCAATCTGCTCGGTCGAATTCACCTCGACATTTACCAGAGAAAAGTCTCTGAGACTCTCACAGGATTGGGCGGCGGCAAGTGGCGAAAGTACGCTACAGAATACGAGTGCTAATAGGTATCTAACTGGCGATGGGGCTGACATGGGTCTTCCTCCGCTGATTTTCATTATTGGTCTTCTTAGATTGGCTTCAAGCATAAACAGCCAAGCCATGGGAGTCCACATTTCCATACTCCAATCCACCAAAGATAAGACAGATTAGAGCCAAAACCTTGTTGCAGATAGATCCAGAAAACAAAATCCAAGCCCATTTTTGGATATCGCCAAAGGTGTTCTGACTCGTAGATGTCTATGTAACGAGCTTAATCAAATTTCTACAACAGGCTTTAGCTCGAAAATTCAGTATACTTACTTGGGCCTAAATCAGAATTGGTAGTTATGGTGTTCCGGGAAGTTGTCACAGATAAAGACATTGATGAGGTGGTCAAGATTGCCCGTCCTATTTGGCTTGAGCATTACTCGCCGATTATTGGTGCAGAGCAGGTTGAGTACATGCTTGAGAACCTGCACTCGAAAAAAAATATTAAGGAAGAAATCGCAGAGAAAGGGTATTTGTATTTTCTCATCGAAGAAGCGGAAGCCATCGGCTATATTGGTTTGCAAATTAGAGAAGAAGAGCTCTTTCTCAGTAAGATCTATGTCGCTTCGGCTGCTCGTGGTCAAGGAGTTGGGAGATTAGCAATGGACTACATCAAATCCTTAGCGCGAGAATGCGATTTGAGGAAAGTCTCTCTGACAGTAAATAGGAATAATGCAAATTCGATTGCAGCATATCGAAAGCTAGGCTTTGCCAAAATCTCGGATGTCTGCTTCGATATAGGTGGCGGGTATGTAATGGATGACTATTTGATGGAATTGGAATTCTAATTAGCAAGACTATACCCAGTGAGAACGTTATGAGAATTGTTTCAAGAATATTTGTCGTAATTGTATGTTTGCTTTCGATCCCTTTCATGGCTGTCAGCACTGCTGCCTTGAAGCAACGATTCGCTGATGGTCCCAATCGAGTCTTTTCTGGTGGTCCGTTAGTGGCCGGGGATATTCATTTCGGAGCCGAGCCAGACTGGAGCTTTGTCAACCCGATACCTACGATTGAAATGCAGTTGTTGGACCCTCCCACGTCCCGCCGCATCTGGACCGTAGAATATGAGGGGAAGGTATACGTCTGGTCAGGCTATATGGGTTCCATTGTTGGGCGAATGTGGAAGCGCTGGCCAATACAAGCTGAACGAAATGGTAAGGCAATAATGCGTATCAATGGCACACGCTACGAACGTAATTTAGTTCGCATCCAGGCTGGAGATGAACTCGACGGTATAACCGCCGCTATCACCAATAAGTACCCCTCTCAAACAACCCGTTCTTCAGTTGAGCAAGGCGATGTGTGGTTGTTCGAAGCTGCTCCGCGTAATAATTGAATCAGGAAAAGATTATGGAGATGAAGTATTTTTACTGGGTTATTGCAGCTTCATTGTTGATAACGGTGTTGGCTGTACTGTTTGTGCCTGGAGTGGACGATTTTGTAGAGCAAACTTTTCAGCGCTACCTGGGCAGAGCTGCGAACTAGTTTTGTATGGTTGATTCAGAAATTGTCGATCCGTTTCTACAAACGAAGCAACGCATCTTTAGTCGTGGCTTTGCTAATGTGGATTTTCGTCACGACATCACTCATCTCGGTTTGAGCTATGGTCTCGAATATAACCATTCGATATTGGGTGGTTACGATGATGTCGACATCCAAACTATCACTCGCAATGACAGGGAGCGATCATTGGACTTGTTTGTATCCAAAGTCTGGTTTGATGATTGGACATTTAGGCTTGAGTCCGACAATACGCTAGGTGCATCACGTTGTCGGTATAGACAGCGCTTCGACGGGACAACTATCGACGGCACATTGAGCCTGATACAAGACTCTTGCAGTAGTCGATATCGTCGTTTGACCTTAAGCGTGCAGACGACATTCTAGATTATTGGAGTCCGAAAATATTCAGTCAGAGCAGAAATGCAACGGTACTTGCGAATGGGAAGATGATGAAGCCCATAAAAAAGCCCACTCACAGAGTGGGCTTTTACGTTTTACCTAAACTAGTTTGCAGTGGTAGAGAGAAAGGCAATTAGTAAGCCCTCAATGGCTTCTCCAATACCAGGTACAAGAAGTAGGATAAGCACGGTAAGCAATGATCCGGCAGCGCAAAGAATAAGATAATTTTTTAGTGTCATGACTCGTTTCCTTTTGTCTTAGCGTGGGGTAAGTTCGAATATCCAGCTGTTGCCGTCTTCGATGTCTGCTCTGGACATGGCAATGGCTTCATCCGAAACTGGTGTGGGTACACCACTGTATTTGGCAAGCAACTTGGCGGACACACCATTGAGTACATCCCCTTGCTCAATTCGAACTAACTTTCTGGGGTAGCGTACATTGTTTACACGCAGCACGCCTTCGTCGTTACCTTCGTCCGCGTCGAACGCCCATTCCTTCCAGATTTTTCCGAGGAAGGATTTCATGTAGCCAGAGACTACGTAGATCTTCCCCTCGCTCTCCAGTATGAAGATGCGGCGTGTGGCCATCGGGTCGTTTAGCTGTAGCTCGATGGTGAAGATGTCATCGGTGAAGCCC
>Ga0066606_10000587_pt1 | contig 22700 bp, 14 predicted proteins | sample SaaInlV_DNA_100m_FD_60386 | JGI IMG/M metagenome (GOLD analysis project Ga0066606, IMG submission 60386) | Marine microbial communities from expanding oxygen minimum zones in the Saanich Inlet - SI075_LV_DNA_100m | ecosystem: Environmental > Aquatic > Marine > Unclassified | place: British... | reverse complement strand
CGGAAATCACTTAAATCAATTAAGCTTGCTGCTAACGATTCAACATCTTCTTCGGCATTTGTACCGAAATCAGTCATACATGTAGTTTCAATTTCTTCTGCCATGTCTGGGCTAGATACAGCGCTAACAACTTTTGTTATTAGTAAGTTACGAAATCTAGTGCGTTTAGCAAAATCGGTAATACTATCATCACTAAGTAAAATTTCTGCTTCTGAATCAATTTTATTCTTCTCAGCTTGGCTTAAAAAACGTCTAGAACGTAAAAACAGATCTTTGTATTCCTTAGGGACATGGCTTAAACAATCTTCATTAAATTCAACTTTAACCCCATATTCTCTTAATGCACTTTTTGTTCCAACGGATGACAATCCAGCAGTTAGTTTTTGAAACATTCCTGCAAATGGAGATAAAAATTGCTCCATAATTTGACTAAACATTCCAAACGTCTCGCCTAGGCCACCAAATGCACTGCTTACACCAGCAGAGCTCGAGGCACTTGGGTTTTCCTTATTCCTATTTATTTCACCAAACATTGACTGCAGCATGCCCATCGATGACATATCAGACGACTTATTACCAGCTTTGAGAAAAGAAAATATATCCATCTTTATTAGTACCCCCAAGTAAAATGTATTGTTATTATTGTTATTTAAAAAGCATTAGAACATGTGCCACAGCCAAAGTCAAGTGGTTGACTTACTCTGATATATGAATATACACAATAGCTCAATATACCACAGGGGATATGTGGGGACTATAGTAAAAAATTAAAATATATCTGAGGACTCTAAAAAAGAAAATCATAGAAAACATACAACAGTGATATTACACTCATTGTTAACATGCAACACCTTTGTATATTTCAGCTATTTTACGAGTCTATTAATAATAGTCATGACTCCCATCCATGGAATAAAAGACATAGCTAACGACTGAATACTGAGATTAATGTAAAACAACCTCTATTTATATATCGATATAAACAGCTGCAAATATTCCGATTTTATGGATTTTTGAACAATCAAAATATCAAGTTTAGCTATTTGAAATAGACCTAGACTCAACTTGCTGAAAAAAATCTATCTAATCACTAAAGTTGCGCGCCTATTAGCCGATCCCAATAGTAGTACTTGCACACAAACATAATGGTGATATAAATATGTACAATCCTTCTTCAGAGAACAAAGCGACTGAAAAAAATGGTGCAGCTAGTGAAAAAGTTCCTTTCATTTACGCTCAGCAAGTTGTTAAAAAACGTCCGGAAGAAAACTCAGAAAATGATACAGATGAAAGTAATGAGTATAATGAGCCATTATCACTAGATCTTGATTCATCATACAAAAAAGCTAAAGAAAAAAATAAGAAGGCTATCAACGATAATCATGTTCAAGAAACAAGTTCTTTAGATCCAACTAATATTTATTTAAAAGAAGTTGGTATTGCCCCACTACTATCCAAAGAAGAAGAAGTTTATTATTCCAGACGTGTTCATAAAGGTGATATGCAAGCTAAAAAACGAATGATAGAGAGTAATTTACGTCTGGTTATTAAAATTGCTCGCCGTTACATAAGAAGTGGCATGCCTATTCTTGATTTAATTGAAGAAGGTAACCTTGGCCTCATTCGTGCTGTTGAGAAATTTGATCCAGAGCGAGGGTTTCGTTTCTCTACTTATGGAGCATGGTGGATCCAACAGACCATTGAAAGAGCAATAATGAGCCAAAACCGTACGATTCGTCTACCTGTACATGTAGTGAAAAAATTAAATTCTTGTTTAAGAATGGAGAGAAATCTAGCAAAGGAACTCGACCATGAACCCTCTGCTGCAGAGCTTGCCGAATATATGAATAAATCAACTAAAGAAATTGAAGAAATGATGACCTTAAATGAGAAAATTGTCTCTATTGATTCACCTATTTCTGACGAAATTAATAAACCTCTGCTCGATACAGTTAGCAGTGATGTTATTGATCCATGTGCATCAATTGCTCGAGACAAACTAAATGAAACCATACAAATGTGGCTATCACGTTTAAGCCCTCCTCAGAAAGATGTAATAGAGCGTCGTTTTGGACTTAATCATTTTGAACCAACTACTCTTGAACAGACAGGTATCGACATTGGTTTAACCAGAGAGAAAGTTAGGCAACTACAATCAGATGCTCTAAAAACTTTAAAGCGTGTTATTGAACAGGGTGGCAATGACTATCGAACTTTAATAAACTAATAAGTTGCAGCTTTAGTGTTATTTTCATACATTATACATTGTTCCATTTTGAGAATAGTGTATGTCTGATTATTTCCACATTTTACTACCCGGAGTTAGTGTATTTTTTATATTGTGTATCCTGATTTATTCTATGCATAAATTAAAACTCTCTTTATTAGAAAGGCATCAATCTTTATTTGATAAGTTACATAGTTTGCATAGTGAGCAACAAGAAAAAATAGCCACGTCTAATGAAAAAGCACAACTAAATCAAAACCAACTATTTAACAACAGCCAAAGTAATTTGCAACAACAAATTGATGATAAATTTACTCAAATCCACAAACGAGAATTAGATCATCTTAATCATCTACAACAAACACTAAGAGATTCTCTGGTTCATCAAGAAAAAAGTTTGGAAACAAGTTTTGATAAATTATCAAAAACCACAGCTCAAGCCTTAGATAAAATATCGAGCCAAGTCGAGACTAGGCTTAGTGAAGGTCTTGAAAAAACCAATCAAACTTTCACAGATATTGTGAAACGTCTGGCTTTAATCGATGATGCTCAGCGACAACTATCCGAATTATCAACTAATGTTATTGGTCTACAAGAAATCTTAATAGATAAAAGAGCTAGAGGAGCCTTTGGTGAAGTTCAGCTGAAAAATCTTATAGAAAATATTTTACCTAAAGAATTTGTTGAGTTTCAAAGTACTTTAAGTAATGGCACTAGAGTTGACTGTCTACTAAAACTACCCCCACCGAATGGCATGATAGGTATTGATTCTAAATTTCCACTAGAAAATTATCAGCGCTTTAATAGTTTTGATGTTAGCGAAGTTGAGAAGAAACAGGCCCTGACCCAATTCAAATCTGATATAAAGAAGCATATCAATGATATTGCAAACAAATATATTATCCCTGGAGAAACCTCGAACTGTGCAATAATGTTTATCCCTGCAGAATCTATTTTTGCACAAATTCATGCAAGTCATCCAGATTTAGTTCTCTTGGCCCAGCAAAAACATGTTTGGATCACCTCTCCTACAACAATGATGGCAGTTTTAACCACCGCAAACACAGTGATCAAAGACTCACTAACCCAGAAACATATTCAAGTAATTCAAGAACATATTCATATCTTAGCAAAGGACTTTACACGTTTTGAAAGTAGGATGGATAAGCTAAGTCAACACATTCAACAAGCTCAAAATGATGTATCACAGGCACATACATCAGCAAAGAAAATTGCTTCTCGCTTTTATAAAATTGAGCAAGCTCGAGTACCATCAGCAGAAGAACAGCTAGAAACCCTATGACCTACAGGGCATAATGATATTTAATGAGATCTTCTGCTGAGTTTTTACTAAATTGTTAGTAGGGGCTTTATAAATTGTAAGGACATTGTAGATTGGCTAGGTTCACCAGCACATTTTTATTTAAATGGCTAACCAAAGAAAAAATTACTGATTCCATGCCATTATGTGATTTCGATAGAATTTGTTATGAAATCAGACCTTGTGATGTCTTATTAATTGAGGGGCATAGTCGTGTTAGTGAAATTATAAAGCAGATAACTCAATCGTCATGGTCACACTCAGCATTGTACATTGGCAGATTACATGATATCGAGGACTCAAAGCTCCGTGAAAAGGCCAAGCAGTACTGCCCTGACAATCTTGATGCCCAATTTGTCATTGAGGGCGTCTTTGGTAAAGGAACAGTAATTAGCCCTCTTACTGAATACCACGATGACCATATAAGAATTTGTCGCCCTAGAGGCCTATCACCTCGAGATGCACAAAATGTTTTACACTATGCCATTAATCAGCTGGGTACCGACTATGACGTCAGGCAAGCATTAGATATGTTTAGATTAATGGTACCTTGGAGGATCATGCCTAGACACTTTAGGTCGAAGCTATTTCAGCATCAATTGACTTCAACAGCTAAAACAATATGCTCCACAGTAATTGCAGAAGCGTTTAACTCCGTAGATTTTCCAATATTGCCTCATGTCCAACATGACAGCGAAAAAGGCCTAGAGCTCATTTACCGAAACCCTAAATTGTATACCCCTAAAGATTTTGATTATTCACCATACTTTGAAATTATCAAGTACCCCTTTGTAAGCTTTGATGATTACTATAGAAAACTACCATGGAATAAGGAAGGTCTAATCAGCAATGATGCCGTTGGCATCTCAAAAGCTCCAAATACAGCTGTGCCAGTAGCGAACTATGAGTCTGTGCCAAACTATGATACAGACCAAGAAGTATCTGTAGTCCACGAAAATGTAGATGATATCGATGATGAGGCAACTAAAACACCTCAGTCTGCAAGTGTAGCAAGTGATAGCACTAAAGAAGCAGAAGAATTTTCTGAAAAAGCTACTGCATCCCCCAAAAAACAAACAATATTAAGTCGTATCCAATCAAAGCGTAAGAAAAAAAACAAGTCGAAATCTAATGATGATGAGCCGCCAGCATCAGGACTTACTGATAACACTCCAAACACCAGCTCTGAGAATTCTATTTCAAGTAATGAGCCCACTATTATTGAAAATATCAAAACTTCCGAGCCAAAGGCCAAAGACCAGCATGGAAATATAAAGATTGTGTCTAACAGTATCCTGAATAAAATCTATATAGCTCTGTTCAGCCAGCCCTCAAAAAATGTATAATCCCGGCACGAATATTAACTTTTTTATACTACAATTTAATGTGTAGTTACTATAAAAAATATAACCGGTGCCATAAATGCTTCATTTACTATTACTCGCTCTCCTTTGGGGACCATCATTTGTATTTATCAAATTGGCAGCAGTCGAGCTCCCATTGATCTCTTTGGTTACATGGAGATTATCTATTGCCGCAATTATGCTTCTCACAATAATTAAAATAATGAAAATACCTCTACCTAAATCCTACAAAATTTGGGGACATGCAACAATACAGGGATTTTTTTCTAGTGCAATGCCATTTATGCTGTTTGGTTATTCAATGCTACATATACAAAGTATTCTTGGCGGTTGTATAAATGGCACAGTACCACTGCTAACAGCCCTTATTGCACATTTTTGTATTAAGCATGAACAATTAAATACAAACAAGATAATTGGAATAACATTAGGACTGTCTGGTTTTGTAACCCTGTTATTACCAACTATTCTGGATGGCTCCATAGATGCTGACTCATGGAGCTTATTAGCTTGTTTTGGTGGCTCATTATGCTATGCCATAGGTATGGTCTATGCACGGCTGTTTCTCCACTCTTTGCCAAAATATACTGGACCTTGTATGCAAATCAGCACCTCATTATTATATATGGTTCCATTAACTCTTTTAGTCGATCCTACTGTGCACATTCTTGAATTATCGACGACAACAATTCTTTCTATTTTAGGATTAAGCTCCCTGGGCACTACATTTGCATTTATTGTATATTTTAATGTAATGAATAAATATGGAGCTACATATCTTTCAATGGTCGCATATCTGTTGCCAATAGCTGCTGCTATGTTTGGATTTATTTGTCTTGATGAAAAACCCAACCAAAATTTCATAATTTCTATAGGGTTGGTCATGGCTGGACTATTTTTTGTTAACAAAAAAGTGAAATCAAGCTAGTTTGAAATTATCGCATAGATAATTTTCTATCTATCTGCTTCTCTCTTAAATCTTGCTCCTCAACATAGTATTTAACTGATGCGTAATGCTCAATATGTACATCTGGGCCTCCAAACAAAAATGTTGCAACTCTATCACCCAGAGTAATTTTAGAACCAAATTCTTCCTTAACTCTTTGAGGCATATTTTTCTGTTGAAGCTCTTCTTCTTGCTCAGCTTCCAATTCTTCAGCTGGAGTCTTGTGGTTAAACCATGAAAAAAGCAACATGACTTACACCTCCTATTTGTTATTAAGAGTTTGTTTTTGGTCTTACCTGTAAAATAACACCAAAATCAGGGTGATCAAAATAATATATTTGTTTGTTACTAATAACTTTTTTTGATTTTATTCTTGACGCATACTCATCTTCACCAATTTTAGCAATAGCATCAACATCAACAATTATATTATTTTGATATGGTCGAGCTTTAATAATCGCCTCAATTTCAGAAAATAGAATAGAATCTATTTCTGTTGGCTTTATATATATACCTTTGGTTGAGTATTTATCAAAATCCTGTTCCCATGCTAAATGCTGTAATATTCTAAAATTCTTATGTCTAGCTAACCGGTTCCTATGTTCATTTAATTTATACTCAGATTTATCCAATATCTTAATATTTGGAAACGGCAATTTAGCATCTTCAAATAAATCAATACTATTGTTACGTTCTAGATCTCCAGGGTAGCGCCTTTTTTCATCATTATCTTTTTGAATCTGTTCAAAAACAATTACTTCAACTTCTGCCATCTCATTAGCAAATGCTACATTGCCAATTAATAACAATATATAAAAAGTTAATACTCCTAATAGCTTTTTAATCATTTATGAAAACACCTCAAATAAATTACTCACATACCCAATTCTAGCAGCTGCCTCTAAAAGATCTTTTTTCACCCTAATCTCAACAGGACTTTCAAATCTGTAATTTTCAGGATTATGTCTAACTAAATTAATGATTTTCTCTGTCTCTATTTTTGGCTTCTGATCGAAGCGTATTTTACCACCTTTTCTTCCTATCTTAATTCTATTAATCCCTAATTTCAGCATATTTAATTTAAATTCAGTAATTTTCATTAAATTTTCAGTAGGCTCTGGCAACTTACCAAACCTATCTATCATTTCCAGACCTAAATAATTCAACTCTTCTTTGTTAGTTACATTAGATATTCTTTTATATAAAACTAACCGCATATTGATATCCGGGAGAAAATTCTCTGGTATTAATGCCGGGATCCCAAGATCTATATCACAGTTTTTATCATCGAAACTCTCTAAACTTTTCCCTTGCTTTATCGCCTTTACAGCTTTATTCAAAATATCCATATACAATTGAAAGCCAATTTCTTGAATATGACCACTTTGATCATCACCAAGCAAATCTCCAGCACCACGTATTTCTAGATCGTGGCTAGCTAAAGTAAACCCTGAGCCTAACGTCTCCAAAGACTCAATAGCCTCAAGACGCTTTTTAGCATCAGATGTGATCAGATCAGCAGGAGGAGTTAAACAAAAGGCAAAAGCTTGATGATGTGATCGTCCTACTCGACCACGCAGCTGGTGAAGTTGTGCTAAACCAAATTTATCTGCACGCTCAATTATAATAGTATTAGCTGTTGGTATATCTATACCAGTTTCAATAATAGTAGTACATACTAATATATTTCCTCGTAAATGATAAAAATCATTCATAGTATCTTCTAATTGTTTCTCAGGCATTTGACCATGTGCAACTAAAACATTAGCATTCTTGACCATCGCGACAATTTCCTGCGCTTTTTTTTCAATTCCTTTCACATTATTATATAAATAAAACACCTGGCCACCACGTTGTAGTTCTCGTTCTATTGCTTCTTGTACAAGGCTTATATTAAACTCACGAACAAAAGTTTTCACTGATAAACGCTTTGATGGCGGTGTAGCAATAATAGATAAGCCTCGTATTCCTCCCATTGCCATGTTTAAAGTTCTTGGAATGGGTGTTGCTGTTAACGTCAATATATCTATTTCTGCTCTTAGTTTTTTAAATTTCTCTTTTTGCTTAACACCAAATCGATGTTCTTCATCTATTATAAGTAGACCAAGATTATTAAAAGCTACATCATCTTGAATCAACCGATGTGTTCCAATAACAATATCAATTTTACCTTCTTTAACTTTTTCAAGTATTTTCAATTGTTCTTGTTTATTTTGAAATCTCGATAAAACAGCTATTTCTATTGGAAACTCTGAAAACCTACTTAAAAACGACTGATAGTGTTGCTCAGCCAATAAGGTTGTCGGCACTAAAATTCCGACCTGAAACCCTGATGTAGCTACAATAAAAGAAGCACGCATGGCAACTTCTGTTTTCCCAAACCCTACATCACCACAGATAACTCTATCCATCGGCCGGGTCGCTTGTAAGTCGTTAATGATATCAGTCGTGGCTTTTATTTGATCTTCTGTTTCCTCATAGGGGAAACTAGAAACAAATTCATCAAATTCTATACAATTAACTTGGAATTTTTGTCGCTGCTTTGTTTCACGCTTAGCATAAATAGCTAATAATTGTGCGGCTGTATCTTGAGCTTTTTTAGATGCTTTGTCTTTAGCCCGACGCCATTTATCACTACCAAGATAATGCAATGTTATTGATTCAACTGCGGCCCCACTATAATGTGAGACAAGATGTAATGAGGTAATTGGTACATATAACTTTGCATCTTCAGCATACTCTATTGCCAAAAATTCTGATTCACTCCCATTTGCTGATATTGTTATTAACCCTTTGTATCTACCTATTCCATGCTCAATATGTACGATTAAATCATTTAACTTTAGTTCAGCTAAGTTTTTTATCGCATATTCACTAACAAATTTAGCATTTTTATTTCTCTTTGATGTCGGGTGATATTGGCGACCAAAAAGTTCAAACTCAGTTACAATGCTAAATCCCTGTTTGCAACTAACATAGCCATTTACTAATGGTGCAACACAAACGTTATACTGACTTTCAGAATTAATAAATTCTTTCCAACTACTAATGTTTTGGGGTGCCACACCATGATTTCTTAATATTTGTTCAAGAATTTGATGCCTACCTATAGATTCAGCACAAAACAAAATTCTATTATCACTACTTTGTAAAAAAGTATTTAGTCTAGCCCCAGTTTCAGAAGTCTTTTTAATATCCATTTTAATATCAGGAACTTTAGTAAATTCAATATTACTCCGAGTTGTTCCATTTTCAACCTCAGATTCAACTAACATAACCTGAGGAAAATCTTTCAATTCTTGCATAAAAGACTGCGGCTCAATGTAGACCTCATTTTTATCTAAAATTGGCCTGGTTAGATCATGGCCAAATCTTTCATTTCTAGTTGTAATACTTTGCCAAAATTCATTAACACTATTTTGAATATCCCCTATAGAATAAATAGTTGTAGCTTTTGGCAAATAATCAAAAATTGTATGTAACTTATCAAAAAACAAGCCTAGGTAATACTCAAGTCCCGCAGCCATCTGTGCTTCAGACACTTGTAAATATAATGGTGACAGCCTTGGATCACTTTGGAAACAATCACGCCAATTAGTTCTAAATTTACTTATACTGCTCTTATCAAATGGAAATTCACGTGCAGGCAGTAAATTTATATTCTCAATTGAATCAACCGTTCTTTGATCTTCTATATCAAAAGTCCTAATGCCATCAACTTCATCATCAAATAGATCTATCCTATAGGGTATTTCCGCTCCCATTGGATAAATATCTATAATAGAGCCTCGAATTGCATATTCACCTTGGATTTCCACCTGTGATACCTGGTTATAATTAATATCAACTAACCTGGATCTTATTTTTTTTAAATTTAGCCTATCACCTACTTTGAGCTTAAACACTCTAGATAATATATACTCTTGGGGGCAAAGCTGATGCATTAAAGTTTGAGCCGATGCCAATACAACACCAGTGCTTACTTGGGTGATTTGATATAAAGTTGAAAGTCGTTCTGAAATAATTTCTTTATGCGGTGAAAATTGATCGTAAGGTAGAGTTTCCCAATCAGGAAAAAGCAGCAGATCTACTCCTGTTCCATCTAAATAAAACTCTAACTCTCGATGCAAACGTGTTAATTCAGATATACTTGGTGCAATAACTAAAGATAAACCATCATTTTCAGATAACTTACTTGCCAATACACAAGCATCTACACTCTTAAAGCAATTGCCATATTTATATTTGAGCATATTATAAGTCTAAAACCTTCTGTACATTTTTTGACCAAGTATACAGAAAAGCACTACTTACTTCAGCTATAATAGCATATTTCCCTATTTTACTCGTTTTTGCACCCATTCAGGAACATCCACATCAGAAGGAAGATCAACAGTTGTAGTTGGGAACGCCATATCAGCACCACATTCAGTAACAATTTCAGCAATTTTAACAAAAACTTCTTGTTGTATCTTTAAATACGGCACCCAGAGTGTAGTTTTAGTAAAGCAATATACTAAACAATCTAAAGAAGAATGATTGAAGTTATTAAATACAACAAATGTTGTTCTTTTCATATCAAGATCAGGATGTGATTTTAACATTTTTTCAATTTTTTCAGTAACCATACCAACTTTATCAGCATCTTGATAACGCAAACCAAAAACCATTTTAATTTGCCTATTTAACATTCGCTGTGGATTCTCAATTGATACAGTAAGAAAAACTGAATTAGGAACATATAATGGTCTCTGTGAGAACGTTCTAATTCTAGTCAACCGCCAGCCAATATGCTCTACCGTTCCCTGAATATTTTTATCTGGAGATAATATCCAATCCCCTACTTTAAAGGGACTATCCATAAAAATAATCATGCCACCAAAAAAATTAGCCAACAGATCTTTTGCCGCAATACCTAATATAATGGTGCTTGCACTTCCTAATGCTAGAACCCCATTAATGGGTATGCTTAATGATTGTAGTATTAATAATACTGTTGTTATTAGCAATGCTATTTTTAATACTCGCCCTATAGCTGTTGCTGTAGTTCTATTTTCAAGTTTTCCACCCCATTGTGGATCTGTAAATAACTCTTCAAGCTTGTTAATGAAACGCACAATCCCCCAAGCTAACAGAGCAATTATACCAACTTTTAAAGCACTTTCCTGCCATATGAATATGGAGCCAGTATCAAACTCGGTTTTTAACATTGAAATGGCGTAACTTACACCTAGTAGCAATATTAAATAACTAACAGGTTTTTCTGCTGCATAAACCAATGCCACACGCCATAAATCAGTTTTTTTCTTATCTCCATGTTTAGACATTATTTTTTTAAATATACTTGATTGTACTATTCTAGCAACAAGTGAAAACAGTATAATTAAAAAAACATTCACAACCAGATGAACATTTGTTTTAGCTACCATGTATTTAATAACAATATTATATAGAGCTTCTAAACTTTCCATTTCGTAAAATTCCTTATTTACACTTCTATTTTTTTACCTTGAATATTAGGAAACATAGCAACAACGTCACTATCAGAACGTTTTTTGATCTTAGCTACTCCTTGCTTATCAACTTTATCTATTCTTAATAGTTGGTGTACAGGTATATATGAAGCACTAACTCCACTAAATTCTGCTTTTAATTTTTCTTCACCTGGATCTATTAATAAACCTTCACTATTAGCAAACACGATATCTGAAATTTCAATAAATCCATGCATATTAGATTGATTAACATTTTTCACATATATCTCATAAAGTTTATTATGACTAACAAAAATCACTCTATACATATTACCCTACAAAAATTATTTAAGTTTTTCACCAATAAATACTCTTGTGCCAATAACTAATCTATCAAACAAATTTATAATATCGTCCTGATACATGCCAATACAACCTCTAGTCATGGGTCTTAGTTTCATTCTTTGACTAGGTGAGCCATGGATATAGATGTACCTCTGCATTGTATCAACATTTCCTAAACGATTAAGTCCATTTTCTAAACCAGACAACCATAAAATTCTTGTTAAAATCCAATCTCTACCCTTGTTGTTAATGAACAATTCATTATTGAAAATTTCTTTTGTCCATCTACGACCAACAAATACCGCACCAAGCGGCATCTCTTCACCAACAAAAGCTCTGATATAATGCCAGCCTCTTGGTGTCGCATAGCTATTTTTTTCTTCTCCAAGTCCATTTGCAGCTGTGGAGATTTCATACGAAACAATAAGATTGCTATCTTTGTAAAGATGCATTTGTTGTGAGCTAGGGTTTACATGTAATAACATGCCGTCGATACCTTGCGAAAGAGGTAAAGAAAGAGAGAGGGATATACATCCCTCTCTCTAAAAAATTAAAATACAGCTTCTTCTTTTGTAGCAGAAATAGCTTTCTTGCTTGCAAGAGAATTTTCAAGCCATTTTTTCAATGTACCTGATTGTCTAAATGCAAGTTTAGGATCTTTGAAGGTATGGGTAAGTAAATGTGTGCCCTGAATACTTGCAACCAAACTTAAAGCTAAGTCTGCACTAGACTCACCAAAGCCTAAGGCCATAAATTGCTTTTCAGTCCACTGAAGAATATCATGTAGCAGTTTAGCTGCTAAATCAGACAAAGTTCCACCTTGCTTACCAAGTTCTTGACATAAGCCACCAATAGGACAGCCATATCTAGCTAATAACTCTAACTCTTCTTCTTCAAATTCTACGTATGCATGTAATCGATCTGCTGCGTGTGGAATTTCATTCCATTTAGCAAATTTTTCATCATACTCAACTCTTCTACGCTCAATAACTGCTTCGCCAATAGCTTCTTTAGTCTTGAAGTAATAGTAAACATTACCTAAAGGCACGTCTGCTTCTTGAGCAATATCAGCTAAAGTAGTTAAATTAAATCCTTGTTGATGCATTAACACTTTAGCAGCTTCTATTAGTCTTACTCTTTTATCGGTTTTCCGTGGCATGATTTTTTATTCCTTCAATCATTAGCTGCGAGGTTTACCTCAAACAGGCATTAAGCTTTACTTATGCCCCCTTCTATGGCAGACCAAATAAGATGTGGTCTACCCCTAACTCTTTTCATGTAACTAGATTACACTAAATTCCATGTTAATTGAACACCTAAAAGATTAGCACTTGCTTTAGCAGTTCCAACAACTCGTCTAGCACCATCAATATCTATAATACCAGGGTTCTTAAAGAACAAGTGAGAGTAACCAGCATCAACAGTAAATGCTTCATTTATTTTATATTTAGCACCTAATGCAAGCCACCATCTATCAGCATCTGGAGTACGCACAGATTTTTGCTGCGAGCTAACTGGTGATTTATCGTATGCAAGACCACCTTTAAATGTCCAGACTTCATCATACTTATAGTGTGTACCTAATGCTGCACGCCAAGCATTTTTATAATCAAAACGTAGTGCTTTTGTTTCTCCTGCACCAGTATTTAAATTATAAGAAATGACCATTTGCTCTAGTACACTCCATTTAGTCCACTGCAAATCACCAACCATAGTCCATTTATCATCATACTTGTGAGTAACACTATAGCGAAGTGAAGCTGGCAATCTAGTATTAGCTTTAGCCTGGCTACTTGCTGCTTGTCCTGCTAAAAGACCATTTGTTGGTACACTAATATCTCCCTTTACATGCAAGCTATGTTGATGATGGTAAGTTAAGCCCATTTGAGTTCTATCGGATAATTTATAAAAAACACCGGTATGGAAACTGAAGGTATTATCTTTACCATAAATACTTACTGGAACATCAGTTGTGCCAGCAGGGTTGCCAACTAATCCAGCAATACTATCCAACCAAACTTTTGACTGCATAAAATCAAGACCAAGTCCCACTGAAAGCTCATTATTAACTTTGTATGCTACGGATGGTGTTAAATTTATAGTTTGTAATTTACTTTTAGTTGCAGCATAACGCACAATAGAATCGCTAGGGTAATCTGTTTTCAAACCAAAAGGAGATACGACACTAAAACCAAAAGTAATATCGTCGCTGTATTGTGATGACATGTGTAAACCAGGAATCACCGGGGTGTCAGATGATTTTACTGTTCCGGGAACACTAGGCACAGGATTTCCCAAAACATCAGTAGATGTTGTGACATTAAGCTCAAACTTAGCCTTTAGCGCAACAGCTGATAGAACTGCGTTATAACCTGTTACTTCCGTCAATGCCGCAGGGTTGTAGAAATTAGTAGAAGCATCTTCCCCTAATGAGCCTGCACCAGCATAAGCGGTACCTAAATCTTTTGCATTTTGTTCTTGTATTTGGAAGCTTGCAGCAATTGCATAATTGCTAAATCCCATACAAGCAGTCAGTGCGAAAATTTTTCCATATCTATTCATAAGTCCCTGCTCCTGCATTATGGAACCATATAGCCACTCATGTATAGAGGCTGGTTCCAATAGAGGATATTATAGTATGTGTTAGCGTAGATAGGGGCAGGTGACATAGGGGCAGGTGATATATAGGGACGAGATTCCACATGGCTTATCAAACTAACACACTAAGTTTTAAATTTTCTCTGCATTCGTTATTCATTACTTAAAAAGTTTTCATTTTAGCTCTATTAATTTATTTTTATGAAGATTACAGGTCATCCCAAATGTTGTCAAATTCATCATTTGGATCTGATTTTCTAGAAAGTTTACCATCATCTACTTTAACTTCTTCGTCGCTTATATCTGCGCCTTTAGCTACTGATTGGTCTTCAAGAGCTTTGTCAATAACACCTTGATTTTTACCAGTTTTATACTCAAATTGTTTGTAATATGAGGTTTGGTCTTCTTGTACTAATAGTTCAGACTTTATGGGCTCTTCTGAATCATTCATTTTTAAATTGATTACACTACCAATTTTAAATGGTAGTACAGGTGTTATTATAGTACGTTTCATATTCAATGATTCTACTTCTGGTAATATTAAGCTCCTAAGGTAGCAGCTTGCTGATTCATCATCTTTTATAAGTTGGATCCCTGCGGGTTTGGCATAAGGTCCTAAAAGTTGAATACCAATTTTAAGAGAATTGTTTTCATCATGCTTTAGCCAGCGTATTACACCAATGCCCCACTGTTCATCAACCATTTCAGTATTACGCATGCATATAATTTCGCCAGGCTCAATGGCTGGGTGTGAATCGCCTAGCCAGCGTAAACATGAGCCAGTCGGGCTAACATTTATTGTTTCACATTGAAAGTTTGCAAATATATCATGTACAGTCTCTTCTTCTACAGAGCTGTCATCCATACTTAAAGTGTCTGAGCTTACCATGTCAAATGTTGGTAAATCTGATGTATCCATTGAAAGACCATTACTCTCACTAGACCCACTAAGATTAGAGTCAATATTAAATTCTTTTTTGCCACTTATATAGTAGTGTGCAGCTGGAGCACCAATAGCAATAGTCATCTTGCCACCCAGTGCAAATCTTGTATTAGCCCGAGATATATTAGTTGACCAATTAATATATAATTTTTGTAACGTTGGTATGTGTAGGGAGTAGCTTGGCTCTCGATCATGCTTTGTTCTAGCACGAATTTCATTGCTTTCCAGTTCGAATAAAACTTTACCGATACTATTATTAAGATTTATTGTATTTAAGCATAAGGAGTTATTGCTTGGAACAAATTTTTCAAGAATAGCTGGAGAAGGAGGTAGATCAGTATTTAAATCAATAGCATAACTACCGATGTTTTTTTTGTCATCATCAGTAAACATTTTGATTGATACATGAGTTAGCCATTCATTGGTTGCTTTAGATATAGATTCTTGTTCAATTTGTCTCCATTGAAATGGATTGCTCACTGCAATTAAAAGAGTTTTTTTGAATGAATCTTCAATATTTTTTAGTGGCTCATATGCCAATTGATTAATAGATTCAGCAGTATTTAAGCCATTTTCTTTGGCTAGACTGTATAAAGTATAAATTTCTTGCCATAAATTTTCTGGTGCTGCTTCATAAAGTAGGTATTTAACTTGAAGAATTAATCTTGTATGATTCATTATTCTGAATATGCTGGTTGTTGCGGTAATTTTATCGCTTTTAATCTTACCTGAGCTATTTAATCCATCTAATATATCTTTATATATTAATGTGAGCTCGATGAATAAAGCAATAGATAGACGAGAAATAGCAATTTGCTTTTTAGATAAAGCAGAGTTTTGATTGTAATAATGTTTTTTCAGAGCAAGACCAATAGAGTGAATGCAAGGTTTTATTACCTCTGCAATTTCAAATCGTAGATTATAGTCAAGTTCAGAGCTATTGATTTCTTTCAATAGATTGAAGAGCATTTTCGTGCAAACACCAGTATCTGACATTGGCAGTTCGTGCACCCACTCAGAGATTGCCTCAATGTTAAGTTCAACACTAGGCTTCACACTGCTATTTTTTTTGGGTATTTTAAACCCTAATTTGCTTTCTAAAGTATCCATAATATTGAGTTTAAACTAGATACAGGTTGTTGTGTGGATATTTAGAGGTAAATTTACGGTTATTTGACCGGCCTTTCTGCTGATTTGTTGAAGGTCATTATGAACATAGATATTTTATGTTCCGTTTCTAGTTGAACCTCTATGGTTGCGGGTTGTTGCTGATGGTGTTGATGGGGCCGAACTAGAAAGCTTAGTTTTAAATTTTTTCTTATGGCATACAGCGTGAGATTCATGTGCCACAGTACATGTAGGTGCTGGAATTAATAGGTCACCACTATTTCCGGTTTCAGCAAGATTTTTGTTATATTCAGATAAACTTTGCAGGTCATCATCGATAGACACCATTCTTTCACTTAGGTCTGTATCGTTGCTATAATCTTCCCTCTCAATTTGAGCAAGATTAGATCTATGTTCTGATAATTCTTTACAGCTTTTATGAGCGTCATACGCTGACATACCTAAAGCTGTTCCCCCAAGAGCTAATTGTGCGCAAAATACAGTGGCAGTAGCGATAACAGCTAATGCACCTGCTGGGGGGAACGCTATAGCCAAGGCAATACTAGTTACAGCAAGGGCTATTGCAAACCCGCTAATTAGTCTGCTGCGTTTGCACGTGGCAATTTTTTTGAGTAGAGTCCCTTTTGCTATTTTTTTGAACTCTGTATCGCTATTAACATATTTTTTAAAACCTTGATGCAGTACTTTTGTATGTTCAATATTATCATTTATACCCGATTTAATTTGTAATTTTTGTTTGACAGGTATTTCTAGTAAATCGACTTTCCCATTGGCCTCTTTTAACTTATCAATTATAGTAGCAAATTGCTGGGCAATATCTTTCGGTGCTTTAGCTTTAGATTTTTCTGCTCCATCTTGTTCGTGATTTAACAAAACAATTAAATCATTATTTAGTCTTTCAATTTCTTTTTCAATGTCGAGAAGGACTTCACTTTCATTTATAGTTGCTAACATTTTTTGTCGATCTTCTTCATTCAGATCACAGCTAGCAATAGTGTCTTTAATATCTGTGCTTATTGCATCAATAGTTTTTCCGGTTTTATCATGTAATTCTTTTAGAATTTCATCATGCTGCTTTGTAATGCTGTCTTCATTTTTTATTTCTTGAGTATCTCTAAGAGCGTTAGCTACTGATTTCTGTTCTTGTATTAAATTTTCAAGTTTAGCTTTAGTTTTAAGGTCAAGAAAATCTTCATCGACACTATTGGTAATATCACGAGCTGACATTCCAATGGTTATTACACCGTCAGCAGCACCAGCTACAAATGTTGCCCACATACCAACAGATACTGCAGCACCTGCAGGTGGACATATTATAGTTAAGGCAAGAGCCCCACAGCCAAGAATAGCTCCGGCGAGGTAATATTGATATTTTTTTGAATTTTTTACTTTATTGTAAGCAGCTTTAGCTTTTGCCCCCATGTTAAAAGTCGGCATATCTGTAATTGATGTGTTTGCCATATAAATTTTTGCCACCTCAGACAAGCTACGCTTAAGAGGAAATCGTTCTATTGATTCCATATCGGAAGTTTTATGATGAATGGCTTCAGCAAATTGTTCTGTAAGTGCTATATGTAGCATATCGAAGTCAGCAGAGATTTTTGTGTATATGGCAGAGTAATCGATAAATAAACTTTTCAAGTCATCATCTGATTGGTAGAGACGCATATCATCCGTTTGTTCTTTCATTAACTCTCTGATTTTGTCAATGTCATCAAAGAACACTTTGTCCTGACTTGTGATTTCATTGTGAAGTTCAGTAATATCTAATGCTCTCTTGCTGATTTTGTCGAGTAATTCAACTCGTGTTTGCTCTTCTATGGGTAGTTTCCCATCTGATGTAACATGAGTTGATATTTTTGACAGTAGAGAATTTGCTTGACTTAAAGATTCTAAAACGGATGTAGGGTCCATTATAGGATATCTGTTAGGCATTACCATTTCAGTTTGCGGAGTAGACAATATATATCTCCTTATTCATTACTAGTAGGACAATATATTTTAGCGTAAGTGTGAAATATGTGATGTCACACTAATGCGAAGATGCCAGTATATACCCGATTTATATTCACATATCCCTATTTTAAAGTGCTAGATGTCTTATGCAGACTTTGCATAATCAGCTTGAGTGTTCACTCTACTTTTAAATTTATCATCAAGTGGGTTTGTTGATAATTCAGTTGCACAAAGTGGATGTTTATCTTTTGTGGTAATAAATAATTTGAACTTATATTTACCTGATAATGTCAAACAAATGAGCCTTGATGAAGATTGTTGCTATGGGTAAAAAATATCCAAAAGGTAAACCATATAAACCACTATATAAGCCTATGGTTTATTATAATCATATTTTTGACAATAAAGAAGACACTAATCCTTTCCATTATTTTGCCGAAGCAATTAATTTTCAACTTCATGACTTTCAGAAGAAAGTTGAAATAGATATACAAAAATATAAACATCAAAGAAATATGGGGAACATATCTGATAAATATATAAAAAAAGCCAAAAAAAGTCAGAAAAATATTGAAAAGATAGAGAAAAAGCTCAGTAGTGTATCTAAAGATAGAGAAGAAATGATTGAGGCTTTCACTAAGAGGGACCAAATTGAACAGCTAGGAAGAGCTGTGAAAATGGCAAATGAAGCAGATGAGCTCATGCTTGATTTGGATTTGTCAGACTTAGAAGAGTCAGTGGCTGAATATGATGCACAAGGGAGAGACCTAGATCTAGAGTTAGGAGAACTTAACATAGAGTGCGATCAAGATGGTTTGCCAATTCTAGATAGTACTGTCAATATTGAGCCTGAAGAAACTAAAGTAAAAAAGACAAGCCCTCATGATAAGAGACAGGAGGAGAGAGAAGTTGAATACCTGATGGCAATGGATCTTTTAAATAATGTAGTTGGTGGTCAACGGTTGGGCGATGACCCAGTTAAAGATACCATTTTACTTGAACAATCGAAAGAGAAATGTCTTGCACGGTTAGCTGAATTAACTGAAAAAATTAATGAATATAAAAAAATACATGGACCAACAGTAGATGGTTCATTAAATAGAACTTTAGACCTTATTGATGAGCAATTTGGAATTTTAAATTTAATATCATTGGCAAAAGATTTAAATGTTGCCATGGTTAATGATAGAGAACTTCCCAATAATATAGAAAACATAGCAAGCACAGTTGTTCTTGTTTCATCTTTGCAGGATAAAATAAAAAAATATGACTTTAAAACTCAATATAAAGAGAGAATATTATTAGATATCAGCTCTAAGGAAATATGGCCAGATTCTAAACATAGACTTGTTCTTGATTCTTCCATGCTACACATACAAGGTAGGCATATTGATAATATGCTTAATTTAAAACGTGATGATGTCAAAACAGATAAGCTAGGAGATTTATTAGATGTATTGATGGAACAAGAGTATAACGCAAATCAGGATGTGTATGAGGCAGAATATGCAAAAATTAACAGGGCAATTAAAGATGAAGTTAATGATATTATATTCAAGATGCAAATAAAGCATCATGAATACCCCTTAACTGAATTTATGGAAATAACTGAGAAATTAGAAAGAAAAGAATCAGATGTTGGCCAAGAACATGCCAATATAGAATCAGCTATTAAGATGCTTAAAAAGTTGGATTGTTGTACTGCAAATAAAAGAAGAAAATTAACTGGATTAATTAATGATTTAGATAATAAGGTAGCTAAGGCAGAAAAAAATGCAGATCTCGGTGAGAAAGCTATTGAGGGGAATAGGCAAGATCTTAATAAGCAAATAAAAAAAGAAGAAAAAGAGCTGAGAAGTGTATTAGGGAGTTTAAGTAGCATAATTGATAAAATGGAGAAGAAACACCCAGAACAAGATCCAGAAAATTTTGCAAGGATCAGAAGCATGTTAGTACAGCCAGAAGGCAATAAAATTAATAGTAAATCTATTAATAATGCAATTGCACAATTAAAATTGCTGGAATGCTGCTCTGAGGCAAAAAAACAAGATTTGGATGAACTACAAACAAGAGTGATAAGTTCCTATTCTGCACTTGAGGAAATATTTGAGCCAGCTATATCAACTTCTAATAGACATGTTGAAAGTGGAAATAGAGAATCAATATATGAGCACATCAGCACTTCAAGTAGAGATTATCATATAGACCATGAATCAACGTTAACGGTTATGATTAATAGAAGTAGGAATAATATTTTCAATAAGGCAGTTGAAATAATGCTTGAACAGTTAGATGAAGCTGGAATGCTTGAAAATTTAACTGATACACAATATGCCAATGTTCTAGGAGCAATACAGCATAACCTTAGTGAAAGTTTTAAAAAAATAGATATGGAGAGTGGAATATCTTCAGAACTTGAAGTGTTAAGAGAAATTCTTGAAATAAAAATAGATGAAGAAACGGGTGCAGTATTGTGTCTTAATGCTGTTGATATTGCCAATGGTGGAGATATGGGGGCTAAAACTCGACTAGATGATGTGGAAATGAGCAATGCTGTATTGCAAGAGTATTTGCCAGATAAACTATTAAAAAAGGTACCGTTAACAAATACTGACAAAAATGAAATCATAAAGAGGTGTATTGCAGTAGCATTACATGCCAACAATAACTATACGGGTATGGATAAACATTACCAAATGGAATTTCCTATGGAGTATAATAGATTGATGCGCAGTCTAGCAAGCTTATTGCCAAATGAATACACCGTTGATATATCTAGAAATGATCTTTTTTCAGAAGCATTAGAACAACATATTGGCGAGGTATTAGCTGAATATATAGACGCACATAATCCAGAAGATATTTTTAAAGTAGAGTTACTAGAGAATGCAGAATTGATAGGTCGTTTACGAGAGGATGTTGAATTTTCTTTGCAACAAAACATCTATATGAATGATGAACTACAAGAAGCTGCTGCACAAAGGCGAGAAGCTGAGCCATCGATGGTCGGCAACTATAATATTCCATCTAAAGTTAATCACACGGTTGTAGCCACAATGGAGGCAATTCCTGATGGTACTGAAACTTATAATACATTAATGACTAAAGTTGGGCATGCAATTGGTATTGAGGTGATGAGTGAAAATCCTAATGAAAACAGGAAGTTATTATCAATACAGAAATATGAATATAGTAAAGAGTTGGCGGCAATAAAAGCTAAAATCATGGAGTATGAAAAAGTTCATGGAAAGGCAGATGATGATTCAATTAATTTCAGTATGAATATAGTGAAGACACTTGAAGCTCAATTGACACTAATTGATAGAGCTATTGATGTTTGTAAATTAGAAAGTAAGAGTGAAAACACGTCAAACTTATTTGATGGAGTAATTAGTGAAATTGCATCAGTTAAAGAAGTAAGTGATGTGTCCTCTCAATATACTAGAAGTACTAAATTTGCAGAAAAAATATTATTAAATTTGAATGCCAAAGCTGTATTTGGTGAAGTAAAGCAATCATTTCGAACAGAGGTACTTATTCTTGGAGCTAGAGGCTTATCTTATGATTCAATATTAAATGAAAGTAACGCCAAAAAAGAGGAGAAAGAACCAACGCTATTAATCGATGCTATTTTTTATAAACGGAAAGAAGACATACAGAATCAATTTGATGAACGCCTTTCTAAGATTGGTGCAGATGAAAAGGATAAAATTAGAGAGTTAGAGAAAGAATTTGATTTGTTAGATGCAGAGGTTGCAAAAGATATCAAAGTATATGAGCAGCATCTTGAGAATTTTGGTAGTAATATAGCGGGAATACAAAAAGAATTAAAAGGAATTATCGACAGCCTCGATATACCAGGAAATGAAGAGTTAGTTAAAGGAATGCGTAAATCAGCAACACAAGAGGATGGCCAAATAAATACAGGAAGTATAGGAGCTCTTTTGATCGCTTTACATAGTAATGGAATAGATGGAGAGTGTTTAGATAATATTGCAAAAAATCTTCATGCAGCGTATGAAGAAATAGATATAGTTGTTGGCACCTCATTAACAGCAATGAAAAACAGCCCAGAGGTATTTGAAGAGTCTGATTTTTTCATACATGTAAGAAATGAGAATGCTCAGAAAAATCAAAATGTAAATACAATGCAAGATTTACATGGCTCTATTATTAATAGAGAAAAAACTCAAATGTTTAATATGGTAATTGATGTTGCTGTAGGCCAATTAGAACAGGCAGGAATATTGCGTAATATAACTGATGAACAATACCAAATTATCCTTAATAAAATTCACGATAATTTATCTAAAGCATTTAAAGGCGTAGATACAGAAAATATAGGCTCACATATTGACATTTTAAGGAAGGCATTAGAAGTGAGCATTGATAATAATA